>JAEEGH010031199.1_pt1 | contig 10312 bp, 6 predicted proteins | sample 9134181 | NCBI WGS metagenome assembly JAEEGH01 (sample SAMN16246544, study PRJNA631951) | gut metagenome | biome: gut microbiome; feature: rumen; material: DP-attached | host: Bos | place: Iran: Karaj | collected 2018-10 | reverse complement strand
GGAACAACATAGAGGGTCAGAATTGTTCCGCCGAGGAGACCAAAGACGATGGTTGCTGCCATTGCGTCAAAAAAGGCATCAGAGATTAGCGGAGCAACACCGAGAATGGTGGTTCCAGCACCCATAGCCACAGGTCGCATACGACTTACGGCTGACATGATGATAGCTTTGTATCGAGAAGCGCCGTTGGCCATTTCCAAATTAGCCTGGTCAATAAGAACAATAGCGTTCTTCAAAAGCATACCTGCCAGACCTAAGAAACCAAGAATAGCCATGAATCCAAAAGACTTGTCAACAGCCAGCAAACCAAAGGTTACACCAATGATTGAGAAAGGCAATACTGCAAATGCTGCCCAAACATCTTTCAATGTAGTGAACAAAGCAGCAATTATGATGAACATAATTACAACGCTGATTGGGAACATGGTTTTGAGTTTTGCAGTTGCTTCGCCGCTTGATTCAAATTCACCGCCCCAATCCATTGAATAGAATTCAGGAATTTCAAGAGCTTCTAACTCTTCTAATACAGCGTTTCTAAATTCTGCTGCAGTGCCTTTAGCAGGGGTACACTGAACAGTTATAGTCGGCATTCTATCACGCTTATAAATCTGGTAGTCTTCGAAAACAGTTTCGATTCCATCGCTTACCTGGCTTACAGGATAGCTTTTGCCAGTGGAACTGCTCCAAACTAACACGTTGTTAAGTTCGGTAATGCTTTTACGTTCTGCTTCGATTGGTCTGGAAATAATCGGAATAAGCTCGTTGTTTTCTCTCAAAACTCCAGCAACTTCGCCACTTAAATTCCAGTTAACGGCCTGAGCAAAATCGCTTCTTGTTACGCCGACACGTCTTCCCTTAATTTCAGAGAACTTAAGCTGAACGGACTTAACAGGATAACGCCAGTCATCACGAACATAGAGAGCGTTTTCGGTATTACGTAATATAGTTTTTGCCTTTTCTGCAAGTTCTCTTAAAACTTTAGAATCAGGTCCTCTGAATCTTACTTCTATCTTGAACGGATTAGCAGAACCTATACCGAATTTCATAACCTGAGAATCTGAACTAGGATAATTATTCCTAATATGATCAGCAACATTTTTAATAATACCATCTATCTTTAGGTAATCATCAACATCTACGATAATCTGACCATATCCACCGGAAGGACCAGCGCCATTATAAGTAAGCATGAAACGCAGAGTTCCTGCACCTATACAAGAACAGGCATTGGTTACACCAGGTATTTTTCTTATATAGTCAGAAATTTCAAGAACATCTTTCTTTGTTTCATCTATATGGCTGCCTTGAGAACGCCAGTAATCCACAATAAACTGCTTTCTTGTGGAATTTGGCATAAAGCTTGTAGGAACATCTCCAAATTTTACTACAGATACAACTAATGCCAATATTAGCAAAAAGCTGACAACAAATCTGTTATCCAAGCAAAATTTTAATGAGTTTTCAAACAACTTATAAAATTTGCCGTCATAAACATCGCCGCTATCTTCTGAAGGTTTTTCAGGTGGAATCATTGCTAGACAGAACAAAGGAGTAAAAGTAAGTGCCATAACCCAGCTCAACAGCAATGAAATAGCTGTAACATAGAAGAGTGATTTACAAAATTCCCCCATGTCACCTTCGTTTAGACCTATAGCCATGAAAGCACAGATTGCAACAAAAGTTGCCCCAAGCAATGCCCACTGGTTTTCGTCAGCAATTTCTTTTAAAGCAGATTCTGGATCTTTTCCTCTAGAAGTCTTGACCAAATAACCATCGACAACAACAATAGCATTATCGACCAACATACCAAGAGCGATAATCAAGGCACCAAGAGAAATAAGCTGTAATTCTATTCCCCAGAGATACATAATTACAAAAGTTCCAAGAATAATCAGAATCAAAATCAGACCTATTACAACTCCAGAACGCCACCCCATGAAAATCAGCAAAACGCCGATAACAATCAAAACAGATTCAACAAAGTTAACATTGAAGTTATCAATAGATTCCTGAACATCCTTTGCTTGGAAATTGATATAGTTTATTTGCATTCCAACAGGTATAGAATATTTTAATGCTTCAAGTTTATCCTTAACATCTTTACCCATTTTTACAACGTTGCCATTTTCAACTGCTGAAATACCAATACCGATAGCGCGTTCGCCATTATAATACATAATCTGGCTATCAGGTTCTACATGACCACGTTTTACTTCTGCTATATCACCTATTTTTAATAAATTTCCCTTATTATCAGTAACATAAAGGTTTTGAATAGATTCGACGCTATCTATTTCTCCAGTTATTCTTATTCTTGCATATTCATCATCAATCTTTATTGCGCCTGCACTTGTGATTGTGTTACTGCTAGCCAAAGTGCCGAACAAAGCTTTTTGAGAAATATTCAAATTATTCAACTTTGTTCTGTTGAATTCAACATAAATAGCTTTTGTTGGAACACCCCAATAGTCAATATTTGCAACTTGAGGAACTCGCAAAAGTTCTTTTTTCAGAGTGTCAGCATAATCTTTTAATTCATCAATAGTGTAGCCTTTTCCAGAAAGAGCAAAATAAATACCGAAAACATCACCGAAATCATCACCAACAATCATATTGGTAACGCCTGATGGAAGAGAAGGTCTGACATCATTAGCCTTACGGCGCAATTCGTCCCATATCTGTGGGATTTCGTCACCAGTATATTTTGATTTAATATAAACATATACTAAGGACATCCCGTTTTGGCTCAAAGAGGTGATATAATCAACCTGAGCCATTTTTTGAACTTCTTCTTCAACTTTTTCTGTAACTTCTGTTTCTACCTGTTTTGCTGTAGCACCAGGATAAAGAGTAGTTATAGTCGCAACTTTTATCTTATAATTAGGATACTCAAGTCTTCCTAATTCTAAATAACTGAAAATACCAGCTATTGTTGTAACAACAACAAGCAGCCACATAAAGCTTTTATGCTTTATTACATAATCAACTATTTGCATTTACAAAACCTCCGGATTCATAACCCGAATAGTATTATCTTCTGACAACCAGTCAACACCTGCTGCAATAATCACTTCTCCTGATTCCAATCCGCTTAGAATTTGAAGATCATTTTCAGACACAGGTTGCCCCAGGGTCACTTCGCGAGCAGAAATTCCCTTAGTTGTTGGATTAAAAATCCAAACATAGGATTTATCACCTCTTTTAAATACAGAAGCAAAAGGAACAGCTATAGTTGAATCTTGTTTTATTTTAAAATTTGGAACATTAATTACTTCTGCACTCATACCTGGAAGTATAATAAAATCTTCTGGAGCTTTAACCTTCAAAGAAACATCATAAGTTTCACTGTTATCAGCTGCTACAGCCTTAAATCCATTCATAACACCTTTAAGTATTCTCTTGCCTCTTCCAGGGAATGTTACATCATAAACATAATCCTTATCTCTGTCTTTATCCTTAAAACTCATATCAGGCATATTTCCTGCTGGAACACTGACATGAACTTCAACTTCTCTCAAATCGTCAATAGTCATTACAGGAACATTAGCTTGAGCATTTTCAAATTGTTTTATTCTTAAATCTGTAACAACTCCAGAGAAAGGTGCTCTTAGAGAAGTATCACCTAACATGTCTTGAGCCTTCTTAATCGATTCTTCCAATGATTTTAACTGAGCATCTGAAACATTTGCTTTGGTAAGAGCAGCATCATATTCTGACTTACTGATGGCCTGCTGTTTATAAAGTTGTTCCGTTCTTTTGAAATTTGTTTTATTCAAATCTCTCTGATCTTTATTTATTTTAAGTTCTTGTTTTAACCTATCTATTTCACGCAAATAATCACGCTGGTCTATTTTCATCAAAACTTGGCCTTCTCTAACAGGCTGACCTATTTCCAGCTTATTTTCTATTACAGGTCCAGAAACTCTGAAGAATAATTCTGCGTGTTTAAGTGATTTTACAACGCCTGGATAAGTAACGGTACTATTCCCTTCAACTTTTCCAATTTTGAAAACCTTTGCAACACGTTCTTTTGGAACTATATGCTGTTTTTCTTTTATCTGTGGCCATATTTTATCTTTACAGATATAAAGAGAAGCTGCTATTGCAACTATTACTATGATTAAAGTTGTAAGTTTTTTCATATATGCTCCTTAATTATTGGGCGAAAATCGGGGTGAAGTATAGCAAATTTTCAACTATTTTTAAAGAGTTATAAAAGATAATAGTAAAGCGCAAAGCGAGAAAGAACTCTTTGATAAACTTGTATGAAAATAAAATATTTGATAAAATTTCGAAAAACAATAACCAGAACAATACATGTTCTATATTAACAAAAAAATAGTGGAACCAAAAATAAATAATATAACAAAAATATTTAATTCCGCTTCTGAGTGGACAAAAAATTATTTCGGTCGACGTATACAAAAAGTTCCTGTAGATGGGGGTTTTACCTGTCCAAACAGAGATGGAAAACTTTCAAAAATTGGTTGTTTATATTGTAACAATAAAACATTTACACCATTTTATACTGATGAAAACAAATCAATAACAGACCAATTACAAACAGGAATTGAATTTTTCTCTAAAAGATATAATTGCGATGCTTTTTTTGCCTATTTTCAAACCTATTCAGGAACCTACGCTCCAGTAGAAATTTTAGAAAAAAAATATAAAGAAGCATTAAAAATTCCAGATATAAAAGGACTAATAATAGCAACCAGACCAGACTGTGTAGATAATTCCGTTATTGATTTATTATTAGATTTAAAAAAAGAAACCTATATAAGAATTGAGATAGGTGTCGAATCCTTTGATGATAATGTTTTAAAAACATTAAACAGATGCCATGATTCCACAACAGCCGTTAATACCATTAAATCATTAAGAGAAGCAGAAATAGACACATCAGTTCACTTAATTTTCGGACTTCCCGATGAATCTAAAGATGCTGCCAAAAATTATGCCAAATTATTATCAGAGACTAACGCAAATTTTGTAAAACTTCACCATCTTCAAGTAGTTTGTGGAAGCAGACTAGCAGATCTATATAAAGCAAATAAAAATCAGATAAGACTTCACAGTTTAAACAGCTATATAGAAACGGTTGGTGATTTTCTTTCCTATTTAAAAAAAGATATTTATGTAGAGCGCTTTATAAATAGAGTTCCCAAAGATATGCTTATTGCACCAAAATTTGAAAATATAAATGAAAATATTTTTTCTGAAAAATTATGCAACTACATGAAAGAAAAAGGCTTATTTCAAGGGTGTAAAGCAATACTTTGAAAGAGAAAAGAATTAAAAACTTTCTCTTATTAACACACATAAAAAAAGCTTACTCCTGCATTAAAGAGTAAGCTTTTTTTGTGCTTAAATATTATTTATCAATAAACGTTAGAGAAGTAAATTTTCTTTACAACCGGGTCTTTCAAATCGCAGCCAACTTTTCTACCACGTTTAATAGCCATATCGCCGACTTTTTCTTTTGCTTCTTTAATAGCTTCAGCAATTGACTTACCGGCTTTAATCTGCTTAGCAGCATATACTGCTCTTTCAACGTTTATTACACCGCCTGATTTTACTTTATCTTTCAGCCAATCTTTCTTATCAACAGTTTCCATAAGAATTTTCTTAAGCTGAACAGGAGTCAAATCAGGATTTTCAGTTAAAACTAAAGATGCCATACCAAGAGCATTTGGGCAAGCCATTGAAGTTCCAGACATATAACCCATTTTCTGATTTGGGTAGGTAGCATAGATATTTACACCAGGAACAGCAAGGTCTACTTTTGTTTTGCCCCAGCAAGAGAAATCAGCAATTTTCTGATTATCGTTGGTTGCTGCAACAACAACTTTATTCTGTATAGGAACACCCTGAGGTGAAGTAGTTGCTACATCTAAGTCTTCAGCAGAGTTACCTGCAGCAATAAAAATCAAAGCATTTTTGCAGCCGCCAAAAAGAACCTTATCTCTTGGGAACATCGTTTTTGATACATAAAGATTAGCAAGTTTCTGAACTTCAGCATCAGAAAGACTTCCCATACCCCACTGCATAGAATAGAGTCTCATCATATTCAGAACGCTGGCATTTGGGGTTCCAAAAGAACAGTTAATAAGTCTAGGATTGAACTTAGCGATATAATCAGCTTTTGATTCAATTTTTTCAGCATTTTCCTGACCAACTTCTTCAAAATACTGTTCTATTTCTTCCATAGTCGGACCATTACGTTTGGTTCTTTGCGCAACTTTAAAACTTACTCTTTTTAAACCATCTTCAATAACTCTAGAAGGAGCAGCCCCTGTTGGGATATGTCGTATAGCTTTAAAAGCAACATTTTTATTATTAGAAGCAATAATACCAGCACAATGTGTACCATGTGCCCAACCGCCACAGAAATTAACCCAGGGTTTCAATTTCGGGTTGTTGTAAAGATCAACAAATGCATTCCATTCTTCTTTTGTAAAAGCTTCTTTACCAGACTGCTGCATTTTGTTGATGTTTTTCATTACTTCAAGAACCTTGTCATATTCTGGAGGAGTTTCTCTTAAATTAACTAATGTTGAGTTGTTTTCAACAAAGTTCCAACCATAAACATCATCTACATAGCCGTTTTTATCATCATCTACCTTTTCGGTACCTTTTAATTCAGCTAAATTAGGACTAGCCATTGGTTTCAATTCTTTATGAGTAAAATCACTGCCTGAATCAATTACTAATACGTTAATAGGTTTTGCAGCAAAAGAAGGCAGAGAACTGAAAGCGATGAAGCTAGCTAAAGCGGCCATTATAAACGATTTTTTTCTCATGTATTTGTACTCCTTATAAAAACCTTATTTTTTAATTATATGAAATTTTCAGAAAAATGACAATGCTTAATAAAATATATTTAAATTTGTCCACACTAATTAAAAACTTTAAAATTTAAATTATATACAATATCCAAATAATAAAGAACTATAATTATAGAATATCAATCATAGAAAATTCTTATTAAAAGCTCTTCTTAGAAAGATAACATTTTGTCAGAAAGTATTTAATAAAAGCAAAATCTATATTATCATCAGGCAACTTCTTGTTTTTTATCTTTAGGCAGCAATAAATCAAGAATTAATGCAACAACAAATATTATAGAGACAGGATTACTTACAAATATCTTTTTTACTAATTCAGGCGCGAACTGAAACATTTTCTCCTGTGATGAGAAACCTACGCTCATACAAATGGAAACAGATGCAATAATCGTATTTCTTTCTGTTAAACCATTTTTATAAAGCATTTGAATTCCACTTATCAATATTTGTCCAAACATAAGTATAGTACAACCACCAAGAACAGACTCAGGAACAGCTTGTAACAAGAAAGCCAAGGGAGGGAAAAAGCTTGCAACAACAAGAATCAATGCACCAGTTGCCACAACATATCTGTTTACAACCTTAGTCAGATTTATTAAACCTACATTTTGAGAAAAACTTGTTGTTGAGGAACAACCAAACATAGCTGCAAGTGTCGATGAAAAGCCATCACAAGCCAATGATCCCGAACCTTCTTCCTCTGTCATCTCTCTATTTAAAGAACCATAGCATATCGCAGAAGTATCACCAATAGTTTCTGTTGCAGAGACAAGAAAAATAAATATGAAAGAGATTATATTTCCCAAATCAAACACGGGCATACCTGTCGGGAATATAACCGGAAAAGAAAATAAGCCAGTATCTTTAAATCCAGAGTAATCTATCATGCCAAAAAACAGTGAAGCAAAACAACCTATAACGAAACCTATCAATGGAGATAAAGCCTTAAGATGAGATTTAAACATATTTAAAGAGATAAGACAGGAAGCAAGAGTAATACTGCCGACAATCCAATATTTTAAATCTCCAAAATCAGAGCCAGGAGTACTTAATAAAGTAGAACCGCCGCAAAAAGATATGGTTCCAACAGGTAAAAGCGAGATTCCAATACCAATAACAACACAAGAAGATACGATGGGAGAAATCATTTGTTTCCAATATTTATACCCAAGACCTAAAAAACCTTCTATCAAGCCTCCTACAATTATAGACCCCATAATAATGTTATAATCTAACCCCTCACGAGCAGCTACAGACAAGAAAGTAAAACTGATACCCATAACAATAGGTAATCTGCTACCTATTTTCCATATTCCAAAAACCTGAATCAGAGAAGCTATTCCAGCAATAAACATAGCATTTTGAATCAACTGTGTTTTAATGCTATCGGGAATAGCTGTTCCATTAATCGTAGCTAAGCCAGTAATAATAATAATTGGAACTACATTAGACAAAAACATAGCTAAGACATGCTGTAAGCCTAATGTCAATGCAGTTAAAAAATGGACTTTACCATCCAACTTATAAATGTTTTCTGATAAAGAATCATCTTTCAACTTAGTATCTGATTTTTCTAGATTGTCTGATTTATCCACATTGAAATTTTCTGTTTTTTCTTCCACTTCACTCATAATATTGTTCTTTCTTCACACACTTTTATACTAGTTTAATACACTATGTACTACTTTGTAAACATTTTTAAACCGCTAATAATTAGAGTTTCATTAAGAAAACCACAAAAAGTTAAAGGTTAAAAACTTTCTTTTATTGTAGAAAAAGAATATCTATTATTGTAAAATCTTATAGAATATGTACTTAGAGGTATTTCGATGCAGACAGGAACCTGGGCAGGAGTTATAGGCTCCATCCTATTAGTTGTTTTTTTAATAATTTATAGAATTAAAGTAAAAAGCTTTTTTAAAAAACAAATTCAAGAAGATATAAAACATAAAAACGAAAAAGTATTATCTGAATCACAAGAATCCGATGCTGCTTCAATGCTTGAAACCATGTATAAAGCAGTAAAAGACACTCTTCCTAGAAAAATAGAAGATGGAGTCGAATGGAAAGAACAGAATCTGACTTCAGAATTCTTTGAATATGTATATTATGTAGATAAATCAAAAAGCTACACCAAAAAAGATTTTGAAAGAATCAAAAAAAACATGATAAACAAAAAAGGTAACATAAAAAATATAGCTGACTTATGCTACAAAACCGGAAGAAGTTTAGCCTTCAGATATGTTTTTGAAAAAGATGGCTCTGAGCAAAGCATTGTAATTAATGCCCAAGACTTTAAATAAAAAAAAATAAATATTGATAAATTACTAAAGATTAAGCATAATAGAAAAAAACTACCAGAAAGGTAAGATAAAAATGAAATACGTTTGCACTATTTGTGGTTATGTTCACGAAGGTTCAGAACCTCCAGCAGAATGTCCAATCTGCAAAGCAAAAGCAGATAAATTCAAACCCATGGCTGATGAAAAAGCCTATGCTGACGAACACAGAGTCGGCTCTGCAAAAGGTCTTGATGCAGAAGTTATTGAAGGATTAAGAGCAAACTTCAATGGCGAATGTGCTGAAGTAGGAATGTATCTTGCTATGAGCCGTCAGGCAGACAGAGAAGGTTATCCGGAAATAGCCGAAGCATTTAAACGCTATGCTTTTGAAGAAGCTGATCATGCTTCTAGATTTGCTGAACTTCTTGGCGAAGTCCTTACTGACTCTACCGAAAAGAATGTTTCTATGAGAGCAGATGCAGAATTTGGCGCCTGCGACGGCAAACTTAAACTTGCAAAACGTGCTAAAGAATTAGGTTATGATGCTATTCACGACACAGTTCACGAAATGTGCAAAGACGAAGCACGTCATGGTCGTGGTTTCGATGGTCTCTTAAAGAGATACTTCAAGAAATAAGATAATTTCTAAAAAACCAGCTTAAAAGAGCTGGTTTTTTTTTGATATTTTAACAAAAAAACAGGAGGGTTTACTAACATGGATATGAATGCAATGTTCAAAATAAGCTACGGACTATTTGTTCTATCAGCCAAAAACAGTAACAAACAGAATGGCTGTATAGTTAACACAGTAATGCAGGTTACTTCCACTCCAAACAGAATAGTTGTAGCGGTAAACAAAAACAATTTCACTCACGATATGATTGTTGCCAGCAAGGAATTCAATGTTTCCATGCTTTCTACTTCAGTTCCATTTGAAGTTTTCAAACATTTTGGTTTTCAAAGTGGAAAAGATGTTAACAAATTTGAAAATTTTGAACATAAGATTGCTGAAAATGGTATAGCTTATCTGAATAAAAACACAACAGCTTATCTAAGTGCAAAAGTAGTAAGTATTACCGATCTGGGAACCCACTCATTGTTCTTGGCAGATGTTACTGACGGAGTAAAACTAAGTGACGAAGATTCTGTGACCTATGACTATTACCAGAAGAAGATTAA
>JAEEGH010031198.1_pt1 | contig 10312 bp, 11 predicted proteins | sample 9134181 | NCBI WGS metagenome assembly JAEEGH01 (sample SAMN16246544, study PRJNA631951) | gut metagenome | biome: gut microbiome; feature: rumen; material: DP-attached | host: Bos | place: Iran: Karaj | collected 2018-10 | reverse complement strand
AATTTGTACATACCAACTGAGGCAAGTCGAGAATCAGAAGTAGCCAGTTTCTCGCGGATACCGGCGACATAGCCATTGTTGACTTCGACGGCACCGTAGCGTGAAACATCTTTGACCTTCTGGACAGCAAGTACGTTGCCAGGGATCTTGATGAATTCAGCGATATCGGAAGCGGCAATGTACATATCGGCATTGACGACGAGGAATTCTTCGCTTACCTTGCCTTCGGTAAGAAGGACGGCGTGGCCAGTACCGACAGGACCTTCCTGCTGGACATATTCGATGTGGCAATTCCGTTTGGAACCATCACCAAAATAGTTCTCGATCACATCGTTTCGGTAACCGACGATGAAAATGAAGTCTTGGATGCCAGCATTGATAAGCTGGATGAGCAGGTGCTCAACCATAGGTTTACTGGCGACCTCGATCATGGGCTTAGGTCGTCTGTCGGTCAGAGGGACCATACGACTGCCCTGGCCTGCGGCCATAACAACTGCAATAATTTTATTATCCATATATTCAACACCTCAAAATGTAGAGTCATATTTGATAGCTAAATTCTAACTATGGGAGATATGTGCGTCAATCAAAGTCAGCCTAAAATGGTCTAATGTGATTTCAGTCAATAAAAATGCCTTAATAATAGGCTATAATACTTTTATCATTAGCTTAGGAGAAAATGGAATGGTAATTGAAGTAACTGATCAGACTTTTGAAGCAGAAGTACTGAAATCCGATATACCCGTAGTAGTCGACTTCTGGGCACCGTGGTGCGGACCCTGCAGGATGCTGTCTCCCGTCGTTGAAAAACTTTCCGAAGAATACGCAGGCAAAGTCAAATTCTGCAAGATGAATACCGATGAGAACAGGACTCCCCGAAGCTACCACGTCATGAGCATCCCCAATCTCCTTTATATTGACAAGGGTCAGGTAGTAGACACATCCGTCGGCGCTCTTCCTGAAGCTGAAATCAAGAGCCGAATCGAAAATCTGCTCTAATAACAGATCGACAAAAAAAAGGACACAAGAGTACTTGTGTCCTTTTTTTACATCAAAACAGTTACCGCCTATATGATGATGTCGGATTCTTCATGAAGCTTATCAAGCTCTCTTTTGATCTTACTCATAACAACGATCATCGAGATACCTTCGATAGCCAAAGAGACACCCATAAGCTGAGTCATGAAAGAGGCAAACTGGGTAGGATTGATGAGCATGACGACTGCAAGCACAAAAGTAAGAATCGCCAGAAGGATCGAGATGATGAACAGAGGACCCGGCAGCATGCGCAGCCTGAGAGCACCGAAGAACATGATCACAGCACCATAGATAAGGATCACGCCTGTGACGATCTGGAAGAAATCGATGAAAAACCTGGAGCTCACGATCATCACGATACCTAATGCAGTCTCAACGATACCGATGAGCAGTGCCATGATCTTACGGTTATCCTTGTTCTTTGAGAAGAACATGATAAGCTTGATAAGGCCCAGGAGTATAAGGAGCGCTCCGATGGCAATGCACATGATATTCAAAGACTCGTTCGGCCAAATGATAAGCACGACACCGATTGCCGTCAGTACGAGACCCTCAAAGATATAGCTTCCGAATACTTTCTTGATGAAATCCATATCTGCTGACTCCTTCAGCAACTATTTGCACAATAGTTTAACCCAACAGCCACTTTTTTGATAATATGACTGATATGAAAAAGAATTCAGATAACGTAAAAGAGATCTTCGACGCATTGAAAAGCGTTTATTCCACCGACTATATCGCACTGGATTTCAATACACCTATGGAGATATTGGTTGCCACTATCCTTTCAGCACAGGCCACTGATGCCGGCGTCAACAAGGTCACACCTGCGCTTTTTGCCAGATGTCCCGAACCAAAGGATTATGCCGCTATCGACATCAAAGAACTGGAACAGATGATCTATTCCACCGGTTTCTATCACAATAAAGCCAAGAACATTCAAGGCGCTGCCAGAGTCATCACCGAAAGATACGGAAATGTAGTTCCCAGCACTATGGACGAGCTCTTGACGCTCCCAGGAGTCGCCCGAAAGACTGCCAATATCGTCCTGCACCACGCCTTCGGTATCAATGTCGGAATCGCCGTCGATACTCATGTAAAAAGGATCGCTCAGCTGTTAGGACTGACCAAATCGGATAACCCGGTCATCATCGAACGAGACCTGATGGCAAAGATCCCCGAATCAGACTGGGGAATAACTAATACTCTTCTCGTACAGCATGGAAGACAGGTCTGTATCGCCAACAGACCCAAATGCAGTGAATGTGTGATAAAGGATTACTGCCCTTCTAAGCGATCTTAAAGAACCTGCGGGCGTTTTCCGTAGTTATCCGTGCAATATCATCAAAAGATAGACCAAAGACCTCTGCGAGCTTTTCAGCAGCACTCATGACGTTCGCCGGTTCATTCCTCTGCCCGCGTTTCTTCTGGGGCGGCAGATATGGTGAATCGGTCTCGAGCATGATACGATCCAGCCGAAATGTCTTGATGATCGGAATGAGATTACGGGCAGAAGGGTAACCGATATAACAGCCCAAAGAAACGTAGAATCCCATATCCATGTACATCCTGGCAGCTTCAAGAGAACCATTGAAACAATGGATAACACCGGGCGTCCACGAACCATCATAATCCCGCTTTTCAATGATCTCTTTCAGTTCATTCTCGGCATCTCTGCAGTGGATGACCCAGGGAAATCCATGAGATTCGGCATAGTCCATCTGAGGAATGAGTACTTCGATCTGTTTTTCGATTGGAGCCTCAGCATAATGAAGATCAAGTCCGATTTCGCCGACAGCAACGATCTTCTCATGATTCTCAATCAAACGGAAAATCTCATTGATGTCATCATTGGTAGTTTCCATACAGTTCTCTGGATGGATACCGCAGGCGGCATAGATGCCTTCATGAGATTCGGCGATCTCAATATTCTTTTGGCTGGTCTCGAGATCAGCGCCTAAAGAAACCATGACAGAGACGCCGCTGTCAAAGGCGTTCTGTATCACGTCTTCTCTGTCGGTATCGAACTGTTCGGCATCAAGATGGCAGTGTGAATCGATAAACATCATTTTTCCAATTTCAAGAATTCTAGCATACTTCCGTCTTTGTGCTATGATAGCGATACCAGGGAGGCATCCTATGAACATCAGCAGCAGCCATAAAAGGACGGGACTCCACGCATATGGAGATAAGTTCCTCTGCATAAAAGATCTGGATTGGTGGAAAGGCCATGAATATCTGACCGGACCGCGTCAGATCGCATTCGAACTGGATGACGGCATCGAAGAAGTCGAAAAGGGATTCTTTGATCTTATCCCCACCATTGGAGAGTTGGAGATAGCTAGCTCGGTCAAAAACCTTGGATTGACAGAAAACACACTCAAGCTATTCAGGGACAATAGTGTCCTAATCCGCGGCAAGTTCGATACCTATGCCGAACGTTTTGCAAGAGAGAACAATATAAGTTTCATCCATTCCGATTTCGTCATCGGACGTGCCGGTGACTATTCTGAACCATGGGGGACAGATGTCATCACTCTGAGATTCCAGCCCGGATCGAAACCTGAAATCAGACAATCTAATTTCTGCCAAGGCTCCAGTGCCGGGAGCAGCGGCGGCGGTGACATCGATTTCTACTTACCGAAAGACTTCTACCTGCACAAAACCCAAGAAGACATCGCAGGGATGTGCTGGGGCACCTGCTACGAAAGCATCATGAAATGCGATGAATTAAGAGTCTTTCTGGAAAAAGCCGTCAAGAAGCATGGCTATTATTTCAAACATCGTTAATACGGATTCGCTTCGGAAAGCATCCATGGGACAGACGTGAAGTCTATCTCCATCTGAATCATATCCTGTGGCATGTTCTCTTCGGGAAGATCGATCTCTTTGGTAAATCTCACCGAATAACGACCTGTGATCTTATATGATGCGTCTGAGTCACCATCATTCAGAATCGTACCACACAGATGATAGAACCCTCCGTAATAGACGGATTTCCCTTCATCGACTGCGCCATAGGCATACACTTCAGATGCCTTCTTGGGATCCATCCCCAATTCATTAAAGAATTCTCTGACTTCATCCGGGAAATCGGCGGATGCCTTAACAAAGTTGCGGCATCCGGGACAGTCGCATTCATCGGTCACAACAGGCAGAGTATTACAGTATCCCACAGTTTTCACGCTGTCGATATCGATGACATTTCCGCCGAATTCGATCCTCATTGCTCCCTACTCCTCACCGACCGATTCAGGCTGTTTCTTACATATAGAATAATCGCTGGTGATTGCTCCTTCTGGACAGATCGCTTTGCACTTTCCGCATCTGATACATTCCGGACTGTTGATGTCTTTGATCACATCGACGGCCATAGGACAGACCTCACTGCAACGTCCGCATTTCACACATTTGTTCTGATCCAACTCCATGCGATAGAGAGCGAAACGGTTGAAGAGCGCATATACTGCACCCAGCGGACAGAGATATCGGCAAAAGAGTCTTGGCACAAAAATAGAACCGATCAATATCAAAACAAGCAATACAACTTTCCAGTCAAAAAGAGCCCCTATAAGAGCACGCAAACCAGGATCGAGGATCACGAGCGGTATGCCCGCTTCCAGTGTACCGGCGGGGCATATCCATTCACAGAAATACGGAACAGTGTATCCATCTTTCACGGCAGTAAATACCGGCAGAGCAACAACAAACAACAACAGGACAGCATATTTTAGCCATCGGAGCGGTCTGTCGATCTTCTGTGGAACACTGATCTTTTTCAACGGGATCTTATGCAACAGGTCCTGTATGAACCCAAAGGGACACAGAAACCCGCATAAAAGTCTGCCGAACAATACACCAAAGAGCATCAAGGAACCCAATACATAGAATGGGATCCTGCTCCCAGTATTCCCGATCAGTGACTGAAGAGAACCTATAGGACAAGCCCCGAGCGCACCAGGACATGAATAACAGTTCAGGACCGGGACACATACGCCTTTTGTTCTTCCGGTAAAGATATCGGCCTTTAAGAAACCTGCAGCATAGCCATTGAAGAATACCGTAGCTGCCAGCCGAATGATCGTGCGGAATCTGTCCTGGCGTTTCGCTGCATCATCTGTTGTCATGCGATTCCGATGCATTCCAGACAAGTCCTTATAGCCTTTGATAAGACCGAAAAATATTGTCCCTGAATCAGCCCTATAACGATCAGGACGATTGCAACAACAAGCAGGACGATACGAATGATATTTAATGTCTTAATGCTCATTAAATAGGAGCCTTGCCCATGCCTTTGAGGGCCTGATTAATCAATTGGATGTATGTTTCTTCCAGGTTCTTAGGACTGCCGATCAATTCAGGCAGAACCATATTGCCATTGCTGTCCACGAATACAGTGGTCGGCATCTTAGTGACCTGCATCATCAGCTTATTTAGATCTCCCTTTCCGGAGACCAGAGTAATGCCGTCAAGTTTGGAACGAACCAGAATGGCATCGATATCGTTAGTTGGTTTATTAGCATCAAGACAGACAGTGATGAGCTGGATGTTTTTTGGAAGCTTTTTCTGAAGCATCGCCAGTGCCGGCATTTCCTTGAGGCAAGGTGCACAGAAAGTCGCCCAGAAATTGATGACCGTCAGATCATAAGGAGCAAGATCTTTTTCTGTAAAAGTATCTCCCCCGGTAGTTTTGGCTGAGAATGAATTGATATCAACCAGTTCAGTGACTCGTTGGGTCTTCCCGTTGCTCTCAGTTCGTCCACCATTCTCAGTAGTTGTACCTCCGCCGGTGCATCCCAAAAGCACGACAGACATCATTATCAGAGCTAAGACAACGCTTACGAATTTCTTCATATTTTGTACTTCTAAACCTTCAAATGCCACGCCCATTATGCTTGGAATTGAATGAACGGATCCAATTTCTTTCCTTGAAGGGTTCCAAGCTATTGCATTGACATTATCAGCATATGGTTAAATTATATTATACTGATTTATCATAGCCTATATATCCATACTTCTAAACAGCATTTTGCTGATATCGTCAGATCATTAACAATCATCAATTTCAAAATGTTATTATCTGGCTTCAAAGTCAAAACAAATGGAGGGCTTCACTTGGGATCCAGAACATTGGAAATAAGTCAAACAGCAAAGGTGGAAGTTGACAGAGGCGCATTTAATGTGTTCCTATGAAGCGTTTAATCAAATCATCTGAGGATGGAAAGGGGCGGCAGACAAGATGAAAAAAATTACATTTGGAAAAAGGTTCCGCTACTGGCTGGAGCGCAATATGTCGAAGGGCACCTCCAGCATGATAAAGCTACTTCTGGCCGTTGTGCTATTCATGGCGATTCTTGTGACCGTGCTGGTAGTAGTGTTCCATCTGGCGGATGGGAAGAACGTTCTCGCTCTCTTATGGGACAACCTGAGGGCGGCCATGAGCACCACTTTCCCCGCATCCGATTCAGGCTCTCCGCTCTATGTAGTCCTCTATACTCTTCTTGGTCTCACAGGCATGATCTACACCAGCATGCTCATCAGCATTTTTTCCACATCCATTCGGGGCAAGCTTCTTGCGCTACAGACGGAATACCCAGATACCCTGGAGGAAGGGCACGTGGTGGTACTGGGATTCCGCTCTGGTGAGTACGCCCTGCTGGAACAGCTTATGATTTCCGTTGGGGGAGAAAAGCGCACCATTGTGGTAGCTGATGTCATGGCCCGTGTGGAAATGGAGCAAGACATCCGTACGAACGTAAATGTACCGAAGAATATCCGTCTGGTGACCATCAACGCCAGTACGGAGATCACCGCTGAGCTAGAGTGCTGCAACATTCCCTCCGCATCCCGGGTAATCATCTGCAACCGGGACGCTGGGAAGACCATCAAGACCTATCTGGCGGTGAATGCTCTGCTGAAGGACGTAAAGCAGAGGCCGAAGATTATAGCTGCTGTGGATGCCTCAGCTGACGCTTTTCCCAAAGATATCATTTCCGATGGAGAAATTTCTATTCTACGTTCCAGTAACGTGGTGGCCCGGCTCATCGCCCACTCCGCCACCCAGCCCGGCATCTTTCCAGCTTTCCTGGAAATGATCGATTTTACGGGCTTTGAATTCTACTTTGAGGAAATTCCGGACGTCTGTGGTATGCCCTACTGGAAGGTTGCACTGGCTCTCGTTAACGGCATCGCCGTGGGCCTGTACCGGGAGGGAGAGTTGCTGGTAAATCCCGACCTTGATACTCAGATTCTGCAGGGGGACCTGCTAGTGGTGTTTGAAGAAGAACAGGGAAACGCAAAGCTGGAGCGTCCTGAGGAAGTGACAGAGCCGGTAAAGAAGGTTTTTCCGCCCTTGCAGCCTATCCCAGAGGTGGCGATCTTGGGCGTCAACGACTCCCTCCCCACAGTCATCCAGGAACTGCCGGACAACGTGGAGCGGATCCGACTGGCTGGCCTTACCCCTTCCGAATTTGAGAAATATTTCCCCAAAAGAGAGAGCTTCGCTTCTGAGATCATTCCGGACTACCGCATTGCGGATTCCGAGGAGACACTGAAGGACATGGTGAAGGACGCCACTCATCTGATCGTCCTCTCCGACCCGAAGAAGAGTGACGAGGATGCAGATACCGATACCATGGTGCGCATCATCCGCCTCCGAAACCTGAAAAAGAAGCTTGGGTTGCATTTCAGCATCACGGCAGAGATGCGCTGTGAGAACAACCGAAAACTCATCGCCGAGAGCGGCTCAGAAGATGTGGTAGTAGCCTCCGATATGTCTGCCATGATGCTGGCCCAGGTAGCGGAAGATCCGCGAAGACTAGGCCTTTTCAACGAGCTTCTGGACGAGCAAGGCTGTGAAGTCTATTTGAAGCCATTGGCGGACTTCGGCATCTCTGAGACAAAGATGACAGTACGGGAGTTTCGTAGACAGATTTACGCCCACGGCTACACACCCTTGGGTATCCGTACTCTGGAGGGTTATTTCCAAGTACTGGACGACAATGTTCCCATCCAGCCCAGGAGTGGGGACAGTCTGGTGCTCATCGGCGAGGAATAAGCTTTTTTGAGGAATGTATTTTATATATTATGCTAACCATTATTATGTGATGTTAGCCTTTTACTAATACGGGCTGGTTGAGTTGAACGATACTTTTTTTGGAGGGTCGTTCAACTAACAGCCGTTTCCTAAGACTTATCCAACACCGGCTTCGTCGCTTTCACGCAAGACGCAACTGTCGACGCATTATGCAGAACCGCTGCCACCGAAGGTGAGATGATCCCAAACAGTCCAAGCAGCATAAATGTCGTATTCACGGCAGCGATCCTGTGGGCAACGATATATTCCACCTTTGCATGTTCTTCGGGTCTGTAATCCGCTGATGCAGTCAAAAAAAAATGACGGAAACTGGACAAAAAAAACGAATTTATCAATCCCCCCTAGGGGCTTACTGTACATTTTTTAGGCATGTAAAATGGCTGCGATTCGTTTAAGAAGGGAGTTTTTCAAGTGAAAAAAACCTTAGCAATACTCCTTGCTGCCATCATGGTCGTGTCTTTAGTCGCCTGCAGCGGCTGTAACGGCAAAGCCAAGAAGACCGACGATGAGATCGTGGCCGGTATGGTCATGGCCTCCGGCGGCGAGACTTTCGGTCTCGGTGATATGGGAACATATTATCTTCATGGTGCCAATGTCTACCACGAGAATCTCGTCTGCGTAGATGACAAAGGAGAATATACCGGTCTGCTCGCAGAGAGCTGGACCACTAACGAAGATGCCAGCGTCTGGACCTTCGTCATCAGAGATGGAGTGAAATGGCACGATGGCGTAGCATTCACCGCCGATGATGTCATCTTCACCATCGACTATACTCTGGAAAAGAAACCTTGGAGCATGAACGATGCCGCCTTCCTCAACGACCTTAAGACATCGTCAGATCCCAACTACAAGGCATACTACAAAGGCAAGAACGAAAAAGGTAAAGAGACCGTCACCATCGAAATGAACGGCCCCTACTCCAACCTGCTTCTTAACATGCGAGCTGGTCTCTCTATCTTTCCCAAACACATCTACGAAAAAGTAGATGATCCTATGACCTACGGAAAGCCTTCGTCCGAACTCGATGCTGCGATCGGTACCGGACCCTTCGTCGTGAAGAGCCTCGATACCACTAGCAGGACCATGACTCTCGAGAGGAACGAAGATTACTACCTCGGCAACGTTAAAGCAAAGAAACTCACCATCCGATACTACAGTGATGCCAACGTCATGGCTCTCGCCCTGAAGAATGATGACATCGATCTTTGTCTGGCCTGGGGAAGCGGTCTCTCCGCTACTGCAGCAGAGTCACTCAAGGACGCCTCCAACGTTGCACTCGGCAAGGCCGACAGCGCAGCCATTTACGGTATCGGTTTCAACTGTATGAAAGCCCCCTGGACCAATCCCGACCTCAGGGTCGCACTCTCCTATGCAGTAGATTATGAGAAGATGGTAGAGCTCATCCTCGGCGGCAACGGTAAGACCCCGGGCAAGAGCCTCATTCCCCAGAGCATGCTCTACTACAAGGACAATGGAAAACTGACCTACGATCCCGCTAAGGCCAAGAGCAGCCTCGAGGCCCTTGGATACAAGGATATCGACAACGATGGATATCTTGAGACTCCTGCCGGCGAGAAGTGGCTGCCGGTTCTCGGATTCAACGCTTCCAATGCAGACAGGGCAGAGATCATAAAGACCTCCTTCAATAAGGCAGGTATCGACCTCCAGCTCGAAGCTGTTCCCACCGCTTGGGCTGCTTGGAAACGACAGGTCGATGACAACGGAATCCGTCTTTACGACATGGTACTTACCGGATGCTCACATCTCGGTACCTATACCTACTGCAACTACGGCACCACTGTCGTCTCCGTCAACGGCGGTCTGAAAGACTGTCAGATCGACACTCCTGACTTCAACCGAGTACTGGACAACCTGAAAGCTGCCGGTACTGCCGACAAGATGAAGAAAGCAGCCGCTGACCTCCAGGACTGGTACGCCGCCAATATGCCGTTGATCCCGTTCTATGATCAGGAGATCATCACCGCATATGGCTCTGATATCACTGGTGTATATGTGGATCCTCAGTTCGCATACACGATCTGCCACGATACCTTGATGAACGTATGTTTCAAATAAGTTAAATAATGGGATTTACCACGATGAAGCCGAGGACCAAATGGTTCATGATGAGGATTCTCAGATTCCTCATCGTCGGCTTCATCGTGCTTACTTTGGTCT
>JAEEGH010031197.1_pt1 | contig 10312 bp, 10 predicted proteins | sample 9134181 | NCBI WGS metagenome assembly JAEEGH01 (sample SAMN16246544, study PRJNA631951) | gut metagenome | biome: gut microbiome; feature: rumen; material: DP-attached | host: Bos | place: Iran: Karaj | collected 2018-10 | reverse complement strand
GCCTGCGCCTGCACCACATCTTCGTAGATGTTGCCCGTGGCGACGATGATGTAGAGGTAGGGCTTCGACCCCTCTCCTATCGTCTCGATGTACTTCTCGCGACGCAGGCGGTTGCCGCGCACCTTCTCGATGGTGGCGTTAATTACAGGCTCCAGAGCCTTGTCGATTTCTGTCTTAGGGTGCACAGGCAGCTGGGTGATATCCAACTTGCCGGCGCTGATGGCTTCAGCAATCTGCTGGGGGGTCATACCCGTCTCCACCATCGCGTTGCCGACATAGAACATCACGCCCTCGCCGAGCACGCCCTTGGCCTTCAGCTCCTCGACCACTACGTTGGGCATGGGCACTTCATTGTCGTCGATACCGTCGATGCCGAGGAAGCGGCAAAGCGTGCGCTCCACAGCCACTGTCGTGTAGTCTTCGACAAAATCCTGCACCTGTCCGGCGATGTTTCTTGCCACCGAACGTGCATGCTCAACCTCGTTAAAATCAAGTCCTACTTTACTTTTCTGCATTGTTTTATGTATAGTTGGTTTATTGTTTTTTTATATATAAATCAAAATGCAAAGATACAAAAAAAATAGAAACCGCCCATAAAAAAATATCCACACCGTTGAAAGCCCATCGAAGAGACGGCACCAACAAGGCGTCATCATATTGTCTGCGAAATGTCTACGCCCTCTTTTCTTTGGTATTTCTTTGGTATTTCTTTGGTTTTAGCCAAAGAAATACCAAAGAAACAGCATCGAAAGTCCGCCGAAAAGACGGCGCCAACAAGGCGTTAATACGTAGTCAACAAGCAGTAAAGTTTATTTAGAAATTTCAGGTGAATAATCAATTGATTCCAAACTACATACTTCTTCGCAGCCATTGACTTCATCTAACAAATATGTGATGTGAAATATACCACGTACAATCAATTTTGTGGTGTCAGAATATTCCCATAGCGAGCTATTAGGAATTACAAATAGATGCAACCTCTCAAAAAACAATATTGTCCCATGCCCCTGTTGGCCTTGATAAAAAGACATGAATCTCGGGTCAAGCGTTCTTTCGTATAATTCTGCATAGTTTATTGTGTCTGCCTCTGGTGGATTATCGCACAAATATCTATTATTCATGTAATCGTCTCTATTGGCAAAGCAGCCGGGGGGTATTTCCTCAGAGTAACGGTAGGGGTTAAGGTATCCTTTGACAACAATAGTGTCTCCATCTACCAAATCAAAATATCGCCAAACCAAACCTTCCAGCGACAAGGTGTCCTCACTGAAGCATTTGGCATGCCTACAATGGTCTGACTCGACATAATGTTTTAGTACACAGGGTTGTGGCATGTTACATGCCGCTGTTAAAAAAACTAATGACGACAGTATAATTAAAAAAAACGGTTTTGGATGTTTCATGATTATAATTGTTATTTTAACATAATTGAGTCAATGTCACCTGACAGGACTGATAGTTCAACAAAATATCCATCAAGCCAAACCTTATACGGAATTCCTTTGGCGTATAGAAGTTTATTTCGATGTTCAGATGTTATTGGAGCGTCCGTGGCAATCGTCAATCTGGGAATTTCAACCCCACCACCAAATCCAACAGGCTTGTCCGACAAATATATATAGGGTAGACTCTCCTCTATTGGTGCAAAACTCTCATTTAAATAGCCTTTAACATAGATAGTGTCTTTACTAAGATTGTTTATATTTTTGCTCAGATAACAAGTCACGGCTCCAACTGTATTATACTCATCCCATAAGAAATAAGTGTCTTCCACACAAGCGGATTGTTTTGTGCAGCCGCAAAATAATAGGACGCATAGCGGTACAAGAGCAAAGGTAAATGAGGTTTTTTTTGTCATCATGTTTTTGGTGTTTATTTGTTCGACTTCAGCTCGTCAATCTGTTTCTGGAGGTCGATGATGTAGAGTGTCAGTTCCTCGACTTTCTGGAGCAGCACCTTGTTCATCTCGCCCACATCCACGCCGTCTTCGTCCACAGCTGCGGCCGACGGCACCTGCGGCAGGTGGCCGTTGGCGGCGATGAAGCCCTCGAGCTCGCCGAGTGGCATCAAGGTGTACCTGTCGGTGAAGACATAGTCGGGCCAGTCGGTCAGGGTGACGTGCAGACTCTTGACCTTGGCGTTGCCCTGTGCGTCGCAGAAGAAGCCGTTGCCGATGGTGGCGCTTCCGCCGACGGTCATATTGCCGGTAGAAGAGACTGAAAAGCCCGAACCGACAGACGCGCCGCCTGTTACCGTCAGAGTGCTTCCGATGCTTGCGGTGCCGGTAATCAGGGTGTTGCCACGGATGCGAGCCCTCCCGTTGACATCGAGTTTATAGCCTGCCGTCACGCTGTCGCCCACGCTGAGGCATCCGCCTCGGGTCATGGTGATCATGCCGTTGTCGTTCTGAAACAGCACAAGCCCGTTCTCATGCTGACGGAACGTGACATCATAGTTGTATTGCTTTATCGAGAAGCCGTCAATGTCCGAAGTGCCCGTGTTGGTGTTGGTAATGCGGACAATGGTAAGATAGTCATTCGCAAAAGTCCTAAGGATTGGCGGCAGTGGCGGGTCATAGATTGTCGAGGAATGGACATGCAACGTGCCGACAGGGTTGCTGATGCCGATACCAAGGGTGGTATACTGCTGTGCTGATACGGTCCATAAAGTTGCCATCATTGCTATGGCAAGCATGATTATTGGTTTATTTGTTTTCATATGTTTTAATATTTGCAGAATTACTATTTTTTTTTTGGGGGGGGGTATATCGCCACTAAAGGGGTGGCAAAGGAAGCCACCCCTGAAAGTAGAGATTTTAATAAGATTTATTGCACTATCAGCGGCTTGGCGTCCTGCACCACGCCGTTGACAAGCAGGCTGATTTGATACTGGCCGGCTGGCAGGGCACTGATGTCAATGCGGCAGCGGTTGTTGGCAGCGGCGGTGCGGATAACCGGAACGCCTTGCGTATTGGTCAGCAGCAGCTGTACATCGGCTCCGTCGATAGCAGTCTGGTATTCCACCACCACAGACCCCGTAGCCGGATTGGGCGACACCGAGGTGATGCAGAGCGGGCCAATCGGTGGCAACACATTGTCATCGCCAAGGGAATAACTAGTTCTCATAGCCACCCTGCTGTTCCATCTTACAAAGCCTTCCAATGGCGCATTGGTTCTGTTCAAATCACTGATATTTGTTGCATCGCCCACATAAGCCAGAAAGGTCAAATCAACTGGCAGGGCAGCACCTTGCATATAGTTGGTGGGGATCGCCAATGGGATGGAGAATGTGTAGCTTCCGCCTGGAACAATGATTTGAGAGGCTCCGCTACCTGTGGCGGACAAGGTGGAGGTGACCGTGAATGAACTGTTCCATATCATATTTGTGGTCAAGGATCTGCAAAAGACATGTATGGAACTTGGGGAAATGTTTACATTACTGTAACTCAAGTTATGTATGGTAATTTTGACACTATAGGTACTACCACGATAAAGTGTTGTCGTCTGCTGGCCTAAAGAATTGTATATCTTAATGCTCGGGCTGGTGTTTACACTGTTCGACAAGTTGCTGGGTACTGTGCCGTTATCTGTTGAAAAATCTTTGATGCATACCAAGTCATGATAGTTTGCAAGGGAGTCTATCGACCGAATTGCGTTCATTGCGTGGATTTCGCCATAGCCCAGTTCGTTGTTCCAAGTGCTTACAGGATGCGCCGAAGTGGAAGAGAACGTATAATAGGGGAATTTGGTTGCCGAGCGTTTCATAATCCATTCCACCTGTGCATTGGTAAGGTCGGGATCTTTCTCGAGCATCAGTGCCGCTATGCCAGCAACATGAGCAGCAGCCATTGATGAACCTGAATGAGGTGATACTATATTAGTATAATAATCCAATGGAATTGTTGTGTATATCATTTCGCCAGGAGCAACTATGTCTAACTTGTTCCCGTAGCGTGAATAGCTGGATACGTTTCTGTTTTCTGTTGAACCGCCTACAACAATTATCCTGTCGTCGAAGTTGGCTGGATATGCAACATTATAATCATTAGGGTCTCCAGGCAACCTTCCTGATGCAAAAACGACGACAGCACCTTTACCGTTACGACCATTTTCCAAAGCATCCTCAATAGCTGATTCTATCATCGACGAGTTTGTGTTTGCTCCACTATAAACCAGATCCCAAGCACAGAGTATAACGTCTGCATTATTGTTAAGGGCGTATTCATATGCTTTCATTATACTGAAGTCCATATTTTGGACAATCATACTATCATGATAATAAAAACTGATATTAATCAGATTTGCATCAGGAGCAACTCCGGCAATCAAAGAACTATTATGTGCAGCGAAAATTACCCCAGCAACGAAGGTTCCATGTACTCCATGCCGTATTGCATTGTTACAGTACGGGTATTGTGAATCGAATGAGCCAACAATGTTGGTGCTGCTAAATTCACTATGAGTAAGATCAATTCCATCATCCATTATTGCTATATTAATACCAGTTCCTTTGAAGCCTGCATCCCATATATCACACAGTCCCAATATATCAACAGCCCATTGGTCGGTAAGGCCTGGGTCGTCAGGACTGTTGGATGTGTTAAAGTGAAGTTCGAAAATAAAGCCGGGGTCGACATCGGCGAAGAGGCCCGACTCGCCAAAAATGGTCGACAAAGCAAGGGCGTTGCCCATGGACTCTTTGTTTACTTCGACGGCATACCACGTGTCGCGAGTGGATACTCTGCCCCTGTAGATGGCAGCGCTCTGTGCTACCATGGTTTTAAGGGTGGCGGTGTCGTCGTGCGTGTTGAGTCTCACATAAAACACATTGGATACCGGCACTCTGGTAGAGAGGCCTATCACAGGCTCGACATCGTTCACTTCGGGCAGTTGTCTCAGTCGGTTGACAGTTGTGTCGTAATCATCGCCTGATATGGATATCTCATAGGCTATTAGAGTCTCTGCCATTACTGGGTCAAGCTGCACTGCACGGAGACATTCATACTGGTAATGGATTGTAGCAGTGTCAATCTGAGATGCATCGAAATAAACAAGAAGTACGGAGTCGTTTATCTGTATTTCTCTATGTTTGCCATGGTAGAGATAGTAGTCTAACGACTGCGCACTGGCAACCATTGAGGTTGCCAGTGCAATAATGAAGAACAATTTTTTCATAACTCTATGCTGCTTTATGGTTGTTACTTTTTGGTATCTCTGACATAAACGCCGTAGTCGGTTAAGGTATTATGGAGTTTTAATAGCAGTGTGTCTCTGCCCCATTCGATGGCGGGTATGGTGTGTCCGTTAACACCGTCGATTTCGTAGTACGTGTTGGGTGACATGCCGGGAATCCCGTATAGCTGCAAACTGTCGCCTTCCGTGATATAGTAAGGACTCGTCAAAATGGTTGGATTGATGCCGGAATTGTGCCAATAGATGCTGTCTCCGTCGATAAACACATAATTGGAGAACACAATCGTGTCAACACGGCCTGTAACAGGGTCATAATCGATAATATCGGCATCATAGTTTTCATTACAGTAGAAGTTTATCATGGACAAAGCCTGATTGAAAGACGGGATGGTGTTATATCCTGAGCGGTTGCTGTCGCTAACCAACACACCCCAGTCGTAGTATACCGCATATATGTCGTTTATACCAATAAAAGCACGCATACCCCTAACTTGTCGCCAAGTGCCGGGGAGGTATTCGTCGAAGGGCCAGAAGGGATAATCTACGACTGGCGGCTCTGGGCCTGGGGCGGTGTCTTTTTGGCCCACTACTACATAGTGGTGTTCCTCGTTGTCGTACCAGAGGGTGACGTCATAGCCAGCGTTGTAGAGGCTGTCGACCCAATGCATGGCCACGTTCCTGTCGGGCGAGGAGAAGGTGAGGGTCTCCTTAGTGGAGGCGGAGCCCTCGTGGAGCAGGCTCACGCGGTAGCCGCGGTCGACGCTGTCGAAGACGGCGGCGAGGAAAGACTGCCACTGCACGTCGCCGTGGAGGACCGAGCGTTGCAGGTTGCCTTCGCCGACGCGGAGGTCGACGGTGCGGGTGACGACGGTGGGTAGGTTGCCAACGAGGGTCTCGTCTTTATGGCAGGCGGTGGCTAGGACTCCCAGCAGCGAGACCAGTGCCAGGACTTTGACGATGCTTTTCATAATGATTGGATTTTTGATTGTTGTATTCATGACTGTATGTTTTTTGTCTGGTTGATGTTCATTTCCATGCTGTGGTGCCGCACGAGGTCGATATCGGCGTCAGAGGCGGCGTTGATGATGCTCACCTGATGGTTGAGGTAGGAGGCGACGCGTATGTTGGCGCCGACAGCCTGGTTGTCGTCGATGCGTCGAACGCTCACTATGTCGCTGCCTTGGTCGATGCGCTGTTGCATGGGCGGCAGAGGCTCGGGGATGCCGAAGTCGTCGCGGAGGCGCTGCCATGCGTCGCCGTCGTCGGCCGAGAGCATGAGGAGGTCGACGCGGATGCTGTCGCCGTTGTCGCAGGGGATGCCTTTGCCGCGGACGAGTGCCGCGGTGAGGCCGTCGCACTGGCTGTAGCGGGCGTAGAGCCCGTCGAGGGGGCTTGTAGACTGCTGGCGGTGGCAGGCGACAAGGTGGACGGCGGCGCCGACGGATACCGCTGCCAGCAGGAGCCAGAGTATTTTACGCAAGGTTTTCATAATGCTGTTTGTTTATATGGTTTGACATTCTGCTGTGTGTCAGGCGTTGGCGAGCCAGGCGTCGATGACGGCGTCGGCGTCGGCGATGACGGCGTCGGGGCTGCAGCTGCGGTTGCAGTCGACCGAGGTGGAGGGTGCGGCGGCTGTCGAGACGGCGAGGCCGACGCCGAGGAGGAGAGCCAGCGGGATGGCGGTGGCGGTGAGCTCGTAGTGGCGGCGGCGACGGCCGACGGCGTCGGCGAGGTGCCGGTCGAGGTCGGCACAGTCGGAGGCCACGGCGCGACGGGCGGCGCCCTGGCGTTCGAGGCTGGCAAGAAGACTGTCGAGGTCGGTATTTTTCATGGTGTATCTATTGTTTTGTTTCATTGTTTCATGAGGGTTCAGAGGCCCAGTTCTTCGGCGCGCTGGCGCAGGCGTTCGACCATGCGGCGGCGGCGCTGGCGGACGGTGCCGTCGGCCATGCCTTCGAGTGCCGCTATCTCGGCGCAGTTGTAGCCCTGCCGCAGCAGGTCGAGGAGACGGCGGTCGTCGGCCGGCAGGCATTCGGCAAGTTCGTCGATAATGGCCGCGGCACGGTCATCCTCGGCGGCAATGCTGTTGAGCATGGCGTCGTTGAGGCTCACCAGGTCGGGAGCCGGCGTGTGGCTATGATGCGAGAGGACGGAGCGTGTGTACCAGTAGACCCAAACAGACTCTTTCCATCGCGGTAGCCCATTCTCCAGTTTCTTGAAATGGTGCCAGAGGCCTATGCGCACCTCTTGGGCCAGGTCGTCGGGCGTGGTGTCGCTGCTGCCGTGACGCAGGCTCAGCATGACGATGAGGCGCTCGTGACGTCGCACCAGCGAGGAATACTGTCTGTATCGTTCGGTCAATTCCATGGGGGTGGAGTTTTCCCTTTTTTCACTACTAATAGAACCCCTTTGGGGGGCAAAACGTTACACTGGGGTATAAACTTTAATATTATTTAACATTTCATATATCCCGCCACATATCGCCAACACACCACAAACCTCGCTGTAACTCATGCCGTTAACCGTCATTTCAACGGTATTTCAACGATTGTTCAACGGTTGTTTAACGGTTTAAACCGTCGAACAACCGTTGAACAACCGTTAAACAGAAGTAGGTGGGTTGGGGTTGGCGACATCAAAACAACGTCTGTTCTTCTGTTGTTCATCTGTTGTTTATCTGTTGTTCATCTGTTTTAACAGAACAACAGCATGAGAACCAGCGCCGAACGACTGCCGAAAAGCAGCAGGTAGGGTGGAGATATGACGTTGCATTATACGAAGCTTTTTGGAAAAAGCTTCACCAAAAACTTTTCATCTGCACGCGGCACTTCTCCCTCGACGAAGATGGAGGAAAAAAGCAAAAAGTTTTCAACACAAAACAGAACCTCACACCCCACCACCAAAACACCGTTTCCTACCCCTGACTTTCAGCACTATGAAAGAAATAATCAAAAAAAATGAAACAAAAACGGAAAAGCTGCGTTATAGGTTATGAACAACAAATAATGGTTAAAAAAAACAAATTAAGGAAATTTTAGGCAGTAATTGGAAATTTCTTCGTAATTTTACAACCTGAAAAATAGTAGGTAAAAATGGCCTTAATACTTGGAAAAGAATACTGTAAGGTGGACTCGAACGGTCGTTTCAAGTTCCCAATTGCCTTGAAAAGGCAGCTGGAGACGGAAGACGGTCGTTTTGTGATACGCCAGAGTAACTATGCCGAGTGTTTGGAGCTGTGGACTTACGCCAGTTTCAGGGAGGAAGTGGAGAAACTCCAAAGACAGCTGAATCCTTACCGCCGGGAAGACCGCGAACTGCTGCGCAAGCTGACCGAGGGCAACATCATTGAGCTTGACACCAATGACCGCCTTCTGGTTCCAGCCGAACAGAAGCATGTGATCGCCAAGGCTAAAGAGATTGTTCTGCAATCGACTGGCAAGTTCATCGAGCTCTGGGACCATGAGACCTACGACAAGATGAACAGCTCGGGCACCGACTACGCCGCACTGGCGGAGTCGCTGCTGGGGCGCGAAATGCCGGTTGAAAGTGAAAACAAATAGTTGCCAGTTGACAGACGCCAGCAGTCAGTATCACGTTCCGGTGATGCTGGCCGAGGCCATGGACGGGTTGAACATCCGCCCCGACGGCACGTATGTTGACGTGACCTTCGGCGGCGGCGGCCATTCACGCGCCATCATGGACCGTCTGGGCCCTGACGGACGCCTGTTTGCCTTCGACCAAGACGAGGATGCCGCGCGGAGAGTGGAGAACGGAGAATGGAGAGTGGAGGATGCGGCTCGTTTCACTTTCATCAACGAGAACTTCCGGTACTTGAAGAACTACCTGCGGCTGCACGGGGTTCGGAAGGTGGACGGCATACTGGCCGACCTGGGTGTGAGCAGCCACCAGTTCGACGTGGCGGAGCGTGGTTTTTCGACACGCTTCAACGGCGCACTCGACCTGCGGATGGATCGTCGCAACGGAACGACGGCGGCAGACCTGGTGAACAACGCCACAGAGGAGGAGCTGGCAGAGATGCTGCGCCTCTACGGCGAACTTCCCAACGCACGCCAGATGGCACGCGCCATTGTGCGATACAGGGAGTGCAAGGAAGCGCAAGGAAGCGAGAAGGAGAGCAAGGGAATAGCGACCACTTCTGACCTCAAAGAGGCCGTGAGACGCCACCTGCCGCACGGCATGGAGAACAAATACCTCGCCATGCTTTTCCAAGCGCTGCGCATCGAGGTGAACGGCGAACTGGAAGCCCTGAAGGCGATGCTCACGCAGGCCGCCGAACTGCTGACCGACGACGGACGGCTGGTGGTCATAAGCTACCACTCGCTCGAAGACCGACTGGTGAAGAACTTCATGAAGACCGGCAACTTCGAGGGCAAAGAGGAGAAAGACTTCTACGGCAATCCTCTGTCGCCGATGCGTATGGTGAGCCGTGGCGCCGTGAAGGCCTCGGAAGCCGAGGTGGCCGCCAACAACCGCGCGAGGAGCGCACGGCTGAGAGTGGGAGCAAGGAGGAAAGTGAACGGTGAGAAATAAGGTGATAATACTATATATCATATAAAGGTTATATAAAGAATGGGAAACAGGTTCAGGGAAAAGCCGGCCGAGGAGGTGCAGGAGAAACTCGTGGCCACGGAGGTCGCCAAAAGCGAGAGCATGACAGAGGCCGAGCAGGAGACCACGGAAAGCACACCGGAACCGCGCAAGGGCAAACGTGCCGCGCGCGGCTTAGGTCGGGTGCTTGGCGGCGACATACTGGCCGACAAGCTGGTTTTGCGCCAGATACCGCTGCTGTTGCTCTGCCTGATATACCTGCTGCTCATAATCGGCAACCGCTACCACATAGAGAGTCTGAGCCACGAGAAGCAAGCCTCCGAGGAGCGCATCAACTACCTGCGCGAACAACGCATACAGATGCAGAAGCAATACCAGCAGAGTGTCAAGATATCGCAAATCGCCGAGGACCTGAAGGAGACCGGGGTCGGCATCAACGCCGGGCCGCCATACGAGATTGAGAGGTAAAGGAGAGGATAGTGGTTAGTGATTAGTGGTAAGAAGTTAGAGAAATATTAATAAAGAACAATAACAAAACGGACAAACGGATG
>JAEEGH010031194.1_pt1 | contig 10313 bp, 9 predicted proteins | sample 9134181 | NCBI WGS metagenome assembly JAEEGH01 (sample SAMN16246544, study PRJNA631951) | gut metagenome | biome: gut microbiome; feature: rumen; material: DP-attached | host: Bos | place: Iran: Karaj | collected 2018-10 | reverse complement strand
TCCCATTCCGACAGCGGTGTCGGTCTTCTTCGATACGCCGAGGAAAGGACAGATACCGAGGAACTGGCTCAATACAACGTTATTTACGAGAGCGGCACCGATAAGGAGTAAAATAAGTGATTTGATCATTTATTGCCTCCTTCCTGCTGCCCGTTCGCAGCGGCCGCAGATTCGGAAACCTCGGGGAAGGCCTTCTTTGCCGAAGCTTTCGCGTCAGCCTTCTTTGCTGCTTCTTCCTCTGCGATCTGCTCGAGCAGTCCGCGGTTCGCGGTGCAGACATTGCCGATGCATTCGGAACAGTTGCCGCCGCAGGCAAGAGGTTCTTCGGCAACGGGCGCGTCTCCGTTGGTCGCGGATTTAAGCTTAAGCTTGTTCTGTATCGCGGTAAGGATCGCAAGCACGAAGAATGCTCCGGGCGCCATGACGAAGATTGAGAAGGGCTCATAAGCGGCTGGCATGATCTTAAAACCGAACGCTGTGCCTGCGCCGAGTATCTCGCGCACGAGGCCGATGATGGTCAGCGCACAGGTAAATCCGAGTCCCATGCCGATACCGTCAAAGATCGAAGGCAGCACGGGGTTCTTGCTGGCATATGCCTCGGCGCGGCCGAGGATTATGCAGTTAACAACGATAAGAGGGATATAAATGCCGAGCGATTTGTTCAGCGCCGGCAGGTAGCCCTGGATCAGAAGGTCGACGATCGTAACGAAGGAAGCTACGATTACGATGAACGAAGGCATTCTGACTTTATCGGGGATGATCTTCCTGAGTGCGGAGATCATCAGGTTTGACATAACAAGTACGGCCGTTGTCGAAAGGCCCATACCGAGTCCGTTGATCGCGGAAGTCGTTACCGCGAGCGTCGGACACATTCCCAGCATCAGTACGAGCGTGGGATTTTCTTTTATCAGCCCGTTATACAGGCGTTCTGTACATTTGTTCATTTGTTTGTCCTCACGATGTAATAAGATGCTGTGTGTCAGTCATTGTAAATGTTCAGGAAAAGTTCGCGGATCACTTTAAGTCCGGCGTTTACGGATCTGGTCACGGCAGTTGTCGTAATAGTCGCACTGGAGATCGCGTCTATCTCGGTATCGCCGCTGATATTGCGCTTTGCCAGCGAATACTGCCCGACTTTAGCGTCCTTAAACTGTGACTTGAACTTGTCTTCCTTTGCGTTCATTCCGAGACCGGGTGTCTCCGAGATCGTAAGGAACTCAATGCCCTTAAGTATTCCGTCATCACGGCTCACGCCCATCGTCATCGTTATCTTGCCGCCGTAGCCCTTTGTGCTCGTAACGGTAAGCACCCATCCGAGCAGCGCATCCGATCCGTCCCGGGCCTCAAGTATCTCATCTACGGTAACGCCTTCATACGCGGCGTTTGAAGCTATCAGTTCAGTAGCGTTTGTCAGCGCCCATTCGGGATCGCCGAGCTCATGAGTAGCCGTCATTTCCGGAAATACAGCCTTGTAGGCGTCGACCTTGGCCTGCGCCTCGGTCTGCGCGATCGGATCCTTCGTGATCTCATATACAAATCCGAGCGCTATCGCAGCGACCAGCGTGATCGCGAAAAGGATCAGTGCGTCATGCACAAGAGTGTTTTTGCTCTTTGCTTCACTCATTTTGCCGCGCCTCCTTTCTTTGCCTTTACGGTGCCGAAGGCTCTCGGCATCGTAAATCTCTCAATGAAAGGAACCAGCAGGTTGCAGAATATGATCGCGTAGGAAACGCCCTCCGCGGAATTGCTGAACAATCTTATAACTCCGGTCAGGAGTCCGAGCAGTATACCGAATACGATCTGTCCGAGCTTTGTGATGGGGCTCGTTACGTAATCCGTAGCCATGAACCATGCGCCGAGCATAAGTCCGCCGCCGCAGAGCTGGCATGCGAGATACGTCATGTCGAATCCGTGTCCGCCGAAGATCAGCATGAATACGGCAAATGTAAGGATATAAGCTGCAGGGATGCGAAGGTTGATGACCTTGCGAACCAGCAGGTAAGCAGCACCGATCAGGATGCACAGCGCGCTCGTCTCACCGATAACGCCTCCGGTAAAGCCGAAGAACATATCCTTAAGGCTTACCGCACCGCAAACGTCTGCACCGGCTTCCAGATTCTTTATAACAGCAAGGGGCGTTGCGGAAGAGATACCGTCAACAGCCGATGCGCCGTTCATGAAGAGATCAAATCCGTCGGCTGCCTTGTCCACCGTGAAGGCGGTCATCCTTCCGGCAAAGCAGATCATCAGGAATACACGGCCCGCAAGAGCGGGATTCATGAAGTTCTGTCCGAGTCCGCCGAAGAATTCCTTAGCGACAATGATCGCGAATGCGGAGCCGATGATGGGCATCCAGAGCGGAACCGATGCGGGCAGGTTCATGCCCAGCAGAAGGCCGGTAACCAGAGCGCTGCACTCGGTAAAGCCCTGCTTTTTCTTTATAACAAATCTGTTCCACAAAAATTCCGAGAGTATGGCGGCCACCACTGCACTCAGCAGCACGAGGAACGCCCTGAAGCCGAATCTGTATACGCCCATCGCGCTCGCGGGAATAAGTGCGAGAGCCACGTCGCGCATGATCGACCTCGTTGTAACGCCGCTTCTTACATGAGGAGAAGCGGATACATTGTATAATTCTTTCACTTTCGCTTCCTCCTCTTATTTCTTCTTGCGGTTGTCGAGAATGCTTCTTCTGGTCTGCTTCAGAGCCTGGGTAAGCTTTCTGCCTGCAGGACAGACATACGTACAGGAGCCGCACTCCATGCATTCCATGCCGCTGACCGATTCAAATTTCGCATCGTTGAACTTCTCCGCGGCTGCCATGAGCATCTGGGGAACCAGGTTCTCAGGACACGCCTCCACGCAGCGTCCGCAGCGGATGCAGGGACCTTCGGGAATGAGATCCATCGGATCTTCTTTAAAAGCAAGGAGCGCCGACGAGGTCTTCGTTACGGGAACCGAGGTATCGAACAGGCTGAGTCCCATCATGGTACCGCCCGAGATGAGCTTCTTCGGTCTGGTAGTAAAGCCGCCCGCCGCTTCGAGCACCTCGGAGTAGAGCGTTCCGGTCTTTACGCAGAAGTTCTGGCAGTTCACGACCGCATCGCCCGAAACGGTAACGATACGTCTGATAAGGGGAGTGCTCTCCGCAACCGCCATATGTATTGAAATAACTGTATCGACGTTGTTTACGATGCAGCCTGCGTCCGCGGGAAGCATCGATGAATTGATCTTGCGTCCGGTGACGGCGTAGATCAGCTGGCGCTCGGAGCCTTCCGGATACTTGGTCTTTACGACCTGCACTCTGATCCTCTTCTCGCCTTCAACGATCCTGCTGATATTCTCGATTGCCAAAGGCTTGTTGTCCTCGATTGCGATAACGCCCTCGGCGTTGTCAAACAGTTGAAGTATGATCTTCAGTCCGTCCACGAGCTTCTCGCCCTCTTCGAGCATCATGCGGTAGTCGGACGTAAGATAAGGCTCGCACTCCGATCCGTTGACGATGATATGCGTGATCGCGTTCTCATCCTTCGGAGTCAGCTTGATGAATGTCGGGAAACCTGCGCCGCCCATGCCGACAATACCCGCATCGCGGATGATATCGCGGATCTCCTGCTTTGAAAGCTTAGTATAATCGCGCTTTTGTCCGAGTCCCGGTATGGGCTCGTACTTATTGTCGTTCTCAATGACGATTGCGTTTGCCGTAGCTCCCGAGACCGTAAGCGTCGGTCTGATCTCCTTTACCGTACCCGATACGGATGCGGCTATCGGAGATGAAACAAAGCCCCCGGCTTCAGCTATGATCTGTCCCATGAGTACCCTGTCTCCCACAGCCACTACGGGCTTTGCGGGAGCTCCGATGTGCTGCGACATCGGATAGACAAGGATCCCTTTGGGCAGAAGCTGCACTGTGGGCTTGTTCATCGAGAGCTCTTTGCCTTCATAAGGGTGGATGCCACCCTTAAAGGTTCCCTTTTTCATCAGCTCTTCCTCCATGTTCTTTCATTCATTCCGGTTTTTTCTTTTTACTGTAAACAGCTCCGTCCTGGAGCTTGCTTCCGTCTCTCTCCATAAGCTCTGTGATCGTCACGAATTCCCATCCGGCGTCCAGCAGCCTGTCTATCGCGATCTTTGCCGCGGCGATCGTGGTCTTGTGGATCTCATGCACAAGTATAACGGCGCCGTCCGATGCTCCGCCTACGATCTGTTCGGTGACATAATCCACGTCCCTGTACTTCCAGTCAAGCGTGTCCACCGACCAGAGGATGCACGGGAAACCGCAGATCGAGAGCAGCCTGTCGTTCTTCGAACCGTAAGGCGGCCTGAATACGGTCGGATATGCTCCGGTCACGTTATATATAGCCTCGCTCGTCGAATCCAGCTGTTCCATGATGCCTTCGTTCTTCATCGTGGACAGTACGGGATGCGACCAGCTGTGATTTCCGATCTCATGGCCCTCGTTATAGGCCCTGTATACATTGTCCGAATACTTCTCTATCTGATTGCCGATGTAGAAGAATGTCACTTTTACATCTCGCTCCGCGAGAAAATCGAGCAGCTCCTGTCCGAAATAATCGGGGCCGTCGTCAAAAGTGAGCGCAATCTGCTTATGGGGCGCATCGGGCTCCTCCACGGTGACAACGCACTCGTCAACGGTTCCGTCCTCCCCTATCGCGGTGATCGTGCAGGTTCCGACGCCAACTGTCATGATCTCGCCGTCCTTGCCTACATAAGCCACGTCCTTGTCACTTGAAAAATACCTGACCTCAGTACCGATGACCGGGGTCTTCAATGCTATCGTCCTGGTCGAGGGATAGGAGAGTTTTGTGCTGCTCCTCGTAAATATATCCCCCGCATATGCCGCGCGGATCCTGCCCGCGCATACCACCGTAAGGGCCAGCGCCGCAGCCGCAATTAGTTTTACAATCGTTTTATGAAATCCCTGCTTTGCAGATTTCATGGTGTTCATCTCTTTTCTTCCTAAATTACTTTATCAAAACGGAATCCGGATATCCCCTTACATGTCCAGCACGTACTCCGCGATCGTCTCGGCCAGCTTCTTCTGGGTGATGTGCGACGGATGATAGTCTGTTCCGTATCCGTCGGCGGGATCCTGAGGCTTGAGCGGGAGCCAGAACATTCTCTGGTCGCCTTCCGCACGCAGCTCGCTGACCGCCATGTTCACCTCGTCGTTGAGTCCGTCGCCCAGAACTCCGAGCGTGCAGACGATCTTCGAAAGAGGATTCCTCTCGCGGACATGCTTGATGAATTTCTTGTATTCCGTATAAAAATGCTTTCTGCGCTCTTTTTCCTCCGACTTGGAGAGCTTTGCCTTTCCTTCCGCGTCAACGGGGCGGCAGTAGCTGATGTCGTTGGTTCCGAGCAGAATGATTATCACATCGGGCTCCATTGAAAAATCATATTCGAAATCCTTGGGTCCGACAGTCTTGTCGATCCCGAAGTTCGAACAGCCCATCAAATCGTAATAGCCCGTGATGATATTGTCAAGGTTTCTTTCGCCCGAATCGGTATACCCGGATATGATCCCGGCTCCCGATCTCGAGATAACGCTGTAATCGGCGTTCAGCTTTTTCACGGCAAGATAAGGCCATGCCTTCATGAAATTCTCCGTGGCCGTGGTAAAGGTCTCGCCGAGTTTTCCCTCAACTCCGTAGCCGCAGGTGATCGAATCGCCGACGATCTCTACCTTGAGGCGCTTGTCATCGGAAGGGATAAGTCCCACCGTGCTGCCGTCGTCCGCCGTCATGGTCCCGTAGGCTTCGAGTTCAAGTATGCCCGCGGAGGAATTCGCAGACTCCGAAAGCTTAAGGATCGTATATGTATGAACGCCCGCGTCGCGGATCTCGACCGCCATGTTTTTATTGTCCAGGCGCTCGTCGAGTATCGGCGCACCGTCCTTGAGTACAGTAACGCGCGCATAACCCTCATCCGATCCGGGAGTGATCATGTCGGCGCAGAGCAGCGCCCTGAAGCCGTCATTGCAGATAAATTCGATGCCCGTGCCCGAGTACGAGAGCCAGAGACAATCATTGTATACGAAGGCTCTTCCTATGATCTTGACATTGCTCGTCCATTCAAGTGAATAAATATCGTTCGCTGTCATTCTTTCTCCTCCTTTTTAGATGCGTTTTTTGCATCTGATCCCTCGCCATACACGTCTCCGGCATAGCAGACTCCCCGTTAAGCTGCCGGCTTCAGGTATCGGCCGTCTTCCTCGCGGAAGACGAGAAAAGCTTGCCCGTCGGCAGAGACTGCTTCAGTGACTCTTTGAATATTTTGTAGGCTGTGCGGAAAAGGACCTTCTTTTCATCGTCGAGCTTGCTCATCGCCTTGATGATGGCAACTGTGCTCTTTCCCTTTGTAAGCTCCGAGAGCGTTTTGGCGTCGGCGGTAGATACCACTTCGTAAATGCCGTCGATCAGCTTCCCGCGCTGTTCGATCGACATCTCGGAAACCCACTGCTTTAAGGTTCTGTCGATAAGCTGGCTCGAATTCGTGGTCCCCTCGTCCCCGACCGGCTCGCCTCTTCTGATCTCCCAGCTGTTCAGCTTATGCTGCATCAGCGCGTAATTCGTGCTGTGTACTACGTGATAAGGTTCTTCGTGCGAAAGCAGCATTCCGACCACGGACGACTGCGGAACATAAGTCTTGGTCCTGCCGAGTATCCCCTTCGGGCCTTCCTTCTCAAGCACTTCCTCGATAAATCCGGGGCCGTCAAGGTTTCTCACGCTGACTATGCGGCGCTGCACCTTCGCGGAGCAGAAGAACGCCGAATACATCGCGAGATTGCCGCCCTTCGAGTGGCCGCAGACATATATCTTCGAACGCGGGAATGCGCCTGCTGCCTCCGAAAGATACTCTACCGCGTCCTTCTGAGAGGGAAGCTCGGACATGAAGCCCATGTTAAAGTCTTCCTTCCAGCCGACTATCGTATCGTCGGTACCCCTGAAGTTCACAACGATATCTCCTGTCGGGAGCCTGTACGTCATCGCGCAGAACTGCTTCTGACTGCCGGTATCGATCCTGTTGACAAACCCGCTCATCTCAATGTCCGCGAATCTCGGGCTGTCCGTGATAAGCTCCGTAAGCCTGTCGTCGCCTTTGAACATGTACTCGCGGTCCGGAGTCTCCTTCTCCGCGACGTCCTTTGCTTTCTTTGTCTTTTTCTGCTTCGAGGGCTGAGGTACCAGCTCGCGCATCCTTTTTATCGCATCCCCGAGTCTGACCGGAGTCTGAAGGTCTTCGGATACCAATCCGTCAAACGGCAGGTAAGAGATCGCGCAGAAAACAATATAGTCGGCCTCACACACGCCAAGGTCCGAAAAGCTGATGTCACCGCGCCAGCCGAGATAGTCATAAAGATCGCTCATAACAGAATATACTCCCTAATGCATACGCGAAAACCAAAATCAGAATTATTATAAACTCTCTTCCGCTTTTTGTCCATTCGCTAATCACGATCGGATGCAGAAAAAAACCGTCGGATGAATCCGGCGGTTTTTGGCAGACAAAGTGTCAGATCTACATGCCCACAGCGTCAGCGATATACTCCTCGACGCGGCTCTTTTCAACGTTCAGCGGAAGGCTCAGCTCACTGTAGAGCGAATTCTCCGCAAGATTGCAATAGCGCTCGTCGATCGCGGGGAGCTTCTTCCCGGCCGCGAAACGAACGCGGCGGCGGCGATGGATCTCCTTTATCAGACGAACCATCTGTACCACGTCGCAGCTCATAAGAGCAGCCTTATACGCCTCTTCCCTCTTCCTTTCGTCGGGTACGTCGAGGGGCTCGATCTCGGTGATCTTCCCGATCAGGGCTTTCGCCTCGTCGACCGATATCACTCTGCGCATGACCACACGCTTGCCGTCCACGGGAGCAAAGATCCGGTTGCTCCCGGACTTGCCGACAGGTGCAAGCGTATAGTAAAGCTTTTCTTTTGAGACGCCTTCCATATCCAGGCTTCCGACTGCTTCCACGGTGCATACTCCGTCTGTTCCGAATACTACATAATCGCCGATGTCAAACATATTGCTCCTCCTTCCCGCAAGCGTTCTAAGCTTGAGCTGCAAATACCTCTAGAGTAATTATATCACACTTTCCGTTCAAATTCCGCCCTAAAATTGAACAAAGTTCTGTTTTGTTTTTTGGTTATTTTTGCTTTATTTTTTCGCCCGTTGTAGTAAAATATCCGATGGGCGGAACAAAAGGAAAGGCGGTGTATTTATATGATATTCGCAAATGCAAAAGTTTTTATGGACGGGCGTTACGAGGACGCTTCGTTCAGGGTGAAAGACGGACGTTTCGCAGATATCGCGAAGAGTCCCGAAAAGCTTGCTCCCGGGGGGGCTGAAGAGGTTATAGACTGTAAGGGTAAAAAGGTCATCCCGGGACTTTTCGATATCCATACCCACGGCTGCCTGGGACTGGACTTCACATTTTCGGGAGCCGACGACGACCGCACGATGCTGAAGCATTATGCCAGGAGCGGCGTGACCGAGGTCCTGGCCACCACGATGACCAGTGCGCCCGAGGTTTACAAAAAGGCCTGCGCTGAGATATGTACGCTTAAAGATAATACGGACCCTGCTCTGGCACGCGTAAGAGGCATTAACGCCGAAGGACCCTTCCTCTCCGTAGAGAAAAAGGGCGCTCACGATCAGAATTATATACAGCCCGTAGACAGCGAATACTACAGCGAGCTTAACAGACTCTCGGGCAATATCATCAGGCTCATTACTATCGCTCCCGAGACAGAGGGCGCGATGGATTTCATAAAGACCCACGCGGCTTCCGGTCCGAGCTGCGACGTCCGCTGTGAAGAGGACAAGGTCGTGGTCTCGCTCGGACATTCCGACTGCGGCTACGACACCGCGATGGAAGGCTTTAGGGCCGGCGCCGATCATGTGACTCATCTCTACAACGCGATGAACGGTCTGCACCACAGAAAGCCCGGCATTCCCGGCGCCGCCGCAGATGCGGGTGCCTGGGTAGAACTGATCTGCGACGGACTGCATGTGCATGAATCCGTTATCCGCCATGCTTTCAAGGCTTATCCCGGCAGAGTCGTACTGATCTCCGATTCAATAGCTCCTTCGGGTCTTCCCGACGGACAGTACAGTTCGGGCGGCCTTCCGGTATTCCTGAAAAACGGCGAGATCCGCCTTGAGGACGGTACGCTCGCAGGCTCCGGCATCACACTCTTCGAAGGCCTGAAGCGCTGCGTAACACGCTTTGATGTGCCCGAAGAAGAAGCCGTGCTCGCGGCCACCCGCAATCCCGCCGTCTCAGTCGGTCTCTCCGACCGCTGCGGCCGTATCGCGGAAGGACTCGACGCCGACTTCCTGATCCTCAGCGAAGATTTCGACCTCGAGGCGGTCTACATTGCAGGGAACAAGATATAAAAATAAACAGCGCCGGTCACCATATGGTGGCCGGCGCTTTATTATTCTGTCCCGTCTTAGTCTTTCTTTATGATCGCGATGTTCGCCTCGCGCAGCTGCTTCTCGCTGACAGGTGCCGGCGCGCCGCACATCATATCCTGTGCCTTGCTGTTCATCGGGAACGCGATAACCTCGCGAATCGAATCCGTGCCGCAGAGGAGCATTACCATACGGTCCACGCCGGGAGCGATGCCTGCATGAGGCGGAGCTCCGTAGCAGAATGCGTTGTACATTGCGGGGAACTTTGCCTTAACATCGTCCTCGCCCATTCCGACGATCTCAAATGCCTTGACCATGATCTCGGGATCGTGGTTGCGGACAGCGCCGGATGAAAGCTCTACGCCGTTGCAGACAAGGTCGTACTGATAAGCGTAGATGTCGAGAGGATCCTTCTCGCAAAGAGCCTGCAGGCCGCCCTGAGGCATCGAGAAAGGATTGTGGCAGAACTCGAGCTCGCCCGACTCCTCGCCGATCTCGTACATCGGGAAATCAACGATCCAGCAGAACGCATACTGCTCTTTGTCAAAGATCGCGGGGATCTTCTGGCCGAAGAGCTTACGCATGGCGCCGGCTGTCTTGTAGCAGTCGGTCTTTTTGGTATTTGCCGCAACGCAAACGAAGTCACCGGGTACAAGTGAGAGCGAGGAAATGATCGCATCCTTCTTCTCCTGCAGGAACTTCGAGATACCGCCTACGAACTCGCCGTTCTCGTCGAGTCTGAACCAGTAAACCTTATTTGCGGTCTGAACCTCTACCTCAGCGCAGGTCGCGTCGATGCACTTACGTGTCTCGCCGAAATTATTGATGACAAATGCCTTGATGACAGCGCCCTGGAAAGGCTCGAAGCCGCAGCC
>JAEEGH010031191.1_pt1 | contig 10314 bp, 7 predicted proteins | sample 9134181 | NCBI WGS metagenome assembly JAEEGH01 (sample SAMN16246544, study PRJNA631951) | gut metagenome | biome: gut microbiome; feature: rumen; material: DP-attached | host: Bos | place: Iran: Karaj | collected 2018-10 | reverse complement strand
TGTGTCATCCGCGTTCAAAATAAAGTTATTCATTCACGAATCGTGCGCCGTCGTCGGGATTGACGAAGAAGCATTTGAACGTCTCCTCGTATTCTGGAAACTTCGCCAGATACTGCTCGGTGAGGGCTTTTTCGATGTCGGCCTTGTATGCGGGGTCAATCAGGGCAATGACTGCACCCTTGAAGCCTGCGCCGGAGAATCGGCCGCCATAGACACCGGGCAACGTGCGCATGATGTCGTAGATGGCAATCAGCTCCGTGCTGCCGCACTCGTAGTTGTGGATGGACGATTCGCAGCTGGCCAATGAGAGTTGGCCGAAAAGTTTCAGATTGCCCGATTCCCAGGCTGTAACTCCCTGACGCACACGACGGTATTCAGTGTAGAAATGCTCGGCACGGCGGGCAAAACGGGCAGGCATAGCGATGCGCGTCTTGTCGTATGTCGCCTTCGGAATGTCGCGCAGGAACGTCTTGTCGAACGTCTTGAGCGGCTGATCGGTGTAGGCCAGCATGTTCCAAGCGGCGGTCTTGCATTCATACACGCGCAGATTATAGTCTGAATTGACCAGGCTGCGTGTCAGACCCGAAAAGAAGATGCCGATTTCAAATTCCGGCATGTTCGGGTTGCGCTTGATGATGCGCCACTCGTCGCTGTCGCAGTCGAGGAAGAGCAGTCCGTCCTTCTTGCCCAATGCGATGCAGGCCTGGTCCAGCAGACCGTTGTTAAGGCCGATGTATTCGCGTTCGGCCTCGCTCGCAATCTGCACGACCTCAAAGGGTTGCAGCTTGATGTCGTTGGCCTTGGCAAATGCCATCACGTAGGCAATCAGCACGGCTGCGCTCGACGAAAGACCGCCCACGGGGAGCGACCCTTGCAGGTGTCCGTCGATGCCGTATTGAAGCTCAAAGCGCTTTTTCAGTGCATATTTCGCACCACGGGCATAGTCGCCCCAATGCTTCTCGCGCACCTGCGTTGGCTTGGCGATGTCGAACGAAACATCGCCCTCGAACGAACCTGACGTGAGGTTCACCATGCTGTCCTGTCGTACGTTGAACCAGAGGTCAACGCCCTTGTCGATGGCGAAGCCGGTCACCAGTCCATGCTGATGGTCAACGTGTGCGCCGATTGGACAAACGCGATAGGGCGAAAAGATGTGATATTGATAGTTGTTCATAGTTAAATCAGACCCCCCTGCCGTCCCCCGTGGGGGACATTATTCCCCTCGGGACATTTTTTCAGGATTATGGTCTATTATTTTTTTACTTTTTATTGGCCAATGTTTCAATCTCGCAAAGTGAGCAGGTTCGTATCGTTGGACGATGTCTTTTCCCTCCTTTTGTGCCGGATATTCTCCTCCCTTGTGGATGGGTTGGGGGAGGGGCCGTTTTCAGCTGTTCTTCCACCTTACGCGCATCTGGTCGCCGATGATGGCCTGCACCTCCTTGACCAGATCCCAGTCGATTGGAGCCTCGGCATAGGCGATGTTCTTGCGCACGTTGTCGGGGTTGGCCGAACTGAACAGCGTTGTTGCGATGCGCGGGTTGCTGATGGCGTATTGGATGGCCAATTTCTCAATCGGATAGCCCTTGCCGTTGCAGTATTCGACGGCGCGGCGGCAGGCTTCGACCAATGGTTTCGGTGCAGGATGCCAATCGGGTACGCCGCGGGTGGAAAGCAGTCCCATCGACAGCGGAGAAGCGTTGATGATGCCGACGCCATTGGCCTCGAAGAAGTCGAAATAGTCGTTCAGCAGTTCGTCGTTGAGCGAATAGTGGCAGAAGCAGAGCGTGGCCTCGACCGTGCCGGCAGGGACGTGTTCGAGGACCCACTTGATGTTTTCCGGCTGGAGGTCGGTGATGCCCACATGGCTCACGATGCCCTTCTGCTTGAGCTCGACGAGGGCAGGCAGGGTCTCATCGGCCACCTTCTGAAGTCCGCCCGGCAGTCCGGCCTGGAACTCGATGTCGTGCACGTTGATGAGGTCGATATGGTCGATGTTGAGTCGTTCCATGCTTTCATAGACGCTGTCGGTGACGCGCTTGGCCGAATAGTCCCACGTGTTCACGCCGTCCTTGCCGTAGCGGCCGACCTTGGTGCTCAGATAGTATTTGTCGCGTGGAATCTGCTTCAGAGCCTTGCCCAACACGGTTTCGGCCTTGTAGTGGCCGTAGTAGGGCGACACGTCGATGAAGTTCATTCCGCCGTCGATGGCTGCAAAAACGGCGTCGATGGCGTCGCTCTCTTTGATGCTGTGGAACACGCCGCCCAGCGACGATGCGCCGAACGAGAGGCTTGACACCTTCATGCCGGTTTTGCCGATTTCATGATACTGCATAAGTCAGATTTTAATTGGTGGTTAAAGATAGATTTTCGTGGCCAATGGCATTGGCCGTAAAAACGATGGCAAAGATAATCATTTTTTGGCCGAAATCGTCCGTTTCACACCCCAATTTTGAAAAAATGCGTTAAAAATGGCGTGGAATGAGCTTTTTTTGACGATTTTTTTACCCGCCATTGTATAAAAAGGCTATATTTGCGCAAACTGTCATCCAAAAGTAATGAGTAGATTAGTTAGATTTTTTACAACGGCAGTCCTGTTTCTCTCTTTGTTTTTGACTGCCAATGCCCGTGAAATAAGCAACAGTGACATCGTAATCCTTTTTGATAATGACGTACACGGGCGTATGGAGGGATATTCTAAAATGGCGGCTCTGCGTAAGGATATGTTGCGCAGTACACCTGAAGTCTGTGTCGTGTCATTGGGCGACTTTGCCCAGGGCGGCCCTCTCTGTTCTATTTCTCACGGCCAATATGCCATCGACATGATGAACCGCGTGGGCTACGATTTCGTCGCCTTGGGTAATCATGAGTATGATTTCGGACTGGAGCAGCTGGATAATTTCGTCAGCTCGCTTCATGCCAAGACCTTGGTATGCAACTTTATGTCATTGGCCACAAACGAAGCCGTCTATCCGGGCTACGCCGTGCGCAAGTTCGGCAATGTCAAGGTCGGATTCGTGGGTGTCGTCACGCCGGTGACCAAGACGAGCGATGCGCCTCACAGTTTCCTCGACGCCGACGGCAACGACCTCTACAGTTTCTGTCCCGAAAATTTGAGCGAGGTGGTTCAGGCCAATGTCGATAAGTGCCGCGAACTGGGGGCCGACTACGTGATTCTGCTGGCCCACCTGGGCGACAAGGACTACGGCGTGGGCGCTTCGTCCGAGGAGGTCATCCACCGCACGCACGGCATCGATGTCGTGTTGGACGGCCACGCACATCTCTGTTGGCCGGGCAGCATGGTGGCCAATGCAAAGGGTGATTCTGTCTTGCTCTGCTCGTCAGGCTACTATTTCCAGAACATCGGCCGTGTTGTGATTTCGGCCAATGGCACCATCAAGTCCGACCTGATTTCGTTGAAGGAATATACGCACTCGGAGGGCGATGTCGATCAGCTCTTAGCCTCGTTCATGTCCTCGTTCGACAAGCTCCCGACATTGGCCACAAGCAAATTCGACCTTGCGGGCTTCGACGAGCAGCACGACACTTGGGATCGCAACTGCCAGACCAACCTCGGTACGCTCTGCGCCGATGCCTTCCGCGTGATGAGCAATGCCGATATCGGTTGGATCAATGCGGGCGGTATCCGTGGCTCGATTCCAGCCGGCCGTATCTCGTACAAGGAACTGCTGGGTGCGTTGCCCTTTGAAAATCAGGTTTGTGTGTGTGAATTTACTGGCCAGCAGGTGCTCGACGCGCTCGAATTCGGTGTGCGCGACGCTCCGGCCGACAATGGCGGCTATCCGCAGGTCTCAGGCATCACGTTCGACATCGATCTGTCGGCCAAGGTCACCTTCCGCAATGGCGAGAGCGAGCGTTTTGCCGGCATCGCGGGCGGTTCGAGGAGGTTGTCCAATGTCCGCGTCCTGAATCGTGCAACACAGCAGTTTGAGCCGATTGATCCGGCCAAGATCTACACCATCGCCTCTATCAACTATATGTTGAAGAACCACGGCTGCAACGGTATGTTGGACAACGGCCGGCTTGTGGGCGATGACCGCATGATTGACACGCAGCTGCTGGAGGATTTCATCAGCCGACACCTGAATGGCGTCATCACGGACAATTACCGGAAGGTCAAGCGCATGTCGCTGACCGCCGACAACTGATACGCGCTCTGCTGTAATCCAAAAAAATACCGAGGCTCATCCATTTGTGATGAGCCTCGGCTTTTTGTTTTTCGGTCGGTTGTTCTTGGCCAATGATATTTCTTACGCCCCGCACGTGAACAGCAGGAGGAACAGGAGCGCCCCTATCCCGATGGAAATGACCGGGATCAGACAACCCTCGTCCTTCTCCTCGTAGTAGTTCATCGGGTCGTTCCAGTCGGTATCCTCGTCGTAGTGTGCCATACTGTTGCGCGGGTTTGGGACATTGGCCAATGCCCTGATTTACAGGAAGTGCTTGACGGGCTTGCCGACGATGGCGCTGAGCAGGTTGTTGGCAGCCGAGCTGGCACCGATGCGGTACAGGTCTTTCGTGAGCCAATCCTTGCCCAGGACGCTCTTGACGATGGTGTAGTATTTCACTGCATCCTCCGGCGTGCGGACACCGCCAGCTACCTTGAATCCGATGCGGGTGCCCGTCTGCTCGTAGTAGGCCTTGATCATCTTGCACATGACGTAGGCAGCCTCAGGCGTTGCAGCGACGTCAATCTTGCCCGTCGAGGTCTTGATGAAGTCTGCGCCGGCGTACATGGCGAGGACCGATGCCTTGGCGATGAGTGAGGCCGATTTCAGCGCACCCGTCTCCAGGATGACCTTGAAGATGCGGTCCTTGCAGGCTTCCTTGCATTCCTGGATGGTGTCGCACATCTCCTCATATTCGCCGGCCAGCATCTGGCCCACGTTGATGACAATATCGACCTCATCGGCGCCGCTTGTTATGGCCAATGCACATTCTGCCACCTTGATTTCGTTGAAGGTCTGGCTCGACGGGAAGCCGCCGGCCACGACAGTCGTATCGACTTCGCTCACGTCGAGGAAGGTTGATACGGTCTCGGCGAAGTTCGGATAGACGCAGATGGAGGCGACATTCTCCAGTTCGGGATACTCCTCCTCAAACTTGTTGACGCGTGTCGTGAACTCGCGGATGCGCTCGTCGTTGTCGGTCGGGTTGAGCGAGGTCAGGTCGATGCACGAGAGGCTGAATTTCAGCACGTCCTGCGTGTTGTTCTGGTCGTAACCTTCGGCGATGATACGGGCGGTCTCGGCCTTTACGTCTTCGTCGTCCAACTCAGTTTCATACTTTTTGAGTGTGTCAAGATACTTGTTTGGTTCCATAGGCTAAAAAATATTTGAGGCCCCTCCCGACCTCCCCAAGGGGAGGAAATTGTCCCTCGAACTCATGTCGAGGAATGTCTGAGAATGGGGCTTGGTTAATATAATTTCTTTTATTTGATGATTCCCTTTTATGTTTTCGGGGGACAATCTCTCCCCCCTGGGGGAGCTGGAAGGGGGCTTGTCTCCCTACAGCAGTCTGAATTCATATCCTTGGCCAATGAGCCAGTTGATGGCCTCGGGTAGCGCCTGTTGTAGGTTGTGCCACGATTTCGGCTGGTCGTGGAAGGTGATGATCGAACCGTTGCGGGTGAATTTCTTCACATTGGACACAACCTGTCCAGCATCGATGCGGTTGGAATAGTCGCGTGAGACGACGTCCCAGAAGATCAGTCGGTACTTCTTTTGCAGCAGGCGGGCGTGTCCCCATCGGAGCCAGCCGTGTGGAGGTCGGAACAGCTCACTGTGTATCAGCATGTTGGCTTTCTCGACATTGGCCAAATACGCCTTCGAGCCGTAGGTGAGGGCCGAGATGTGGTTCATCGTGTGGTTGCCCACGTGATGGCCGCGCCGCTTGACTTCCTCGAACAGGTTGCGGTAGCGTGCCACGTTGTCGCCTACGCAGAAGAATGTCGCCTTGATGCCGTATCGGTCGAGCAGGTTCAGCACCCAGGGCGTTACCTCGGGTGTCGGTCCGTCGTCGAAGGTCAGATAGACGCACTTCGGCCGGGAGGGAAGCCTCCAGATGCTGTCGGGCGCCATCAGCAGGCGGATGAATGTGGGCGGTTGCTCGATGAACATAAGGCGACCGCACGCCGCGACCCGAATCCGGGGACAAGTGGTGCGTGGCGTGCGGGGATATTGGTTGGGTTATTTGAAGACTTTATATTTGGTGTAGGCCACGCTGAAGAAGTCCTTCATCTCTTCGTCGTACTCGTTGACGAGGTCTTCCAGTTTGTGACGCTCGGCGATATGGACGGCGTCACGCATGGTCAGCACCTTGTCGTGGATGCTCGACGTGAGGCTGTAGATGTGCGAATCCTTCTGGGCGAAGGCCCAGGTGAGATACTCGTGCGTGCTGTGAAGTACATCGGCCAAAATCCGCTTGCCCTCGTCCAGCTTGCCGCACAGGATGTAGCTCTGGGCCAATGTAAGCGACGTGTAGTCGTAAGGGACGTTGGCCGATGGGATCGTCTTGTCGCAGAACTCGGTGGCCTTCAGCGCGCGTTCCGTATCGCCGATGTTGAGCAGCTGTTCGATGAGCGTGCAGAACATCATGCGCTGCGTGCGGCACATACGGCGGTTGTTCTCGTCAAGATAGATGGTCGTGTCCTGGATATTGCCCCAGATGAACTTGTTCATCAGGTTGTCATAGCTCTTGTCTATGTCGGGAGTCGAGGTTCCACCATTGGCCAATGGCACAATCTGGTAAGCCAGTCCACACAGACGGAAATACTTGTCAAGGCCAAGGTACATTTCACGGCCGACGGTCGTGGCGAAATAGATGGGTCGCTTCCAGCCCGTGCGGCTGATGCCGTCAATCATGGCCAGAACGGCAATCTCGTTCTTCGTGATGTAGTTCTTGCCGCTCAGGTCGATGACCATCGTGTCAATCAGTTCGCTTGAGTCGTTCACGTTGATGCAGGGCGAGGCCAGCACCTCCTCGGGATTGACCTTGACGGTGAACTTCTTGGCCGGCAGGTAGTCCAGCTTGCCGTAGTTGGGCAGCGTCTTGTACTTCGGGTCATCCTTGTACAGGAAGTCCATCGCGGCGTGCAGGTCGGCCTGTGGCACACGTTCCACCAGATGCGCATAGTTCAGCTTGTCGTGGGCATACTGGTCGCGGCGCAGCTCGATGGGCAGTGGCTCGCTCTCGTAGGCCTGGCTCTTCATCTGGTTGATATACCAGTCGGTCTGCAGGTACGACAGGTTGCACACGCGGCAGTCCGTACGGTAGCCCTCGACCTCCTGTGCGTACCACAAGGGGAAGGTGTCGTTGTCTCCGTTGGTGAAGATGATGGCATTCGGTTCGAGCGACGAGAGGTAGTTGCGGCCGAAGTCGCGTGCCGTGTATCGGCCCGAACGGTCATGGTCGTCCCACGTCTGGCTCACCATCTGCACCGGAACAAGCAGGCAGATGATTGCGGCCAATGCCCCAGCCAGACGCTGGTTCTTCAGCACTCTCTCAATGGCCGATGCCACACCAGCCACACCCATGCCGATCCAGATGGCGAAAGCGTAGAACGAGCCCGCATAGGCATAGTCACGCTCACGCGGCTGGTAAGGCGGCTGGTTCAGGTAGATGACGATGGCCAGGCCCGTCATGAAGAAGAGGAAGAACACCACCCAGAAGCCTTGGATGCCCTCGCGGCCGGCAAATGCCTGATACAGCAGGCCGATGATGCCCAGCAGCAGCGGCAGCATGTAGAAGACGTTGTGGCCCTTGTTGTTGGCTATGGCCGATGGCAATGAACTCTGGTTCGGAACGTCAAAGAGGATGTTGTCCAATACCGGGATGCCGCAGATGGCTCGGCCACAATCCACCGCACCATAGCTCTGCTCGTCACTCTCGCGGCCCGAGAAGTTCCACATGAAGTAGCGCCAGTACATGAAGTTCACCTGATAGCGGAAGAAGTAGGCCATATTGTCGGCAAACGTCGGCACGCCCTTGATGGCCTTTCCATCTTTGCCGATGACATTGTGGCCCGGATCCTTCTCGTCCCAGTTACACCACTCCTTGTAGCCGCGCACGTGATTCGGCTGGTTGCTGTACATGCGGGGGAAGAGTGTCGTGTAGTTGTACTTGTACTTCTCGCGTGTGCCCGTCTGCTCGTAGCGGTCAGGCTCGTTCGGGTCGGTCTTCACCTTCTTGCCATACAACGGCGCACCCTCATCGGTCAAGACCTGTCCGTTCTTGTCGCGCATCACGCTCGATGCGAACGTCTGGCCCGAGAAGAGCGGCGACTCGCCATACTGCTCGCGGTTCAGATATTTCGTGAACGAGAAGATTTCGTCGGGCGAATTCTGGTCCATCGGCAGTTGGGCCGACGAGCGGATGATGATCTGCGCAAACGTCGAGTAGCCCACCAGGATCGTGAGCAGGCAGAGCAGAACATTCGACGCAAACCGTGCGTTGATGCGCTCGTGGAAGAAGAAGATCAGACCCGTCAGGATAATCGAGATGACGATGCCCAATGCCCAGCCCTCGCCGATGAACGGCACACCGCTCAGGATGATGCCCAGCGCGAGCACGATGTTTTGGGTCATGGCCGATGTTCCCCTGCGGTACATCAGGAAGATGCCCACGGCGAGGAACGCCAGGATGAAGAAGAAATACAGACCCGTGCCCGTGTTAAAGCTGCAGCCCAGGCTGTTGACGAAGAACAGTTCGGTGGCGCTGGCCAGCTTGACCATGCCTGGAATCATGCCGTAGAGGATGAAGAACACCAGGGCGACCGACAGCACCAGGGCTCCCAGCGAGCCCATCAGCGTGGCGTTCGGATGCTTCTTGAAGTAATAGACCAGCACGATGGCCGGCAGTGTCAGCAGGTTCAGCAGGTGCACGCCGATCGAGAGGCCGATGATGTAGGCCAACAGGATGATATAGCGGTCGCCTTCAACCCCATTGGCCTGCCTCTCCCACTTGAGGATGAGCCAGAAGACCAGCGCTGTCATGAAGCTTGAGAAGGCATACACTTCGGCCTCAACAGCCGAAAACCAGAACGTGTCGCTCCAGGTGTAGGCCAGCGCACCGCAGATGCCGCTACCCATCACCACCAGGTACTGGGCGAGGGTCATGTTCTCGACCTCACTGTCCTTAATGACGAGTTTGCGCACCAGATGGGTGATTGACCAGAACAGCAGCAAGATGGTCAAGGCGCTGAATATCGCCGACATGGCATTGACGCATTTGGCCACAGCCATCACGTCACCGCCGGCAAACTTGCTGGCAAAATTAGCGGCAAGGATAAAGATAGGGTTGCCGGGCGGGTGACCAATTTCGGTCTTGAATCCCTGTGCGATAAACTCCGGGCAGTCCCAGAAGCTGGCCGTCGGCTCGATGGTCAGCAGGTAGGTTGCCGCTGCCACCACAAAGATGAGCCATCCCAGCGTGTTGTTGATGAGCTTGTACTTCTTCATCGTTAAAGTATTATTCTATTTATATCGTTATTTTCTTTATTAACGCGTACTAAGCAGCAAAATTACTCATAATCTTTGAAAACACGGTATTCAATCCTCCGAAATTGACCAAAATTAACCCCAACACCCCCATATTAACAAATCAAGACACCTGTGAAACCCTCTATTTCAATAAAAATGTCTACCCGTCCATTCAGTTAGTAGTTCGAGCTGTTCAGTATTGCGCGTTGTCAACGCGCACAATTCCCTCACCCGCAATCCAGCTTTTTAGCATGGTGGAACTGCGGCAGTGATATTACCTTTGCATCGTGGAGTGCTAATTGTGCTTTTAACCTCTCGTTAACATTCCCGCCCCACCCCACATGATTCAATAGAAAATAAAACATCATTGATTATCAATATATTAGCAAAACAATAACCCAAAACACAAAATTGCTTTTTGTCCTAAAACCCAGTGAGACGAAGGCAGCCTTCATGCGATGCATCGAAGCAAGATTTTGATAATTTGGAAAATCTTTTTAACTTTGTGGCTCATTGCGAGTCTAATGGTTACAAAATGACTTTTTAATAAAGGAAACGACTATGAAACGAATCAGATTATACATGATGGCAGCATTGCTGGCGGTGGCCGGCATCTTCGCCACTAGCACGAGCGCTCAGGTGCTGCGCGACGCCGACTTCAACAGCATCGGCCGCATCAACGGCAACGGCGTTGTCAGGGATGCTACCGGTCGCTCGGCGGGTTCGTTTGACGCCGACGGCACGGTGCGCGACGTGAAAGGCACCGCTGTGGGTGTCATCAAGGAACTCGAAATTTATGACACCGACGGTGCAC
>JAEEGH010031189.1_pt1 | contig 10314 bp, 12 predicted proteins | sample 9134181 | NCBI WGS metagenome assembly JAEEGH01 (sample SAMN16246544, study PRJNA631951) | gut metagenome | biome: gut microbiome; feature: rumen; material: DP-attached | host: Bos | place: Iran: Karaj | collected 2018-10 | reverse complement strand
ATGCCGTGTGGATCAAGGAGAACTGCGTTGCCTCAGAAAAAGGCATCAGTTGCGGCAACTGCGCCCGCCACTGCCCCACTGGCGCCATCACGATGGTGGACTACGAAGGCCCGAACGGCACGGTGCAAGTGCCTGCCGTGGACGAGAATAAATGCATCGGCTGCGGCGCCTGCGAGAACCTCTGCCCCGCCCGACCGTTCAGCGCGATTTACGTAGAAGGAAACGAAATGCATCATATCAATTGATAATTAACTACGTTGAATCTTCGATTTGATAGTTGAAAATTGATAATTGATAATTATTATAAGTTGTCACTACAATCTTTCAACTCTAAACTCTAAACACTAAACTCTAAACTAAACAAAATGGACAGAAGAGAATTCCTAAAACATATAGGCGGCGCGGCTGTGGCGACCTCGGTGGTGCTCTCCGCCTGCAAATCTGAAGGCGACGAAACCCCCATCGCCAAAGACGTCATCGACGGCCAAGGTGAGATGACCTATCGCACCAACCCTAATACAGGCGACAAAGTGTCGCTTTTGGGTTACGGTATGATGCGTCTACCCGTCGAGGAAGGCGGCACCTTGCGCGATCACCCCGATTCCCCCATCGACCAAGAACTGGTCAACCAAGAGATTGATTACGCCCTCGACCATGGCATGAACTACTTCGACACCTCCCCTGCCTATTGCAAGGGCATGTCGGAACGCGCTACGGGCATCGCCTTGGCACGGCATCCCCGCAATTCATATTACATCGCCACAAAACTGTCGAACTTCAGTCCCTCCACATGGGACACTGAAAGTTCAAAGGCCATGTTCGAGAACTCGCTTAAGGAGCTTCAGACTGACTACATCGACTACCTGCTTTTGCACAGCATCGGAGGAAGCACCAACGAATTGGACAGCCACGGCTTGTTCAACGCCCGTTTCATCGACAACGGCATCCTCGACTGGCTCGTTGAGCAGAAAGCAGCGGGGCGCATCCGCAACCTCGGCTTCTCATACCACGGCGACATCGCCATCTTCGACATGCTGCTCCAATGGCACGACGAGGGCAAATACCATTGGGACTTCGTCCAAATCGAGCTCAACTACTTGGATTGGAACTATGCCGACGAGATGAACGAGCGCAACACCGATGCCCGATACCTTTACGACGAGTTACAGAAACGAGGCATCCCTGCCGTCATCATGGAACCATTGCTTGGCGGACGCCTAGCCTCGCTTCCCGACCACATCGTGAAGCAACTGCAAGAACGCGAGCCTGAGACACCCGTGGCCCGTTGGGCTTTCCGCTTCGCCGGCACGCCCGAAGGCATACTCACCGTCTTGAGCGGTATGACTTATATGGAGCACTTGGAACAAAATGTGGCGACCTACTCGCCTTTGCGCCCCATCAGCGCGGAAGAAGACGCCTTTTTGATGAAGATTGCCGAAGAAATCATCGAGTTGCCGACCGTGCCTTGCACCGCCTGCAACTACTGCATGCCCTGTCCCTTCGGGCTCAACATCCCCGTCATCTTCGACTATTACAACAAATGCGTCACCGAAGGCAAGGTGCCCGCAGGAAACCACGAAGCCAAGGCATACCAGGAAGCCAGAAAGCGCTTTCTCATCGGCCTTGACCGCACCGTACCTTCGCTACGCCAAGCCAACCACTGCATCGGTTGTGGTCAATGCAAAGAGCACTGTCCGCAAAACATCGACATCCCCACTGAGTTGCACCGCATCGACGACTTTGTGGAACAGCTAAAGCAGCAAGGGTAACATTAAAAAGGCCGAACCTCTTTACGAAGTTCGGCCTTTTTTTCCGATCATTAGTAATCGGAACGTCGTCTTTGCTTATTTCGGATAGAGCTCAAAGTAGGTCGCAATCTCCTCCTTGAATTGATTCGACAGTTCAACGGCTTCCTCTCTGGAATGACCCGTACTTTCTAAGTCGTCGATGAATTCCAGCCAGTCGATGGATTTGTAAAACTTGCGCTGGTTTTGAATTACTTCCTTCATAAAATCCTTAGAGCAATTGGCAAGGTCGTCAATCAGCCATTCGTCGTCGACAAACACCATCGAGAGCTCATCGGAGCCTGAATACCCGCTTTCCATAGCGACCTTGGCCTTGTTGTTGGTCACCTTAATATCCGTAACGGCCTCCAGTCTGCACATTTCTTCGGAGAAGCTAATCCACACTAAGTTATAATCCTCGTTGAAATCAGCAGGAAGAGCTAAAGCCTCTTTCAGAATGTCTCCGTATTTGGTGGTGAACACATTGTTGAAGGCATAGACATTGTAAGGGTCGCTGTTGCACAATTTGTCACCCAAGGTCATAACTCTGTCAGCTATGTATTCCTCGGTGAATTTCTCGGGATACTGGTCGCGAAGCGAATTCTTGGTCGGTTGATCTGAAGATCCGAAATTGCATTGACACATTACTAAAGCCAAAAGTAGTAATGCAAATACTTTTTTCATAGCGCTTAAATATTTGTTTATGAATTATTTGGGATAATTCTCAAAGTATTCTTCGATTTGGCTCCTCAAGCCCTCAGATGCTTCAACGGCATCCTCTTTGGAATAGCCTCTCTCTTCAAGTTGATTGATCATTTCCAACCAATCGATGGATTTGTAGTATTTGCGGCTCTCTTGAATCATATCCTTCAACCACTTTTTGGAGCAGTTTCCAAGATCGTCGATCATCCATTCGTCACCAACAAACTTCATAGAAAGCTCATCTAGATCATAAGCTTCGCTATCCACCGTAACCTTGGCGTTATTGTCGGTCACTTTGACATCGGTAACGGCCAACATACTACAGAGTTCTCCGGCGAATTCAATCCAAAGTCCTGAGCTCGGCCCGTCTCCATCAATACCTTCAGGAAGTGCCAAAGCTTGTTTGAGCAAATCGCCATATTCGGTCGTAAACACATTATTAAACGAATACACATTATAGGGGTCACAATTACATAGCTTTTCAGCCAGGTCTACACTACGGTCAGCGATGTAATCCGTGGTGAACTTCTCGGGATACTGGTCACGAAGTGACTTTTTAGCAGGCTCATTTGAAGACTTGAAGTTGCATTGGCACATCACGAGAGCCAGTAACAGTAATGGTATAATCTTTTTCATAGCTGTTTAGTTTAATTGTTTTTTATTTAGGGAAATTTTCAAAGTAAGTTGCAATTTCCTGCTTATATTCATCGGCAAGGTCAACGGCATCCTGCCTGGAAATGCCAGTACGCTCAAGATCGTTGATGAATTCCAGCCAATCGATGGACTTGTAGTATTTGCGACTCTCTTGAATCACTTCCTTCATATACTTCTTGGAGCAATTGCCAAGATTGTCGATCATCCATTCGTCATCCACAAACACAAGGTCGAGATTATCCGTGCCATAGTATTCATCGCTATCCATGGTGATCTTAGCTTTGTTGTCAGTCACTTTAACATCAGTAACGGCATTGAGGCTGCATAATTCTCCTGCAAACTCAAGCCACTGTTCAGAATGGTCTTCGTTGAAACCATCAGGAAGCGCCAGCACCTCTTTGAGCAGATCGTCGTACTCCTTTGTAAACACGTTATTAAAGGAATACACATTGTAGGGGTCGCAATTACAAAGCCTTTCAGCAAGGTCCATACTGCGCGTAGCGATGTATTCCTCGGTGAATTTTTCGGGATACTGGTCACGATACGACTTTTTGGCCGGCTCATTAGAAGATTGGAAGTTGCATTGGCACATCACAAAGGCCAATAACAGTAATGGTAATACTTTTTTCATAGTGTTGAATTTTTATTGATGTGTAATTAAATTTTATACTCTTAGATTGTACATTTAAAATGCAAAAATATGCTTTTTCTCAAACATTACCACTTATTTTCAAAAAAACTTAAAAAAATCATGGGCAACGACATGGCTCATTGCTAGGAATATTCTCTATTTCACCCAAGAAATGAGGCTGTTTATCAAACATCAAGTCGAGGACAACCTTCACCTTGGCCAAGGCTTCGCGCAGATGGTTCTTCAGATAAACCCTACGGCCAGCGGTATAATCTTTTGCACAAAAAGCGATGGCATCAAGTCCATAATGCCCTGCGATGTATATGGCTCTCTCATCATGCCATTGTTGCGAGACCACGGTCACCGAATCTTGAGCGAAGACCTTTTTGGCACGTACCATGGAATCAAAGGTACGGAAGCCCGCACAGTCGAGGTAAATTGCAGAGTCGGGCACTCCCCTTTCGATGAGCGACTGCCGCATCGACTCGGGTTCGTTGTAATGACTTATGTGGTTGTCGCCGCTGAGCAACAGATACGAAACTTTGCCGGCAAAATAAAGCTCAGCGGCCGCATCCATGCGATATCTATAATACAGGTTTTGGTGATCTTGCACGATGGGCACCGTCCCCAGCACCAAACCAACCTTACGATAAGGGACCTCACTTACATCTGCAAACAACCTCCCCTCGGCATAGTGTTTCACGACTGCATTGCAGACGCCGATCAGGCCACCGCCTACCATCAGCACCAAAAGAAACCCTATGACAAAGAGTTTTCCCCAACGACGTTTTTTAACCGTCATGTTTCCTGACATTAAAGATTCTGACGGCAAAAATAGCCAATTGTTTTGACAAAACCACTACATTTGCAGCCCAAATCGCGATTCAATGGAGTGAACAGCCAATGGAAACGTCAACTAGAGAAAAGGAAATCTACAAAGTGACCCTCGTCGGTGGAGTCGTGAACGTCATCCTGCTGCTCTTCAAGTTTGTGGCAGGCATCGTGGGACACAGCTCGGCCATGATTGCCGATGCCGTTCATTCGCTTTCCGACTTTGTGACGGACATCATTGTGTTGGTCTTTGTCAAGATCAGCAACAAGCCTCAGGACAAGTCGCACGACTACGGGCACGGCAAATATGAGACCTTGGCACTGACCATCATCGGACTTGCCTTGATGGCCGTGGCCGTCAGCATCATCGTGAAAGGTGCGGTTAAGATTGCAGCCTGGGCCAATGGCGAGGCACTCGAAGCTCCTGGAAAGCTGGCCTTCTGGGCCGCCATCGTATCCATCGTGCTGAAAGAGGGTGTTTACCGTTACTCCATCATTAAAGCAAAAAAGTTGAACTCGAAGGCTGTCGAAGCCAACGCCTGGCACCATCGCAGCGATGCGCTGTCGTCCATCGGCACAGCGGTGGGCATCGGCGGTGCCATCTTCCTTGGTGAGCGTTGGACCATCCTCGACCCCGTCGCCTCAGTAGCCGTGGGTGCCTTCATAGTCAAGGTAGCCTTCGACCTGCTCAAAAACGGCATCGGCGACCTGATGGAACAATCGCTGCCCGACGAAGTGGAAGAGGAAATCATGAAAATAGTGGCAGGAGTGCCTGGCGTTGAAGAGCCGCATGACCTGCGCACACGACGCATCGGCAACCACTACGCAATTGAGCTACACATCCTGATGGACGGCAACATCAGCCTAAAGGAAGCCCACGAAAAAGCCGACGAGGTGGAAAACGTACTCAAACAACGCTATGGCGTAGAGACCCACGTGGTCGTGCATGTCGAACCAAGAGAAGAATAAAGCTTATTCCTTCTTTTCCATCTTTTTCCCATTCCAGAAGAAAACTGTACGGTTGCCTTCTTCATCAAGGGCAACCAAGTCATCTTCATCGAAATAGGCTTCCTTGAAACCATTCAATTCACCCTGTAACTCACATTCAGTGAGTTTGCCATCCTTGAAGAGGTATTCCTTGATGTGATGCGACTCGTTCTGGATCTCATCGTCATAGATATGCTCATAGTTGTACACATCTAAGACCTTGAACAAGGTTCCATCAAAGAAGCTTACAATCTTACGATCGCGGTGATGGTACACGCCCAACTCATAGCTGATGTAATTAGGTTCGATGGTGAAGCTGCTGTTGGTTTCAGCCTCCTCGTCCAAAGGCATTTTCTCGATTTGGTCCCAAACCAACTGCATATCGCACACTGGCATGCTATTCTCTTTGGTTTCCTCGGGTTGAGATTTTGCCTCGGTCACTGTTTTTTCTGGAGTACTTAGAGCCATGTTCCCAATATTACCGCCACATGCAAAAAGCAGGAAGAGCGGGAGAAAAAGGACAATCAGTTGTTTCATAAATCTCTTAAAATAGTGCGTCAATTAATTCATTTGGCTTTATTTCACTCTGGGAAATGATAATAGCTAGCCGTGATGTTTCCTTCGCAAAGCGCATCGCCTTTGACCACATAATTCTGGTAATTGCAGCTTTCTTCGCCGCTGTTGGATGTGTATATTGTCAAGGTCCCATCTTCCATGGCGATTAGATTGGCCCAAAGACCATAAAACTCTCCTCCATCGTCCACGCGCCATGTCGACGTCTCGTTGTAGGTTGCCGGGAATTCCTTCACCGCCTTGATCTCGCCGTTATCAACCAAGGCTGTAACGCCCAAAGCGTCATCACCTTTGTTCTCAAACTGAACGTTGACCAGTTGGTATTCGCTGTTGTCACCAAAAACCGCCGAAGCGCAGCTAGTCATGATCTTCCTTCCGTATTTGTTTTCAAAAGCCTTTTGGAGGTCATCCGACAAGGCCACCACTTTGGTCATCCCGTTTTCCCGGTTTTTCAAATCGAGTATGGTGGTGGTGTTCTTGTAGTTCTCGTCCACCAACAGCGCGGCAACCCAAATGGCATCGTATTCATTCTCTGGATTTTCCAACAGTTTCCCTTCTTGCATCTCATAGAGCCACCCCGAAAGGTTGTCAAAATTATAATAGGTGTCACGGCCGCTGTTTTTCTCTTTGTCCCCCAACTGAACGCCTTTGAAACTCACAGTGTAGTACTTGCCGTCATAGATGATGTACTTGTAGTTTTTCAGACTATCGTTAGGTTGGGGCATTTCACCATCGTCAAAATACGTTTGCAACAGGAAACGCTCTCCATACTGATCGGAAAGCACATAGACAGGCAGCACGGGTGCCTCATGGACCTCCTCTTTAATTTCCGCCGCGTCCGTATTCGTTGTTTGCTGTTGTTGATTGTTTCCTCCGCACCCGAAAAGCATGAGTGCCGAAAGAGAAAGAACGAGTAATTGTTTTCTCATGATAATAAGTTTATGGGTTAATGGGACAAAAGTACAAAGAAAACAAACATGTTAATCATTATGGAATCGCTTTTTTTGCCCCAAAACGAACAGTATTACGCCAAAAAGCCGTACTTTTGCAGTTGAAAACAAGACAAACCAAGCATTACCAGTATTAAAGAAAACGAAATAACAACCTAATATCTAACAACTTAAATCATTACACTATGAAGAAAGTATTAGCAATCGTGGCTCTCGTAGCCGCCATGTTCGTTGCCGGAAATGTGCAGGCACAATCAACGATCTATGCAGGTTATGCTCCTGAGTCCTTCGTTTCGGGCAGCACCAGCACCAATTATCAAGGCTTCTTTGCCGGATTCACCCAGAACTTCGGCCTTTCTAAAGGCATTGGCGTTGCCGCTGGCGCCCAATTCCGTATGAACACTAAGAGCGAGTCGAACACCATTTTGGGAGTGACCACCACCACCAAGAACAGCCAATTCCTGGTCGATGTTCCGATTCTGTTCAACTATGGCATCGGCGTTAACCGCGATATTACGATCACGCCTTTCGTTGGTCCTATGGTATCATTGGCCCTGGCTGGCAACACAAAAGTCTCTGTTGGCAGCAGCACTAGCACTTCCGACTGGTATGGCGACAACAGCAGAATGAACCGCTTCAACCTCTACGCCGTGTTTGGCGCCGATGTAAAGTTCAACCAATTCAATCTGTTTGGTGGCTATCGTCTCGGCCTGCTTGACCTCAACTCCAGTGACAATGTTACTTTAAAGACCAATGGCCTTTTCGTTGGCATTGGCTTCACCTTATAATTTGAGGTTTACAGACAACAAAAAAAGCGAGCGACAAATGTCGCTCGCTTTTTTTGTCCTTCTTACGAGATGGTTTTATTCTCCCAGCAAGTGTTCAAACAAGAAGTTGTCGATCTTGTTGAAGAGGTGCATGCGGCACTCGCCGCTACCATATTCGTAACCACCGTAGATGCCGTGGTTCTTGTTGGGATAAATCATCAACTCGAACTGCTTGCCATTAGAAATCATGGCCTTGATGAGTTCCATGGCGTTCTGGTAGTGGACATTGTCGTCGCCGCTGCCATGGCAGAGCAGGTAGTTGCCCTTGATCATCGCTGTGTTGTGGACGGGAGAGTTGAGGTCGTAACCATCGGGGTTCTCCTGCGGCGTGCGCATGAAACGCTCGGTGTAGACGTTGTCGTAGTAACGCCAATTGGTCACAGGAGCCACCGAAACGGCAGTGCTGATGACATCGGCGCCCTTGGTGATGCCATTGGCTGCCATGAAGCCACCGTAACTCCAGCCGTAGATACCGATACGCTCAGCATCCACGTATGGTTGCTTGGCCATGTACTTGGCCAAGGTAATCATGTCCTCGGTCTCATATTTACCCAGTTGCAGGTAAGTCATCTTCTTGAACACCTCGCCTTGTGCGCCGCTACCGCGGTTGTTGATGGACACGCTGATGATGCCGTGCTGTGCCAGCAACTGCATCCACCAATAGTCGCTGTCGGCCCATGAATTGTTGACCGTCTGATGACCGGGACCACCATACACGTAAATCAACACGGGGTATTTCTTTGCGGGATCGAAGTCGGGAGGCAAGATCTGCCAAGCGTCCACGTCGACTTGCGTTCCATCGGGAAGCACGAAAGCGGGGTCGCTGATCTTCATGAGCTTCTTCTCACCGAGATTGAAGGTCTTCAGCTTTTCGGCGAACTCATGGTTGTCCTCAAGCACGCGCACCAACTTGCCCTTGTTGGTATAAAGCTCAAATTGGCGCGGCTGGCTGATGGTGCTGTTTATATTAATAAGGTAGCTGAAGTCGTTGCTGAACGTAGCGCTGTTGGTGCCCGGGCGACCAATCACCTCTCGCATCTGGCCTTTCAAGTTAACGGCATAGATCTGACGGTCGACGGGAGTGTTCTTTGCAGCTTGGAAATACACTTCCTTGCCATCGAAACCGTACACCGAAGTCACATCCCAAGGACCGTCGGTGAGTTGTTTCACCAATGTACCATCCAGATTGTAAAGATAGATGTGGTTGTAGCCACTTCTCTCGGAAGTCATCAAGAAACGCTTGCCATCCTCAAGGAAATGCCAGTCGTCGGTAATGTCGATGTAGTATTCGTTGGTATCGTCGTAGAACACACGGCTCTTGCCCGTGGTGGCATCGGCGGCCAAAATCTCCAGATGGTTCTGATGACGGTTGAGGCGTTGGATGGCCAGCACATTGGCATCCTTTGTCCAAGCAATACGGGGCAGATAAATATCGGTTTCCTTGCCCGTATCCATCTTCACGGTCTTACCGTTTTCGAGGTTGTAGACATAAATCTCAACGATGGAGTTGTCCTCGCCAGCCTTGGGATACTTGAAACTGTACCAATCGGGATAGAGGCCTTCGAACTCCTCCATCTGGAACTCGCGCACGTTGCTCTCATCAAACTTCATGAATGCGATCTTCTTGCTGTCGGGCGACCAATAGAAACCCTGCGAGAAGCTGAACTCTTCCTCATAGACCCAGTCGGGGGCACCGTTGATAATATGGTTATAAAGGCCGTCGTTGGTAAATTGCTTCTCCTCCCCTGTCTTCAGGTCCTTGATGAAAAGGTTGTTGTCGCGCATGAAGGCCACTTTGGTGGCGTCAGGCGAGAAAGTAGCCAGACGCTGCTTACCGTTCTTTGAAAGCGGCTGTAAGGTTTTGGTGGCGAAATCGTATACATAATAATTGGCGTGGAAAGAATGACGATAAATGCTCTCCATATCAGTAAGACACAACATTTTATCCTCATTTTCGCTCAACTCATAGTTCTGCAAGCCAATAGGCAGCGAATCGGGATGCATGGTGAGGTCAGTAATGCCAAACAAAGTCTTCTCCAATTTGCCCGTCTTGTAATTGTAGATGTTGAGTTGGCCTTTCTCGAATGAGGCGTAGGTCTTGCCATCCTTCATCGAGTTCATGCCACGGACGCTCTTTGCATAGAAAGTACCGCGCTGATAAAGGTCCTCCAATTCGAAATTCTTCTTCTCTTGGGCCGAGGCCGAAAGCGTTCCAAAAACAAGGAACAAACTGACTAATAAGTATTTAAACTTCATAACGAATAGATTTGATTGCACAAAGATAGAATTTTTTCAAAAAAAGGAAGAAAAAAACTTGTCAGTTTCGGAAAAAGCCGTATTTTTGCACCCGCATTTGGGACGGTAGCTCAGTTGGT
>JAEEGH010031188.1_pt1 | contig 10315 bp, 8 predicted proteins | sample 9134181 | NCBI WGS metagenome assembly JAEEGH01 (sample SAMN16246544, study PRJNA631951) | gut metagenome | biome: gut microbiome; feature: rumen; material: DP-attached | host: Bos | place: Iran: Karaj | collected 2018-10 | reverse complement strand
TATATAAGCGGATTGCAGCTACATCAATAACGGTACTTACAATCATATCAATTATAGATGTAATTAAAGATGTTGAATTTGCTGTATCAGTTGCATATGCAGCATCAGAAAAATTAAAATTTAAAATTGCTGAGAAATAACCGCTTTTATAAAGCTGCATTACATCAGGAATTGAAAAAACTGTTGATATTATTACAATAACAACTGTTACGAGAACAGGGATTCCCCAACGGCCAGCAAGCTGTTTTTTAGCAAAGTTCTTGTACTTTTTTCGTTCGAACATAGTTTTTTTCTCCAAATAATTTTTTATGCCTTATAATCATAATACTAAATGCAGGATATTTCAAAGAAATTTTGTTATAATATTTAAGATATGAGTATAAAACTAATTTGTGGACCTATGGCAACTATCTCTCATCCTGCTTTCAGGATTCTAGTAGAACAGTTCGGTGGTTGCGATGAATATTATAATGAGATGATAAACGCCGGCTCCCTATTAAACGCCGGTCCTTTCGAAAGATACTATATAGACCCAACTCCAATTCCAGAAAAAGTTGTGTGGCAGCTTACTGGTCATGATATTGAAAAAATGGTTCCTGCTGCCCGCCAGCTTCTGGAGCTTCCGGGCATTGGTCTTGATATCAATATGGGCTGTTCTGCACCCGATGTTTACAAAACAGGCGCTGGAATAGGCTGGATGACACGGCCAATAGAAGAAACCCGGCAGATGATGAGTGAGGTAGGGAAGGAAGTTTCTTTCTATAATAATGAACATCCTGAATCACAGAAAAGATTTTCGGTAAAGCTTAGGCTTGGCGATGAAGATTTTACTGATGAAGGATTTTATTCTTTCTGTGATATGCTTGTTGAAAATGGAGCAAAGCTTTTAACTCTTCATCCGCGCACAAAAAAAGAAAAACTTTCAAGACCTCCCCGATATTCTTACTGTCAGACTCTTTGTGAAAGATATAAGGGCACAAATGTGAAAATCTATCTTAATGGAAATGTAAAAGACGTTTCTTCTGCAGAATACGCGTTGAAATGCTGTCCTGATATCAGTGGAATAATGATTTCCCGCGCCAGTGTTCAAAAGCCCTGGATATTCCGCGAAATAAGTTCAGAAAAAAATAAAGAAATTAAGGTAGATATGGAAAAAGTATGTTATGATTATATAAAGGACATTGAACAGTATCAGCCAAAGGTGTTTTACAAAACCCGGCTTCAAAGGTTCTTTACATACTTTTGTATGAATTTTCAGTTTGCTCATTATGCGCAGACACAATTTGTTAATGCTGCAGAAAAAGGGATTGATGAACTGAAAGGAGCAATCAGAGAGTATTTTGAAAAATGCCCTGATGATAAAACAAAAGTAATCAGAACATAAAGCCTTGATGCTGTTAATGATTTTTTTTTGATAGGGCGATAATATATTGATGAGTGATTCTATTGCTGCTGATGATGAATCGGTAAAAACAGAAAACCCAGCTTCTCAGGAAAATCAGGTACAGGAGCAGATTGAAGCGGCTCAAAATGAAGCTGAAGCATCTGAAGAAGCAACTCCACCTCAGGCACCGGAACCAGTTCCTGTTGCTACAGCCCCTAGATGTGAAAATCCTATTGTCGGGCGCAAAGTATTCTTTGTAAATCCTCCTTTATATGTAGAAAATTATCTTCATCTTGAATTAAAACTGCATGAGTATGAAGCTTATATAATCAGTGATTATAAATATACAAAAAATGCGTTAAGAAAATTTCCGGACGCTCTTTGTTTTATATTTATAGATGATGAAATGAGCTATGACGAATGGTTTAATTTTATTCAGTCTTTCCAGAACGATGAAAAATTAAAGACTATATTTGTAGGCCTTATGTCTGCAGTTATTCCAAAGCCTCAGAAAGAAAGGTTTATGATGAATCTTTCTCTGCCTGGTGGATTTATAATGCTGGACGAGTTTAAAGGTTCTGCCCTTATAGAAAAAATCGTTGGTATTCTTGAACTGAACGGCGCAAAAGGACGCCGTAAATATCTTCGCCTTGATTGTGATGCTTCAATAACTATAAACGGATACTTTGCAACTAAAACTCAGCTGCTGCAGGTTACTGTACTGAATATTTCTTCTGTTGGATTTACCTGCTGTTATCCGCGAAGCTATGGGGATGCTCTTGTCAAAAATATGCTGGTTCCAAGTTTTTCAATTACTCTTGGCAGGCGTTCTATCGTTACTCCGTCTGTAGTTTTTGATATTAAGGTTGTAGATGCAACAAGATACTTTGCCATCATGCTTTTTGCTAAGCAGGTAGGTGAGGATGATAAAAAGGTTATAAAAAATTTTATTTTTGAACAGCTTGAGCAGCGATTTGAAAATCTGATTTATTCGCTACCTCCTGACACAGAAGATTATTCAAATAAAAAGCCAAAAGCAGTAGAAACTGAGGAGATTCCGGAAGCAGAAGAAGTTGAAACAGCAGAAGAGGCTAAGCCGGAAGATGAAGCTAAAACAGATGAAGCTGTAAAAACAGAAGAGTCTGGTACAACGGAAGAAGAAAAAGCTTCTGATACAGGAGAGAGTGAAGTTAATTAATGGAATCGAGAGAGAATCCTTTATTCGGACGAAAAATATTTTTTGTAAATCCGTCTTTTTATATCGAAAAATATCTCATCGATTATCTTCGTAAGAATGAATATGAAGTATATCTTATAAAAGATTATAGAAAAGCAAAGAAAATTCTTTCTGTTTATCCTGACGCAATGTGTTTCATTGATATTGATGAAGCTCTCTCATATTCAGAATGGTTTAACTATATGAAGAGTTTCTCGGTGATACCCGAACTTCAGGGAATATATCTGGGAATTGTTACTCAGTCTGCCGGTTGGGAAGATAAAGATAAGTTTCTTATGAATATCAGATTGCCAGGCGGTTTTACTGTAATTACAAAACAGGAAACGCTTATTGAACACTTTGCTGCAATTCTTGATCTGAATGGTGCAAAAGGACGCCGTAAATATCTTCGTCTTGATACAAGAAGTGAAAAAGATGTAAGCGGCTATATGACATCAGAAGGAAAAGTTTATCCGGTTAATATAAAAGACATTTCAAGTGTAGGCTTTGCGATTATTTATAAACAGGAATTAATGCCTCTTTTTCAGAAAAATACACTTATAAGAAATATCTGCCTTTCTGCAGGACGAAAATCTATGGTTTGTTCCTGCATCGTTTTTAATACTCAGGTAAATCCGGATGGAACTGCAATGTCGGTTCTTATGCTTACAAATGAAAATCCTGAATCTACAAAAACTTATATCCGTGATTATATTTTCCAGAAATTTGATGCAAAAATGACTACTTTAATTGAAAATGTTGAAAAAGATGATACCCGTTATAATCTGACAGACGAGTATTCTCAACTTCATGCTGTTCGTGACAGAGATTATGGTGAACTGGAATCACTGGATGCGCTTGAACCGCTTGAAGAGGAAGGAAAATCAGAATCAGAAATAAAGTTTACCGGCTCAAATATTGAAGATGATTTACTCTGATTTTTAGTTTGCATACATTTTCTTTTTGTGGTAATCTCACATTTACAACTTAAATGCCTTTGGCTGCCTTTCCCGGTATGTCTTGGCAAAAAAAATCAAAAACGGCCCACGCCAGAGTCGTAAGGAGATATAAATGGCAAAAACAGAAACTAAAGATACACACGCATGTACCCTGGACAAAATCATCAGCTTGTGTAAAAGAAGAGGCTTTGTATATCAGGCTTCTGAAATCTATGGTGGCCAGGCAGGCGCTTGGGACTACGGTCCTCTCGGTGTAGAATTCAAGAGAAATATTCAGAACGAATGGTGGCACTACATGACTCAGCTGCATGATGATGTAGTTGGTCTTGATTCTGCTATCTTCCAACATCATACAACATGGAAGGCTTCTGGTCACGTTGACCACTTCTCTGACCCTATGGTTGACTGTATTGAATGTAATGCACGCCACAGAGCAGATAAGCTTATCGAAGACTTCATCGCTGCTAATCCGGATGTAAATCCTGGAAAACCTGTTGATACAATGACTCACGATGAAATGAAAGCTTTCATCGATGCAAATATCAACTGCCCAACTTGTGGAAGCAAAAACCGCAAGTACACAGCCGTTCGCGAGTTCAACCTTATGTTCAAAACATATCAGGGACCAATCGCAGACGACAGCCATTTGATTTATCTCCGTCCTGAAACATGTCAGGGTATCTTTACAGACTTTAAGAACATTGTTCAGTCTAACCGTATGAAGGTACCTTTTGGTGTTGCTCAGGTTGGTAAATCTTTCCGTAACGAAATCATCTTTAAGAACTTCATTTTCCGTACCTGCGAATTTGAGCAGATGGAAATGGAATATTTCTGTAAGCCTGGTACAGAGGACGAGACATTCGACCGCTGGAGAAAAGACCGCTGGCAGTTCTACCTCAAGTACGGTATCCCGGAAAAGCAGCTCAAGTGGCACCACCATGACAAGCTTGCTCACTACGCTAAGGATGCTTACGATATTACTTACAACTTCCCGATCGGATTTGAAGAAATCGAAGGTATTCACAGCCGTACAGACTTTGACCTTTCACAGCACCAGACATATTCAAAGAAGGATATGTCTTATATCGATCAGGAAGATGGAAACAAGAAATACGTTCCATACGTAATCGAAACTTCTGCTGGTCTTAACAGAAACTTCCTTATGTTCCTTTGTGAAGCATACGAAGAGCAGAATGTTGCAAAGGCAGGAGAGCCAGAGGACTACAGAACAGTTCTTCACCTGGACCCACGTCTTGCACCTATCACAGTTGCAGTTCTCCCACTTATGAAGAAGGACGGACTTGCTGAAAAGGCAAAGGAAATCCAGCACATGCTTAAGGAAGACTTTGTAACTGATTACGATACTTCTGGAACAGTAGGTAAGCGCTACCGCCGCCAGGATGAAGTTGGTACTCCATTCTGTGTAACAGTAGACTACGATACAATCCAGGAAAAGAAAGAAGACGGTTCTGCAAACGAGCTCTACAACACAGTAACAGTCCGCTACCGTGACTCTATGGAGCAGGAAAGAGTAAGTCTTGATGATCTTGTTTTCTATATTCAGAAGGCTATCAAGAACTATAAACCATATTTTAAGAACTAGAATTTTTTGTGTAAAATTACCTGTGGGTCCCAGCGACGGAGAAATCAATAATCTGTTTTTGGGATTTGCAGATTGGAAAATGAGTTTTGACACTCACGAAACGGAGTGAAAAAAGTATGGCGACAACATCATCCCCGTTGGCGACATGCTTTTTTCACGCAAGTGTAGTGAGAGTCAGGAGTTCACTTTGGAATATGTTAGACTTGGAAAAACAGACTTATTAATTTCTCGCGTAGCCTTTGGCGCAATGAAACTCACCGAAACCGGCAGCGACGAAGACGTAGCTCAGCTTGTCCGCAAGGCTTATGAGTCTGGAATAAATCTTTTTGATACATCTCGCAAAACTCCCGAAAGCGAAAAGCTGCTCGGAGATGCTTTGTATGATATCCGCCGTAACGTATTCCTTTCTACTACTACTGATGCAAAAACTTCAGATGAAATAAAGCGTGATATGGAAACAAGTCTTATGACACTTCATTGTGATACTGTAGACTTGTATCAGCTTGAAACAGAAAAGTTTTTGCCACTGCCGGATGGAGCAGATAAAATCTACGACACTCTTGCAGAATTTAAAAAACAGAAAATGGCAAGTCACATTGGTATTGTAACTACTAATTTTGATACTGCGAAAAAAGCTGTTCTTTCAGACTGTTACGAAACACTTCAATTTCCGTTCAGCATGATAAGCAGCGATGATACAATAGAACTTGTAAGACTTTGCGAAGAGCACGATGTCGGCTTTATTGCAATGCAGCCTTTGTGCGGTGGTGTAATAGAAAATATTCCGCTTGCCTTCGGCTTCCTTCATCAATATGAAAATGTACTTCCTATCTGGGGTGTAAAAAATCAGGATGAATTAAATCAGATTTTATACTTCAACGAACACCCGCCGGTAATCGACGAAAAATTCCACGAAGATGTGGAAAAGATAAGGATGTTTTTTAATTAGGCTACAATCGAAAATCCGTTAAAAAACGAGCCGTCAGGGTCGTTTTAGGATTATCGCTCGTTCCGCCTCAGAGGCAAGCTGTGCTTGCCGACTACCCGAATATACTGATATCCACTTCTTCAGTACCATCACTAGCTGCAACTTCAGCCTGAACTTCAGGCTCTGCCATAGGTGCGGCTTCTTCTTTTAAAGCAGGATCTGGCGATGGGGTAGGTGCAGTAATTTCTGCTTTCTGTACAGGAGCAGCTGCCGGTTTTGAAACCGGATTTTCTTTTTCCTTCTGGTACTTTTCGTGAATAATTTTAAGAATATCTTCTTTTTCCTGCTTTGTAAGGATGCGAAGAATGTTTATGTTGTTTTCACCAATCTGCAGTGTCTTTAATGAACCGTCTGGTTCTTTTTCTGTAAGAATCTGAACTACAGGTGTTTTCGGGTTGTCCGGGTTAGTATCAATTACTTCTGCGATTTTTCTGTTTGAAAGATATACGTAAGTTCCAATAGGGTAGAGAGAAACTGTATATAAAAGTGCCTTAATTACTGAACCGTCATAAGCGTGTTCTTTATTCTGAAGCAGTTCCAGAAGGGCATCAAAAGTAGATTTTTCATCTTTATAACTTCTTGGAGAAGAAATAGCTTCGTATGTACAGGCAACTGAAATAATTTTTGCGTTAGAAGAAATTTTATCTCCTGAGAGACGGCGCGGATAACCGGTTCCGTTTTCTTTCTCGTGATGCTCAAGAACTCCAAGCTGAACAGAAAGACCAAAGCTTAAATCCTTGATGATTGTATAGCCAAGAAGTGTATGCTTTGAGATCTGGGCCTTTTCGCGAACAGAAAGTTTTCTTGAAGTCATGTAAAGCTGAGGAGGAAGACGAAGCATTCCGATTTCGTGAAGAATACTTGTTACTCCAAGCTCAATCATTTTAGAAAGATTCAGGTGAAGCTGAAGGGCAATCGCAAGACAAAGAACTGTTGTACGCATTGTATGAATAATCAAAAAGTTTCTGTCTTCTGCCTGAATAGTTGCGTTGACACGGAGTATATAGCGTTTATGCTCTTTAATGAAAATACAAAGGTCCTGTACAGTTTCAGAAAGTTCTTCCTGGTCTATTTCTTTGTGGGTAGCATAGTGGGTGAAAACTGATTCAATGTAGTTCATGTATTCTTCGTATACAGAACGTACAAGCTCCATGCGGGCCATGTCACTGTTGCCGACAGCAGAATGCTTAGAGCTTTCAATAGCTTTTTTTACATTTTCGCCGATTTTTTCTTTCTGCTGTTCGTTTTCTACTTCTTCAATACCTTTAGAAACACCAATGTCACCACCAAGACTGATTGAACCTTCACTTAAAACGTCTTCAAAGCCCCATTGTCTTAAGGCTTTAATAAGGTCATCTGTCATTTCGGCAGTTTTTGGTAAAATGAGGAATGTACTGTCTACCATGAGGTCGCTGGTGTAGGTAATTCCTGCACGAAGCGCACCGACATTAATTGTTTCCATTTTTTGCGATACTAACCCATTTATTATATCGGCAATTATAGTGGAAATCTTTAAAACAATATAGTAAGGAACAGATAAAATACCAAAAAAGAAGAAAAATGCGGTTGATTTTTAAAAAGGCAAAAAAAAAGTTGAAAAGTCTCACACACTTTTCAACTTTTTAAGCAAACATATAGGAGTTAATGGTCAGGTGTCTGGATGTCTTTCCCACCCGATATTATCACTACATATTTATTATCGGTTGAAGTGATTTTGACTTTAGTTTTTTTTGAAAAAAAGATTGACACTAATCAAAATTTTTTAGATTATGTTGTAATTATGAATGAAGAACCTATAAATCGTGCTTCGCTAGAAAAACTTTCATTTTCCGACCTTGTGCAGCTTGCAGATGAATATGGCGTAGATGTCCCTGAAGATTTGGACAGACGCTTCCTTATCGCAGAACTTCTTGAACTTGCAGAAGAATCCAACAATAAAGAAGATGAAATGATTATTGCCTCAGAGGCAGATAATCAGCAGCCTCTTATCTTAAACGGTAATTTTAATGAAACACAGGTTTCCTGCGTTTTAAGAAATCCCGCATGGCTTTTTGTTTTCTGGAATCTTAATGACTCTGATTCCGCAAAAATATCAGATAATCCGGGTTGCAGCCTAAAGCTTAGAATATGTTCTTTTACAGATCCTAAGGATTCTAAACCAGATGAGGCTTTTGAAGTTCAGACCACAAGTGATAGTCAGGAACAGTATGTACTTCTTCCTCAGGGAAAGAAATTCATAAAGGTGGAACTGATTTATGTTAATGGCGGAGCAGGCGAGGTAATTGCATTTTCTCCTGTTATTGCAATTCCACAAGGTGCTACACTTGTAAATGATTTACAGCCTGGCCGTGAAGAAGATTTTTCTCCGGTAGAAGAGCTTTCTGGAATCAGGGAATTAATTACAGAACAATATAAGAATCACAGACATTCTTTTTCATAATCGGATTAGGGAAGATTTATGCAGCAGATATTAAGTATAGTAATAAAAGCAAGCCAGGATTTTATAAGACATTCAGAAGAAGACTTAAAAGAAAATGCTCCTGTCTTAAATAATTTTTATGAATCAATTTCAAATGTTTATATTCCGCTTTTAAGAATGATGGAAAAACTTGAGGCAGATCAAGTTAAATATCGTTTTGCCCTTGTTCTTCCTCCAGTTCTTTGCAATATGCTTTCAGATCCAATCCTTCAGGATGGATATGTCAGCTGGCTTGAAAAACGAAATACTCTTGGAAAAGCTGAACTTAGACGTAATAAAGCAGATGAAAAACTCTGCGCAATCATAAGCGACACAATCGAAAACAATAAAGCTCTTCTGGCAGATTTTACAGATAAGTATCAGAAGAATCTTATACCGGTTTTTGCAGAATACATGAATAAGGGCTATATAGAGCTTATGGGAACCTGCGGAACCGATATTTTTATGCCTCATTATGCAGATCTGAAAGAAATCATTTCTGCTCAGATTGAAAGCGGCCTTCATGCTTACAGACAGTATTTTGGCGTTATGCCGGAAGGTTTCTGGCTTCCTGCTATGGGCTATACTCCTGGAATTGAAAAGTTGATCCGCGCCTACGGTTATACTTATACAATTCTTGATTCCCGCAGTGTTCTTTTTTCTGAAAATGTACCTGAAGCTGGTATTTTCTATCCTTCAAGAACAGATAATTCACTTGTAATTTTTGCACGTAACCGCGTAATCGATTGTGAATTGTTCGGTGAAAATGGCATTATTTATTCTGAGTGCTATAAAAATCAGAACAGGGATATAGGCTTTGAGCTTCCTATGGAAAAGCTTTCTGCCATTATTGATAAGGATGGTATCCGATATTCAACAGGCTTTAAGTACTGGAACCGCTGTTTTAAGGATTCAGGCTGCCTTTACAATAAAGAATGTGCTCAGGCACAGGTAGAAAAAGATTCAAGTGCTTTTGTAGAAAAACGTCTTCAGACTCTTAATAAAGCAGCAGAACTTTTACCTACATATAACTTTGTTACTGAAGTTTGTACTCTGGATGTTTCAAAGCTCAGCAAAACATGGTACGAGTTTGCAGACTGGCTTGAAAAAGTAATTAGAAAAGCAAGCCAATCAGGTCTTTCTGTACTTTCCTGCGATAAAATGTGTGATGAACAGTATAATCTTGAAAAAATTGAACCATACTTTTCTGCAGGAATTGGTACCGGCTATGGAGAAAACCTTCTTTCAAGCAAAAACTGCTGGATGATGCGCTATATCCGTAAAAGCTGTGAGCGAATGATAGACCTTGCAGGCCGTTTCCCAATGGATACCGGCTTAAAAACCCGTCTTTTGAACCTGGGTGCCAAGGAGCTTATGCTTGCTCAGAGCCTGAATCTTGCAAAGATGATAAACCGCAGCGAGTTTCCTCAGTTTGCAGAAAAGCGCTTTAAGGAATCTATAGCGGCTTTTACTTCTGTTTTTGATTCTCTGGGTTCAAATACTGTAAGTACAGAGTGGCTTACAAAGCTTGAGGCACGCGATTCTGTATTCCCTTGGATGAATTATAGAATTTTCTGTAAGAAGAGATAAAGTCGGCAAGTACAGTTTACATCTGGTCGAGCATAAGAGATTCTTTGATTTTCTGGAACATTTCAATCTGATAACGGGCGCTTTGAATTCCCTGAATTGCCGGGTCAAAGCGCTTGT
>JAEEGH010031178.1_pt1 | contig 10317 bp, 6 predicted proteins | sample 9134181 | NCBI WGS metagenome assembly JAEEGH01 (sample SAMN16246544, study PRJNA631951) | gut metagenome | biome: gut microbiome; feature: rumen; material: DP-attached | host: Bos | place: Iran: Karaj | collected 2018-10 | reverse complement strand
GGTGGGACCGAATGGCCATATGAAAAAGACAATGTATTTAAAAACGTTATAAATGGGATAAGTTTTAAAGATTCAACTATGCCTACATTTGCTTCTGCTACTACTAAATTCGAATCATGGCAATCATTTAGAGCATATCCTGCAAATTATGGAATTGATTACCATATTCCTGATGGGGATGAACATGAAGTTAATAAAACTAAGGAACAGGCTAATAAAAGATTCTTTGGTTATTTCAGACCTGAATCTGATATTAATTTTATGCAATCTTATGGTTCAGAAGATATTAGATTCTTTTTAAATAAACATTATATTGCTGGTAGAAAAGATTCATCTTCGTTATTTACATTACCTATTTCTTTCTCTGTAAAAGCCTTTGAATCAGGATTATTTCAAAAAGATGAAGCTTTTAATAATTCTACGAATGGTACCTCAAATATCTTTATCGCTTACAATAATAGTAATCTGGCAAATGTTGATTCGGATACCTCATTAGAAAGGCCTGATACTACTAATCCAGCAACAAATTATTATAAAATAGCAGCTGGTAAATCTTTTGATTATATGAATAGTTGCAATACTTATATTCTTAAAAATCAGCCTTCATTTATTAATTCATATCCGGTTCAAACAAATGATGGTGATTATATAAATATGAATTATGCGAATATGATTTTTTCTAAAGACAGGGCAAAACCAACTCTTTATATAAAAGGAGAAAACAAACTATTTGTTCTATATAAAAATATTTTTAAAATGTTTGCTCCTGGAACAGGAAATAATTCTAAAAATATAACAATATCAGACGATGGGCAAAAACTAGTATTTGGTAAATCTAATTCTTTACGAGTTTATAATATATCAAACCCATCTGATGAGTTTTTTGAGAACGGTGGAAATATTAATGGTCCTGCAAATAATTACTTAGGGCAAATAGCAACTATAAGCACAAGTATTAAACCGTTATATTTGGCTGCCAAACCCTATAGTTCTTATTCTTCGTCTAAAATAGGAGGAGAATATAGACTTATGGTTACAGACAATTTAAAGATTACTGCAAATTCTGCTGCAGTTGCTTCTGGCGGTATTTATATTGTCAAATCAAATTCAAATGGGATAGCTGTTTATAATCCTTTAAAAAATCCAACTTCCGTACTTTCAGATGGAAATATCAGAAATAATACTAAGTCTGCTGCTGTTGCCGTCTATGACGATAAACTATATTTGTTTGGCAATATCCTGTCATCTATTAGAATTCAAAATTATGATGTTAATACAAAAGAAGCTTTACAGTCTTATGTTGTACCTCCTGTTTATAATGACCAATATTGGGCAAATGTTGTTGCTTTACATAAATATAATCCTTTAAGTGGCGGTTATCATAGTGACGAAAATGGTTGGGGAAATGCCATATCTATTGAATCAGGCAATAATGCTCCTGGCTGGCCAGGAATAGATGATGATAATTGGATTACATCAGAAAATGCTTTTGATGGTAAAACTAATTCTGGTTGGCGAACAAGTAGTTTATTAAGCAATTCTACTTCTGATGAAGCTAAACAGTATGTAAAATATACTGTTAATTACTCTTCTGGTTTAATTGTTAATTCTATATATATAAATAATAAATATGCATCTAATAAGGATTACGGTGTTACTTATTTTGAATTATATGGTATTAATGATGGTTTTGCTCCTATTCTTTTAAAAAGTGGAACTCTTAACAAGGATGATGAAAGAACAATTAATTTTGAAAATCAAACATCATATAAAGAATTTAAATTTGTTTGTAAAAACAGTACTCAAGGAAAAGGCAGAGGAGTTGCAGAAATAAAATTAATGAGAAGAGGTTTGAAACGATTAACACCATCTAATTCAGTTACAGAAAATAATAAACTATCTTTTTCTTGGACAAATGCTGATAGTAATTATTGTACTATTAAGACAAGCGATATTACTGCAGACAACTTTAGAGTAGCTCATTTTTACCCTAATAATTATACTAACGATTATTACAATAATCAAAGTTACACAGATACTCCAGAAGGTTGGCAGAGTAGCTGTACTGATACTGTTAAACCTTATATCTTGTTTAGTTGTTCAAAAAAAGAAATTCTTAAAGTTTTAAGATATACAAACACTTCGTTTTCAAAAAGTTATATAAAAAAATTCCGTATTTATGGGAGTAATAATACGTCAGTTTCACCAAATCCTAGTGATTCTGGTTCTAATTGGCAACTATTATCGAATTTACAAGGTAACGGGGTTTTCACAAATTGTCCTCCGACAAGTAGAACATGGATAACATATGAAATTAATAATGATGTTCCTTATAATAATTATCTATTTTGGATTGAGGAAGTTGAGTCGGGAGGAGATAATTTAGTCCGTTTAACAGGTTTTGAATTATATGGTGAAAATTATAATGAGCCGGAAAATTCTTTGTCACCATTAAAAACAGATAATTTAGTAGAGATAACTACATCGGATTCTGCTGCTTGTTCTACTCCTTATGGTTTAGTGATATCTGGCGGATTAAATGGTTCAAATGCCACTTCAACAACTTTGCTTTATTGGCCTCATTCAGTAAATTTATTTGATGGAAAAGAATATTGTTATGGAATTACACGTTCTCTGCCTGAAATGAAAAATAGTAGAGCAAATCATGTGCTAGTTTGGCATAAAGGCAAAATTTATGCTATAGGAGGAAGAGAAAAAACTGGAGATAATGATATCCTTGATAAAAGTCATTTTATTGAGGTATTAGATTACAATAAAAAATTGGAATGGAAAGAATACTCAATTCCTTATAAATTTGTCGATGAGGCAAGTGAAGAGTCTATCAATAAACGCTATAACCATGGGGCTTGTAGTTTTGGTGATGAAATATTTATTTTTGGTGGCGTGAGTAGTTCAAGTAACATTCGTAGCTCAGCAATAGCTTTTAATCCTGAAACAGGCACAATAAGGAACTTAACAGATATGGAAGATGTTTTGGGTAGTGATAAAAGACTAAATCCCTGTGTTGCTGTGCCATTTGGCTCAAAAATATATATTATAGGCAATGATAAAGATAATACAAGTACTCTTAAAATTCTAGAATACACCCCGTAACTTAGGAATTAGGAGTTAGGAGTTAGGAATTAGGAATTAGGAATTAGAGATTGAGCCATAGTTACCAGTTATCTGTTATCAGTAGACAGATAAATCGGTAGTTGTTCTGCAATTTCCACAGTGAAACGTCCTACAACGAAGTGTCCCACAGCGAAGCGTCACACTTTTAACCCTTCACCCTTCTAACTCTTCTAACATTACTAAAACATAGCGGACTGTCGCTTGCTCAACCTTATTCTCCTCCGCGGTCTCTGTAAATTTCTGCCTTCAAATAAACTTTGAGGGAACGAGCCTTGTGCGGAGAATAGAAGGTTTCACGTCTATCGTCCGCTGACAATTACCATGGTGCAGCGTAACCCTTCTCACCCTTCCAACAATTCCCACAGTGAAACGTCCCACAACGAAGTGTCCCACAGCCTAGCGTTCCACTTTTAACCCTTCCAACTCTTCCAACAATTCCCACAGTGAAACGTCCCACAAGTTGCGTCAGCAACTGTCTCACTATCTGCACAAGAGCCGCAGGCTTTACTGCTCTCTCTTAAATAGCTGGCTAAAGCCAGCGTAGTTATTGTAGTTGGTTTTTGTGGTAGTCATTGTTTTATCGTTAATTCTTAAGCTAACGAATAATAGTGTTTTTATTAGTTGATTGAGCAAGAGCATAAACGGACAAATGACAACCGACTTAGGATCAAAGCTTCTTATAGGGATTTCACCTCCAACCTTTCACCTTTCAGTTTTCAGTTCTCCGTTCTCCGTTCTCCGTTCTCAGTTCTCAGTTTCTCCTCATCTCTCTGCTCTACCGCTCTGTTGCTCCATCGCTCTATTGCTCTGTTGTCGTCCCACAACGAAGTATCCCACAGCGCAGCGTAACACTTCATTCTTTTAAACCCTTCCAACACTTCTAACCCTTCCAACCTTTCTAACTCTTATAACAATTCCCACAAGCAGCTATGCCGCTGTCCCACAACGAAGTGTCCCACAGCGTAGCGTTTCACTTGAATAAGGTCGAACAAGACAACTGTCCGCTGATTTCTGACTATTAACCGACAACAGGCAACTGGTAACCAACTACAATAACTATACTGGAAATGGACAGACAAAGACCCCCTTTTTTACAGCCGCCAAGGATGGCGGCGTGCAAGCGAGCGACAGGAGGTCAGCGAGTCGTGAAGGGGGATGTCTACGAAGTAGACTGGGGGATTTTCAAAAACTTTGCTTAGCAGTAGAAAGAAGAGTCAGAAGACTTGTAGTGAACCTAAAACAATTCCCTAATCTCTCTCGCTCTTATCTCTGCTCTCTTATCTTCGAGCTGTTCTTACTGGAAAAGCTGACACATACTCGAAAGTAGGCAGTCTGACTATAGAACCCATATCGTTTACTATTTCGTAGAACTGCCATTCGGTTTTCCCATTAAAGGTAATCATGGTTTTTTCTTTCATAAAGTCAGGAAAACCGCCTTTGGAAGTCATAAGTAGAAATACCGGCTGATTGTTGAAATGTTTGTTAAGCCGATAATCGTTATCTACTTTATTCATATATTCAAGCTCATCACGGTCACATTCTTTTATCATAAGAAGAAAATCGCGGCCGTATCTTGTAATTCTTCTTGCAATATATCCGGTCCATTCTACTGAAATAGCGTTTGTAAAATTATTCTTATAGTTTATGTCTGCTAGTTGATAGTATTTGAGAGAAGTTGAAGCGAACTGTTTTCTAGTTGTTTCATAGCCTTGCTTCATTGGTGCAAGTTGTTCATCTCTTTCGTTTATACGGAATCTAGCTATTTCTAGCTTTCTTAAAGCGTCTCTTCTCGCACCATCAGGAAGACTGTTTATTGATAATGCCTGATTGAACAGGTTGGCGGCTTCTCTGAACTGGTTAATAGAAAAAGCATGATTCCCTCTAAGATACAGGTCGTTAGCCAAGCTGACAGAAGATTCGTTAACCTGCATTTGAAGGTTTGAATTGCCTGGATTCATAGAATTGGCTTTTCTGTAAAAATCGTTGGCTTGAGCCTGTTTGCCCATTTGCTCGTAAGTTTTAGCTATTTCTACTGCTACAGAGGCCTGAGGCTTAACTCCATAATAAACAAGATAGTTCTTTATTGCATCTTCCATCAGGTTGACTTTTGCATAATCCTTACCTAACAAATAGTAGGCATCATAATATTTTTCATTTACTCTGATAGCTTCTTCAAGATGTTTGATTGCACCAAAGAGGTTGTTTTTCAAACCCAGCGCTTTACCCATAAGATAATGTGCTTCCGGACTGTCTGGATTCTTTTCTAATATGCCTTCTAAAGCTTTTATTGCAGCATCAGTATCTCCATTATCAAGCATTGTTCTGGCTTTACTTTCTCCAGATGGCTTTGAAGCTTTTACCATAACATTTTGAGGCAGGGGAGGCAAATCCAGGTTGCTTGTGCTTGAATAAACTTTGCTTGTCTGAAGGGTATCTCTTTCTTGAGAATAATTGTTCTGACTTATTATGGGTGCTGAATTCTTTGCTTTTGGCTGAGAAGTTGGAGAGTCATAACCAGAATAATTCGGTTGATTAGGAAATGGATTTTCAGGCAATACATACTGATTTGGTTTCGCAGTGTTTTTCTGAGTAACTACTGGTGCAGAATATCCATTTGATTTGCTGCTTGGTCCAGCGTTGTTGTTCGGAGCTGTTACAGCTACTTTTTTTAACTCTACGCTGCATCTTGCTATACCTCTTCTAGCAGCTACCATTGATTGGTCTAAAGAAGCAGCCAGGCGATATTCCTTTAATGCTTCTTGAAAATTACCTGTTAATTCAAATAGTCGGCCTAAATTAAAATGAACTCCAGGATGTCTTGGAGATTGCTCATAAGCTTCTTTTAATATAGAGTGAGCCTGTTTGTAGCGTTGCTGATAAATATGATTAACAGCTTGTTCCACAAGAATATTTGTATTGTCAAACTCGGCAAATGCATAAGCTGTTACCGTTAAAAATAGTGATGTGAGGACTATAGTTTTAAAAGTTTTCATAAAAAGGTTCCAGTTCTTTGCCAAATATTCAGACATATGATATCATAATTCTGTAATTTCAGTTGGAGGATAAAAATATGTCTATATTTCGTTTCATTTGGTGGGCATTAGTTATTAGCGTTTGTGCTTTTGCCGGTTATATTTACGGTTATCTTTCAGAATAATCAATACAAAGATTTATAGTAAAAGGCAGCCGATTCTTTCGGCTGCTTTTATTTACCACAGATTGTATTCTTTAAACTGGCTGTGTTTTTTAGCTAGTTCTTTATATTCTTCATGCAATTCTGCTACACCAAATAATGCTGCAGTCAAAAGATCGGTCTTATCGTAGCCACATTCTTGCAAATCAGCAAAGCTTGCGCCTTCGGCGAGACTGTCCAATATTTTTTCAGATGTAGTTTTGTAAGCAGACGACATTAATGCTTCTCCTACTTTTATTATAAAGCTACTTACCTGATATCGGCAATTTTTTTTACTTTTTTATAAATAAGAAAGTGTTGTTAATTATTAGAAAACTTAACTTGAATTATTATTTTATTTAAAATTTTTTATCTTAACCATTGACGAATTCAATAGGTATGGTATTATCCAAAATATCAATTCATAATATCAGGAGTCTATATGATTCTAGATTCAGTGCATTTCAGAATGTCAAATAATTTTCTCGGACTTCACGATGAAGTATCCAGATATGAAGATTCAAAAGCTGTTATTATACCAGTTCCATATGACAGTACTACTTCTTATCGAGCAGGAACTCGTGAAGGTCCAGCAGCTTTAATAGCTGCTTCAAGACAGGTCGAACCTTTTGATTTAGACCTTAAGTGTGAGCCTTTAACTCAAGGTGTTCATACGCTTCCAGAACTTGAAATCGATGTTAACAGCCCTGAAGAAACAATTAAAAACTTAGAAATTGCCACCACGAAAGTTCTTAATGATGGTAAATTTCCTGTTATGATTGGTGGGGAACATAGTCTTACTCCAGGCTGTGTAAGAGCCTGCAGTAAAAAATATAAGAATTTATCTGTTTTACAGATAGATGCACATTCTGATCTTCGCGATATTTATGAAAAATCTCATAATAGCCATGCCTGTGCTATGCGACGTTGCTGGGATTATGCAAAACTTACTCAGATTGGCATCAGAAACACTGGTATAGATGAATGGGAATTCATTCAGAAAGTTGGACATGATGGCATAATTTGGGCAGAAGAATTGCTAGATCCAGAAAAGAAGTGGATAGATAAAGCAATGAATAGATTGACAGAAAATGTTTACATTACTGTTGATCTTGACGGTTTTGATTGTTCTCTTATGCCTTCTACTGGTACTCCAGAACCGGGCGGAATGACCTGGTATCAGGCTATGGATATTCTTCTGAAAGTTGTTGAAGAAAGAAATGTTGTCGGTTTTGACGTTGTTGAACTGGCACCAATTCCAGGCTTTATTGCACCAGATTTCCTTGCTGCAAAATTAGTGTTTAAAATACTTAGCAGAGTATTTAACAAAAATGGCTGGATAAAATGAGCCAGATTCTTTGTCTTTCTATGATAGGTGCCGTTATTGGCGCCTATCTTGGAAAATATATAGGTTGGGCTATCAGAGCTTGGCCAAGCCACGAAAAGTTTCATTGTGACTATTTAAAATGTCCTTCCTGCACAAAAGGATTGGAATTTGGTTGCTGTAATGCTGGTATTGCTCAAGAGAGAGTTTATATAGCTTTATCTGCTATAGTAGCTGGAGTAAGTGTTTTCTTCTTTGGTTTTTCAATCAAGGCTTTAATTTCCTGGCTTTTTGTTGCTGCTTGTTTAATTGTAACAATAGTAGATATCAGGTGTTTTATTATTCCAGATTGTTTGTCTAAGGGCGGAATCGCTGCAGGAATTATTTACGCTGCTATTGCCTGGGCTAGTCTGGAATTTGGCGGTTTCAAACTGAGTTATTATGTGTCTTTTAATGACTCGTTTATTGGCTTCGTGGTTGGCGGCGGTTTCTTGATGTTTTTGGGAAAAGTTTCAGAGGTTATTTTTAAAAAACCAGATGGAATGGGTGGGGGAGATGTTAAACTTTTGGCGGCCATGGGCGCCTGGGCTGGTTGGAAACCAGTGCTTGTTACTGTTTTGATAGCTAGTTTTGTTGGTGCTTCTTTTGGTCTTGCAACTATTATATATGATAGTATAAAGAATAAAAAAACATACAGACCTATGTCTCATCATATTCCTTTTGGACCTTATCTTTGCTTAGGCTTTTTAATCACTTTTTATTTTGGTATGGAACCTTTTTTGAATTTTTTTAACGCCTATCAATATTGGGTCATGAACCGTTAATAAATAAATATTGACAATTTTCTCACATATTGTTAAACTCTATCACTCATAATTGTGATTTTGTACAGAACTCAAAGGAGTCTCGTGTTTTATGTTAGCGATAATCGTTAAAGGTTTTCATCTTATTGTTTGTATTGCTTTGATAGTAATCGTTCTTTTCCAGGCAGATAAAGGAGAAGGTTTGGCTGGCGCTTTTGGCGGTGGTGCTTCTTCAACTTTGTTTGGTGAACGTGGTGGCGCAACTGAAATATCTAAATTTACTACAGGTTTAGCAGTTATTTTTATGATTACCTCGTTAGTTATTGCTATTTGGGGACCAACTTGGGAAAAGGAAGCTGATATAGCTAGAACTAATGCTTATAATTCTCAGCCAATTGTTGCTACTCCAGCAAAGACTCAGACTCCAGCACCTGTTGCTACTCCAAATGCAGCTATGCCTGGTTTGCCAATGACAGCTCCTGTTACTAATCCAGCTCCTATTACTGCTACTCCAGCTCCAGTAGAAACTCCAGCACCAGCAGCAGCTACTCCAGCTCCAGTAGAAACCCCAGCACCAGCAGCAGTTGCTCCAGCTCCAGTAGAAACTCCAGCACCAGCAGTTGAAAACAAACCCGCAGAAACCTCTGCTGCTCCTTCTGTAAAAGAAGAATTAAAAGAAAAGGCAGAAAGTGCTGTTAAGGCTATTGTTGAAGAAAAGAAAGCTGAAGTTATCGAAGCTATTAAAGAAAAGGTAGAAAACAAATAATTTGAAAAGTAATGCTTGGCCTTTTCCGATATTAGCTGTATTAATCGGTATTATAACAATATTCTGTGCTATTAAAGACTACGATTGGTTTATGAATAGCAGTAAAGCTCGATTCTTTGTTAAGGTATTCGGTCGGGATGGGGCTCGCACTTTCTATGTGGCTCTCGGTATTTTTATAACCATATTAGGAATAATAATGTTTTTTGTTGTATAAAAATAAAATAACATTAGATTAGAAAAAAGACTTGGGATTTACCCAAGTCTTTTTTTATGTGTCATTGATTCAGTTTTCAATATGACAACAACAAAATAAAACTAAAAAAGTAATTGATATTTTTATAAGTTTAAATAGATTTTTTGCGGGCAATGATTATGAATGTTAAAAATGAAGAATTAGATAAAGTACTTCGCGACTTTCTTACATTAAAGAAACTTCGCCGAACAGGTTGGCAACTTCGTGGTATCCGCGAAGGAGAATCTATTGCAGACCATTGTTTTGGAGTCGTCTTTCTGACACATTTTCTTTCTTCTTTGGTTAGTGCAAAGATAGATAGAAGCAAAGCTGTTTCTATAGCAGTTGTTCATGAAATAGGCGAAACCAGGGTGGGGGATATCCCTTATGTAACGTTAAAATATTTCCAGAATAAAGATGAAATGGAGACTATGGCAATTGAAGATGTGCTTTCACCGCTTGGAAATGATTCAGCAAAAGAAAGTCTCTCTTTGTTCAGGGAATTTGAAGATGGTTCCACTATTGAAGGCCGATTTGTTAAAGCTATAGATAAATTAGAAATGCTTGTTACTGCAGCAGAATATGAAAAAGCAGGTTATTCTGGATTAAAAGATTTTTGGGAAAATAAATCTACTTTCAAGAACTTTGAAGAGTTTCCAGAACTAGCTTCTTTTGCTGATTATCTGTTGAAAAATCGTTCTGAACGGTTACGAGGACAGTTGTAATATGATAGAGCTTTCCCATTTGACAAGAAAATTCAATGAACATGTTGCTGTTGATGATTTATGCTTGAATATTCCTAATGGCGCAATGTTTGGTTTTCTTGGCGCAAATGGTGCTGGTAAAACCACAACTCTCAAAATGATTATGGGGTTGTTACAACCG
>JAEEGH010031176.1_pt1 | contig 10318 bp, 5 predicted proteins | sample 9134181 | NCBI WGS metagenome assembly JAEEGH01 (sample SAMN16246544, study PRJNA631951) | gut metagenome | biome: gut microbiome; feature: rumen; material: DP-attached | host: Bos | place: Iran: Karaj | collected 2018-10 | reverse complement strand
AGTAGTCGCCTTTCTTCGCCATGAGCTCGTCGTGGGTACCGCACTCGGTGATCCCGCCGTGATCGATATACATGATCTGGTCGCAGTTCTTGATCGTCGAGAGACGGTGCGCGATGATGAACGACGTACGCCCACGAAGCATCGCATCAAGCCCCCGCTGCAGTGCTTTTTCCGTCTGAACATCGATACTCGAAGTCGCCTCGTCGAGCACAAGCAGCGCCGGATCCGACAGAAGCGTCCTCGCGAAGGAGATCAGCTGCTTCTGGCCCTGCGACAGCGTGGAACCGCGCTCCTTGACCTGCGTCTGATACCCGTCCGGCATCCGGCTGATAAATGCATCGGCGCAGACCGCGCGGCTGGCCGTCACGATCTCCTCGGAGGTCGCGTCGAGCTTGCCGTAGCGGATGTTGTCCTCCACGGTGCCGGAGAAGATGAAGCTGTCCTGCAGCATGATGCCCATCTGCGAACGAAGAGATGACAGCGTGACCTCCGAGATGTCTTGCCCGTCGATCAGGATCTTGCCGGAATCCAGATTATAGAAACGCGAGATCAGACTGACGATCGTGCTTTTGCCGGCGCCGGTCGGGCCGACGAGCGCGATGCTAGATCCCGGCGTAACCTTGAAGGACACGTGGTGGAGGACCTCTTTGCCCTCCTCGTAGGAGAACGACACGTCGCAGAACTCGACCTCGCCGCGGATCTCCGGCATCTCGGACGCGCCGTCCTTATCCTTCACGCCCACCGGCTCGTCGATGGTCTCGAAGATGCGCTCGAGGTAGGCCATGTTGTTGATGAAGTTGTTAAAAATGTTGCCGAGATTCATGATCGGCTGCCAGAAACGCGCCGCGTAGCTCGAGACCGCCACGATCGCGCCGAGCGTCTCCTGCCCCTGCGCGAAAAGCACTAGTCCAAAGACGAAGATCGCGCCCCGGACGCATACCGAGATGCTGTCGATGCCCGGCCAGACGAGGTTCGTGTAGCGCAGCGCGTGCATCCACGTCGTGCGGCAATCGTCGGAAAGGTCCTCGAAAATGGCCGCATTCTCGTCCTCACGGGCGAAGATCTGCGTGATCTTCGCACCGACGATGTTCTCCTGCAGATATGCATTCAGGTTCGAATTCTTGTTCGACACTCTCTGCCAGGCGCGGCGCTGCTTGTTCTTGACCCAGAACATGAAGACCGCGAGGACCGGCACGCCGATCAGCACGACCAGCGAGAGCTTGAGGTCGGTCGTGAGCATGAAGGCGACGATGAAGACCAGGTTGATGATCTCCAGGACCGCGTTGATCAGGCCGTTACTGAGCATGTCCGAGACTGAGTTGACGTAGTTGACCACACGGATCAGGATCTTACCGTGCGGGCGGTCGTCGTAGTACTGGAACGGAAGCTCCTGCAGATGCGCGAAGAGGTCCTTCCGGATGTCATAGACGATGTCCTGCGACATGCGTTCCATGATGTGCTGGCGGATCGTGTAGAAGAAGATACTGACGGCAAAAGCACTGACCAGGAGGAGTACCAGCTGGTGGAGCTTGTCGTAGTCCTTCGCCGGGATGACGACGTCGAGGGCTTCTTTCGTGATCTTCGGGGCGCACAGGGCCGCCATCGCGCCGAGCGCCGAGAGGATCAGGGCGATGGTCATCTTCACTTTATACTTGCGGATGTAGATCCACGCGCGCTTTAAGTGCTTGAGCGAAAAAGGCTCTTCTAGCGTTTCGTCCACGCGGTAGGTATTGCGCTTCTTATTTTTCGGTTCGGAGGCAGTTTCCGTCGCAGCCGCCGTCTCAGCATTTCCGTTCATGCCGCGCTCGTGCTGCAGGTCTGCATTGCTGTTCTTGCCGCGCTCCTGCTGCGGTTCCGTATCCATGTTCTTGCCGCGCTCCTTTTCCGGCTGCGGCTTCTTCGCATTCCTATCTTTCTTAGCCATCAGCTCACCCCCTTTCCGTCAGCTGCCGGCGCATCCGCCGGAGCAGCCTGTTTCCCGGACTCCTGCCCGAAAAGCACTTGTCCGTCATCTTTCAGCACGGCCTGGCCGGTCTGAAGTCTTACGAGCTCGGCGTAGTAGCCGTCCTTCGCGATCAGTTCGTCATGTGTGCCGCTCTCAGAGATCTTCCCGTCCTGCAGGATGAGGATCTTGTCGGCATATTTCGTTGTGGAGATCCTCTGTGCGATGATGATCTTCGTGCACGGGAAATCCAGCTCGGAGAGTCTCTCCTGGATCAGTTTTTCCGTCTCCATATCGACGGCCGATGTGGTGTCGTCGAGGATCAGGATCGACGGGCGCACGGCGAGCGCTCGCGCCAGCGAGATCCTCTGCTTCTGCCCGCCTGAGAGTCCGACGCCGCGCTCGCCGACGATCGTGTCGTAGCGGTCCGGCATCTTTCTGATGAACTCATCAGCCACCGAGTATTTCGCGAACTTCACGACATTTTCTTTCGTGATGTTCGTATCGCCGTACGCGATGTTTCCATCGATCGTATCGGAGTAAAGAAGCACGTCCTGTGTCGCCATACCGATATTGGTACGGAGCTGCTTGAGCTTAAACCTGTTGACGTCGATGCCGTCCACGAGCACAGAGCCGGAAGTCGGCTCGTAAAAACGCGGGATCAGCTGGATCAGCGATGTCTTGCCGCAGCCGGTCTCGCCCATGATCGCGACCGTCTCGCCGGGCTCGGCAGTGAAGTTGATATCATTAAGTACCGGAAGATCGGAATCTTCGTACTGGAAGCTGACATGCTTAAACTCGACCTTTCCTTCGAAGCGGCCGGGATGATCGACCGCATCCTCCGGATCGACGATCGAAGGCTCGCTGTAGTAGATCTCCATGACCTTGTCAGCGGCCGCGGAGAAACGCTGGAATTCGTTTAAGATATTTCCCAGAAGTCGCATCGGGTTTGCGATCGCCCACATGAGGCCCGAGAATCCGACAAATTCACCCAGTGTCATTTCGTCTTTTATGAGGAGCGTGCCGCCCACCCACAGAAGTACGACCGGCAGCAGGTTCGCGCAGGCCTCGACGAACGGGAAAAACTTGACCCACACGAGGCGCGTTTTCTTATTCGTATCTCTGTATTCCCGGTTGATCCTGTCGAACTTATCGATCTCGTAGTCTTCCCTCGAGAACGCCTTCACGACGCGGTTTCCGGAAATGTTCTCCTGGGCCGCGGTGTTCATTTGCGAGTGCTTTTCGCGAAGAAGCTGGTGCATCGGCGCGACCTTCTTCCGGAAAGTGAATACGATGACGAAAATGACCGGTGCCATGGCGAGCAGGTACAGCGCCATTTTGACGTTCATGGAGAAAAAGTAGATCGACACGAACGTGAAAAGCGCGAAGCACTCGATGATCATGCGGATGACCCACGCGATGTTGTGGCGGACGGCGTCGAGGTCGCCCGTCAGGCGCGTCATCAGGTCACCGGTGCGGTATTCGTTATAGAAATGCATATCCTGGTGTTCGATCTTCGCGAAGAGTGTATTCCGTATGCGGAACAGCGCGCGCTGGGAGACATGCTCGTAGGCCATGCAGTCGAAGTAGACGATGACCGCGCGCAGGACCGTAAAGCCGATCATCAGGGCGATCAGCGTGTAGAAGCCGCGCTTGTCGCTCGTGTACGCGGTGGACGCATCGCTTCCGGTCAGGTACCGGTCGACGATCTTCTGGGAGAAAAAAGGCACAGTCAGCTGCAGTGCATTGTACAGCACCGTCGCCAGCATCGCGAGGATCAACATCCATCTCAGCCCTTCGATGTTATCCCAGATCCACTGGATCTTCGTGCGCGGGAAGCGCTTACTTCTCATCTTCGACCTCTCCCTTCTACGGAATTGTATACCCACAGCGTAATTGTATTCCCCACAGCAGGAAAAATGTGCCGTGATTTTGCCGAGTAATTTATCATTTTTGCCACAAGCGCCTCTGCCGGAAGCGCCGCGCCTCTGCCGCCGCTGCGTCCCCGCGCCATCAAGTCCCATGCGGCATCGGAACTCCCGCGGCATCGGCCCCCTCTGCCATCGGAGTTCAGTATACCCTTCGAAAGTTGCTTTTGTATTGGTACCGGTAGTATACTCCGGGTGAAAAAAGTCGTGATTATTTCTTTGACAAGCCAAGTTTTCTGCCCTGTCAAAAGCCTCAAAAACCGCTGATTTTTGCGTTTTTCGGGCTTCTGTGATAAAATATCTGCAACTATGTCCATAAGGAGAGGAGAAGGGTATGAAGCGGATCCGTCATCCGGAAGAGCAACCGAAGAAGAATAAAGCCCGTAACAGCAACCGCGTCTCAGTCGGGATCGGTACGGCTATCGTGATTCTTCTGGCCTTCTCCTGCGTCGTCGGCGCAGACTCTTTCCTGACAGATCCTTCGGTGCGGACCGAGGGTGAGAACTACGACATGGTCACGCCGGACTACTATTCTTTCTCCGAGAACCAGCCTACCGAGGCGGACCCGAGCGAGGACGGGATCTCTGATCCGGATGCCATCACGGGCGGAGAAGTGACCGAGCTGACCACCCAGGCCACGACACCGGTCACGGAAACCACCACGGAAGCGACACTCCCCGAGACTACGACGGCTACGACGGCCACGACACAGGATCCTTCCGATCCGAGCATGCCTCAGGCAGATGCTCCTGCCGAGCCGGTCTCCACACCGACTCCGGCACCGACGGCCACCCCTGTTCCGTCCCCTACACCGACCGCGACCCCTGTCCCGACTCCGACACCGAAGCCGGTGATCACGGAGGAGCCCTGGGAAGCCATCTTCTACACCATCGGCGAAGTCAACGTCCGTTCAGGCCCGGGCACCGAATACGATATCGTGAAGACCTTGAAGCCGGGCGATGCCATCGAGACTGTAGGCATCACCAGCAACGGCTGGTACCACACCGTCCGCGACACCTATGTCGCCGTATCGATGTGCACCAGTGAACCGCCGGCCACGCCGACACCGGTTCCGAAGGCCTCCCCGACGCCGAAGCCGACACCGAAGCCGGAGAAGAAGAGCGATCCGGATCCGACACCGACGCCGAAGCCCGAGCCGGAGCCGGAACCGCAGCGCGATGCGCCTTCGAAGGACGGCATGACGCTGGTCGGCACAGACTTTAAGATCACCTTCTACGGTCCGGACTACGCAGGTCCCGGCACCGATAACCGCACGACCGCAACAGGCACCACCTGTAAGGAAGGCCGTACTGTGGCTGTCGATCCTTCCGTGATTCCGACAGGCACACAGATCTATATTGAGAATGACCCGCTGGGCGGCGATGGATATTACATCGCCGAGGATACCGGCTGGGGCGTGGATGGCCACCACATCGACATATTCGCCGAAGACGGAGAGAGTATGAACACGCTGCGTGGCTACACGGTATATATCGTTAACTGACGAGGTAATATAATGGCACAACTGAAGAAAAGAAACGGATCCGGCAGCGAGGGTTCCGGCGCGGTGTACAATAACGCAGTCCGCCTTCCTTCCGCATCCACCAAATCCCGCAGAAGCGCAGCTTATACGGGTTCTTCCCGTTCGACCGGGAAGAAACGGTCCACCTCTTCCGACTCCTCCGAGACCGGCAGCTCGTCCCGCAAGGGCAAGAGCCGTTCCGCCGCGTCCACGAAACGGAAGACGTCCTCGAAGATGAGCACATCGAACCTTCGCGGCAATAAGAGTAAAGCAGCGAAATCCAGCTTCCGCGAGATGGTGGAAGAAATGATGGATCTCAGTGCTTTTCCACCGATGGCGAAAGCATCGGGAAGCGAGTCAGGAAAGTCCGGCAGAAGTTCGTCCGCCTCTGGCAGATCCTCCGGGATCTCCTCCTCTTCGAAGTCCACGAAGACTTCTTCTGCTAAAGCACTGAAAGACCATGCGCGTTCGTCTTCGGATGAGGTATTAGACCAGATCAACAGCACGTTCATGCAGACCGTCAAGGATGCGGAGCGGGCTTTCGCCAGCAAGAAGGAGACCCATAAGCTGAAGGTCATCCCATTAGGCGGCATGCAGGAGATCGGCAAGAACATGACCCTCTTCGAGTACGACAACGACATCATCATTGTTGATGTCGGCGTGGCGTTCCCGGAAGAGAGCATGCTGGGCGTCGATTCCGTGATCCAGGACTACACGTATGTCCTGCAGAATAAGGACCGCGTGCGCGGCATTTTCCTGACCCATGGACACGAGGACCACATCGGTTCGCTGCCGTTCCTGATGCGCGAGCTGAAGTGCCCGCTCTACGGCGGCAAGCTCACCATCGAGCTGGCGCGGCATAAGCTGATGGACGCCGGTGTCGGCACCCGCGGCATCGAGCTCGTCTACGCCGCAGCCGGTGACGTCATCAAGGCCGGGAACAGCTTCTCGGTCGAATTCATCCGCGTCAACCACAGCATCGCCGATGCTTTTGCCTTCGCGATCAGGACACCCATCGGCAACGTCATCCACACGGGTGACTTCAAGATCGACTTTACCCCGATCAACGGCGAGCCCATCGACCTCGGTCGCTTCGCGGAATACGGGCGCCAGGGCGTCCTTCTCATGCTCGCCGAGAGCACGAACGTCGAGATCCCCGGCTCCTCCCCGTCCGAGAAACACGTGGGCGAGTCCTTCCAGCGGATCTTCCAGAATACGCGGGGGCGCATCATCATCGCGACCTTCAGTTCCCACGTGCACCGTATGCAGCAGATCTTCACGGCGGCAGAGATGTATAACCGTAAGGTCGCCCTCATCGGCAGATCGATGTTGAATACGTTCTCCGTGGCCAATTCGCTGGGCTACATTAACATGAACCCCAGTACGCTGATCGATATCAACGACATCAATAAGTACGAGCCGGAAGAGGTCGTCATCCTGACCACCGGTTCCCAGGCGGAGCCGATGTCCGCGCTGTCGCGTATGGCTTTCGCCTCGCACCGCGTCGTGGATATTCACGAGGGCGATACGGTCATTCTGTCGGCGCACCCGATCCCGGGAAATGAGAAGCCGATCTACCGCGTCATTAATGAGCTTTTCCGCCGGGGTGCGCACGTGATCTACGAGTCTCTCGCGGACGTGCACGTTTCCGGCCACGCCTACCTCGACGAGCTGACGCTGATCCACACACTGGTGAAGCCGAAGTTCTTCGTCCCCTGCCATGGCGAATACAGGATGCTTTTCCGCCATGCCGAACTGGCCAAACGCCTCGGCACACCGGATTCGCGGACGTTCATTCTGAATAACGGCGATGTTCTGGAGGTCACTCCCGACTCGGCGAAGATCAACGGCTACGTTCCGGCCGCACCGGTCCTCATCGACGGTGCCGGCGCCGGCGATATCGACAACCGCGTCTTCCGCGACAGACGTGTCCTGGCCGACGACGGCGTCGTGTCCGTCTCCATCGTGATCTCTAAGGTGTCCGGCAAGCTTCTCTGCCCGCCCGTCATGCAGTCCGTGGGTTTCCTCTTCGAGAGCGAGGCCGGGCCGATCCAGCACGAGTGCTCGCAGAAGCTCTATAACTACCTGCACCGCCTGGAGTCGCAGAAGTCGACGAAATCGATCCGGGAAGCCGTGGAATCGAACCATATCCGCGACGCCCTGAAGAGCATGCTCTACGAGAGCACGAAGCGCCGCCCCCTGATCCTGATCAACGTTTCGGAGATCTGATCTTAGATTTATTTGGCTCAATCGGCTATAAGAAGTAACCTCTTGAATCCCGCGACGGGACTATTCAAGAGGTTTTCCATTTCTCGGGCGAAGCACTTGAATCCCGCAGCGATATAATTCAAGAGGTTCAGTGCTTTTCGCAAAGACCTCTTGAATTCTGTGGCGGAATGATTCAAGAGGTTTCCCATTTTTCTTGAAAAGCACTTGAATCCCGCAGCGAGAATATTCAAGAGGTTCAGTGCTTTTCGCGAAGACCTCTTGAATTCTGTGGCGGAATGATTCAAGAGGTTTCTCATTTTTCTTGAAAAGCACTTGAATCCCGCAGCGAAAAAACTCAAGAGGTTCAGTGCTTTTCGCAAAGACCTCTTGAATTCCGTTCCAAAAACAAACAAGAGGTTTCGCACTTTTCGCGAGAACCTCTTGAATTGCACACGTTTCTAAACTACACCGGTTCCCCCGTCAACCGACGCAGCGCTCTCCCCCGTCAGCCGTCGTCCGCCATCAGATCTTCCACGCCCGGCTCCAGGGTTATCTCGTTTTTCCTGTAACTGGGATCAGTGACCAGAGTATCGATCATCTCCTGAAAACTCGCTACCCCGTTCGCCGTCCATCCGTCGCCCCCGGTCGTTGTATACGTAGGATTATAGTACGTCATGTCGAGCTCGCCGCCCTGGTACACATACGGGAAGCCAACATACCAATAGAAGACATCCGTCTGCTGATTTCCATACGAGATCTCGACCTCATACAGAAGATACGTCATACTGTCATCGTTGTTCGAACAGATCAGCATGCCGAGATAGTGCATATCCTGCAGCGAGCAGCCGGTCATATCCCAGTCAGGATAGAGGAAATCCGGCGCGCTCTTCTTCAGCTCCTGCAACTGGGCCGGCGTGATCTGCTCGATCGAGGTCACCTTCTCACGCTTATGCTCCACATATCTGCTCTCTCCCGGAAGCGGCTCGAAAAGCGCTGAATCGACGGTTTCGTCGCCGATGACGCTTCCGTCCCGGTACAGATCTTCGCGAAGGCTGTCGAGCGTGAGGACCCCGCCCGTTCCCCAGGTATCGAAAAACAGCCTATCGTAAAGACGCAATGTCATAGACGTATCCAGGTATCCGTCTTTATACACTTCCGAAAAACCGATATACCAGAAGAAGTTCCGATGGACAGTCTCTTCTCCCGTATCGTCTGTGACCTGCACCTGGAAGCAAGGAAAAACGTGTCCGATACGCGGGTCCGAGCTCCAGTGACTGATGATCAGGCCGACATAATTAAACAGGTCAAGCGAAACATCCCGGGGCATCTGGGCCAACACCTCGTCCTGAAACTGCTGGGTGGCGAAGTCAATCATCTTCTCAAGCTGTTCGTCACTGATCTCGTCGGCTTTCTCAACGAAATGATGCGGCGCCGGAGTCGTATCCGTGGCCGTATCAGTTGGATCGGAAGGATCCTCCTTCTCCGTCTGCGACTGTTTCTCCGTGGTCTTCTTCGCCACTTTCTTCCTCGTGCTCTCCGTTTCCTTCGAAGACCCGAGCACACCGGTCATAAAGAGGACGACCACCACGCTCAGGCCGACGATAATGACGCTCATGGCCGAGATGACCGCTATAAAAGCACTGTTCCTGTTCGCGCGTTCCTTCGTTTTCGGCGCTTTTACCGCCGTATCAGGTGCGGAAGGCGCAGCGGGAGCAGCAGGCCCGAGGACCGGGCTCTGCGCTTGAGGCGGCGCATACTGCGCCCCGAGTCCTGGTTGCGGAAACTGCTGTCCCATCGGCGGAAGCTGCGGGCCGGACACCGGAGACTGCGGAAAGTCCGCATTCGGTCTTAAAGGATCATTCGAGTTCATAGACATTGCATCCTCCCACGCATCACGCACGCTTCTCGCGTTCGTCCGTCAGCTTCTTTATGTTCTTCTTTTCCATATCGTTGAGGTAGTAATCCTGCCCATTTTTATCCCACTCATCGGCCGGCACTTTCTCCTCATACCACGAGAACTGACGGTAGTAGTCCAGGATATCCTTGTTCCGGAAGATATATCCGTGACGCGCCCAGATCTCATTGATCGCCATACGAAGATCCTCATCGGTCAGTGCTTCTACCTCGGAATCAGGGATCTCCTGCGTGTCACTGTCCGGGAAGACAAAGCCAGTCGGCGCAATGAGGGAGTAGTCGATATTGTCTTCCTCATACATATCGTACTGCCAGCCCTCGATATCCTTCTTAACGGCCTCCACCGTGGGAAGACCGTACACCGTAAACAATCCGTAGTCGATCGTATCCATCGGCGCCAGGTTCGAATATAGCGTGATCTCATCACCGACCAGCGGGTGGTAGAACCCTCGGTACCAGTAGTATGTGTACGGACCCGGGTCGGTTCCGTACTTAAGAGTGATCTCATACACACACGCGACCAGCACGTTATAGTATCCATCCTGCGCGATAAACGTACCCAGATACGTCATCTTATCCAGGTGCACGTTGGAATCGCCCGGCTTATCGAACTTGCGGAAATTCTCCTCCGTGTATTCTTTCATCTTCCGGAGCTGCGCGTCAGAAAGCTCGCTCTCCTTGGTCGCCTGCTTATACGGATCAGCGGTATACGGTTTCCCATCCAGCGGCAGGATCAGATCTTTGTTCAGGTTCTTGTCAATTTCATGGCCGCCGATCGTCATCTCGTCTTCGGCCGATTCGAAG
>JAEEGH010031173.1_pt1 | contig 10318 bp, 8 predicted proteins | sample 9134181 | NCBI WGS metagenome assembly JAEEGH01 (sample SAMN16246544, study PRJNA631951) | gut metagenome | biome: gut microbiome; feature: rumen; material: DP-attached | host: Bos | place: Iran: Karaj | collected 2018-10 | reverse complement strand
GTTACAGTCAAGGCCAAAACAGTTTCGGTTACCGGAGTTAGCCTTAATAAGACATCACTATCGATGACCGTCGGCGATACCCAGACATTGACGGCAACAGTTACACCTTCGAATGCTACAGATAAGTCTGTGACATGGTCCTCCAGTAACACGTCGGTCGCGACGGTCTCCTCTTCAGGTGTAGTAACAGCCAAGGCTGCTGGCACAGTTACAATCACGGTCACAACAACCGATGGAGGGAAGAAGGCGACCTGTGCCGTGACGGTTCAGGCACAGAAAGTCTCTGTTACCGGAGTTAGCCTAAACAAGACGTCGTTGTCGATGACCGTGGGCGATACCCAGACGTTGACTGCCACGGTGACGCCTTCCGACGCTACCGATAAGTCCGTAACCTGGTCTTCCAGCAATACGTCCGTGGCAACAGTTTCAAGTTCGGGTGTGATTACCGCCAAGGCTGCGGGATCAGCGACAATCACAGTCACGACAAACGACGGTGGGAAAAAGGCGACATGCTCGGTTACGGTGTCAGCAGCGACGGTCGCTGTTACGGGAGTAAGTCTCAACAAGGCTTCGCTATCGATGACCGTGGGCGATACCCAGACGTTGACTGCCACGGTAACTCCTTCCAACGCTACCGATAAGTCTGTAACTTGGTCTTCCAGCAACACGTCTGTTGCCACGGTCTCCTCCTCGGGAGTGGTCACGGCGAAAGCGGCAGGTTCGGCCACAATCACGGTTACGACAACCGATGGCGGGAAGAAGGCGACTTGCGCGGTGACGGTTCAGGCACAGAAGGTCTCTGTTACCGGAGTAAGCCTAAACAAGACGTCGTTGTCGATGACCGTCGGCGACACCCAGACGTTGACGGCCACGGTGACCCCTTCGAACGCTACGGATAAGTCAGTAACCTGGTCTTCCAGCAATACATCCGTCGCGACGGTTTCCAGTTCGGGCGTGGTTACCGCCAAGGCTGCGGGATCAGCGACAATCACAGTCACGACCAACGACGGTGGCAAGAAGGCGACGTGCTCAGTTACAGTAAAAGCCCAGACTATCGCTGTTACGGGGGTTAGTTTAGACAAGTCATCTATTACCATGGCTGTTGGTGATACACAAATACTGACTGCTACTGTTTCTCCGTCAAATGCGACAGATAAAACTGTAACTTGGTCTTCTAGTAATACATCTGTTGCCACGGTGTCTTCTTCAGGAGAGGTGATGGCTGTAGCGGCTGGATTTGCGACAATTACTGTGACAACGAATGATGGTTCAAAGACAGCAACGTGCTCAGTTAAGGCAGTTAACTACAGTTATGATTATGTTGACCTCGGGCTTCCTTCTGGTCTTAAGTGGGCGACCTGTAATTTAGGAGCATCATCGCCAGAAGAACCAGGAGATTACTATGCGTGGGGTGAAATTGAGATAAAGCAAGTCTACTCATGGTATACGTATAAATGGTACAACTCTTCCAATAATACAATCACCAAGTACTATAATAGCAGTTCTTCTGTTCTTGCATATTCAGACGATGTTGCCCATGTTCTCCTCGGCGGTAATTGGCGAATGCCAACAAATGCAGAATGGTACGAACTTCAAAGTTACTGTACTTGGTCTTGGACTACTCAGAATGGAAGGGAGGGAGATTTAGTTACGGGTCCTAACGGTAATAGCATTTTCCTTCCCTCCGCCGGCCTCGAATGCTATCCGTACACTGGCTATACGGGCGGTTATTATTGGTCATCTTCCCTCTTCACATCCTCCATTGACAAAGCTTGGGCTGTTAGTTTTTATTCTAGCAGTATAAGTAGGGGGGGCAATTTACGTTATTATGGGTGCTCGATTCGGCCAGTTTTGACTAACTAACCGCTGGAAGGATATATTTGTCCCATTTACTGAGAAGTTATCATTCAAGGAAATACTTATGAAGATTAATACTGCGCGTGTCGTCATTCTGCTTTTAACGCTTTTGCCCTTTGTCGTTGTATCATGCACTAATTACCAGGAGGAAGAAATCCCTGTTAGTTTTAGTGTGGATGCAAAAGAACTACTCTTTCCCGAGGATGGCGGCAAGAGTTCGCTTAGCGTTCGTAGTGGGGCAAAATGGGATGTTTCCAGTATGCCTTCGTGGATAAACCTGGAAACCATCAATCGGTCTGACAAATCACCATATGAGTGGGCTATCAGTTTCTCTACTTCAGTTAATAACGATTTTGACCGCGAAGGGATAATAACGATTAAGTCAAAATCGGAAACTGTGGATGTTTATGTGACGCAAGATGGGAAGAAAGGTGGATTCGTTGCTGTCAAATCTATTTCGGTTTCACCTTCGGAATTATCTTTAACAAAGGGCGAGTCGGCTTCTTTATCATGTATAATTAATCCTACTAACGCTTCTATAAAGAACATTACGTGGAAGTCTAGTTCATCTTCTGTCGCAACTGTTTCTAGCGAGGGGCAAGTTGAGGCTATAGCCGATGGAGTCGCTGTTATTACTGTCACGGCAGAAGACGGCGGCAAAACTGCAAGTTGCATGGTAACTGTAAATCCGGAGAGTGTTAGTTCTGTCTCCTTGGATAAGGAGTCCCTAACACTGAAAGTTGGGGAATCTTCGACACTGACAGCGACCATTCTGCCAGAGAATGCCGCAAATAAGAAGGTGTCTTGGTCGAGTTCTAATACCAGTATTGCGACAGTCGATTCGGATGGAATAGTTATGGCCCTTGGGATTGGTTCTGCAAGCATCACAGTAACAACAGAAGATGGAGGAAAGACGGCAGTCTGTCAAGTCCTTGTGAAAGAACCGTCACGGGCGACTTCTCTCGCGTTATTAGGAGCCGACGTCCTTTATTCTGCAAAAGTTGGCAAAGAGTTTACTATCTCTGTGGACGTTAAACCAGAAGATGCCCTTGTTGATTTGGAGTGGAGTGTTTCTGATGAATCTTTGGCGGAAATCTCCGAAGATGGAAGCTCAATTACGTTGCGTGCGAAGGACTATGGCCCTTCTACTCTTATGGCGAGAGATAAGATTTCCGGACTTTCTGCTTCAGAACAAATGATAGCAGGACTAGTTGATTTTTACTGGACGGAGAACACAGGAAAGACTTTTAATGGATGTCCTCTTGTCGAAATAGAGGTGGGAGAAGAGAGGCGGTTGAGTTGTTTTTATAAACCGGAATATGCGACACGCGTATTCCGGTCAGATATGAATGGTTTTTGGTATTATGAACCGTTGGGGGACGATACGGAAATCTCTGATATCCCTCTTGATCATCCCTCTTTCTTCTCCATTGATGAGAATGGAACGATAACGGGGATAAAGGAAGGTTTGACCAAAATTTGTGTCCACTCTCCAATTATCCTCAATAATGCTCAAGATTTATATGTGCGGGTTTCAAATACACATCGCACCCCAGAGGCTGTTGATCTTGGCCTGTCTGTAAAATGGTCTTCTTTTGATCTGGACGCATCAGAACTAGGGGGAACTGGACCCAACTATAGTTGGGGAGAAATCACTTCTGACAATAACGGGTCATGGGACCTTTACAAGTGGTGCAATGGGTCAAAGAATACTCTTACGAAATACAATTCAAGGAAAGATCATGGTATTGTTGATAATCTAATAACTCTTGAGTTATCCGATGATGCGGCAAGTGTCAAGTTGGGGGGAAAGTGGAGAATCCCCAATTCTTCTGAATGGGAGGAACTCCGTACAGAATGCACATGGACTTGGACAACCTTGAACGGGTACGACGGTGTTAAAGTGCAGAGTAAGAAGCCCGGTTTTACGGACAAGTGGATATTTCTTCCATACAGTAACGGATGGGGGTATTGGGGGGCAGATCTATCATCAGATTTCGATTATTCTACAAGCGCATATCGCGTTTATTTTACCCATCGTTCTGAATCTTATGCGATAGGGACAGATCGAGTCAACCCATGCCGAATTCGTCCGGTGTACGGTGACTTAAAGCCTGAGACTGTCATTAGTGTTTCATTGAGCAAGACGACTCTATTTCTACAGATTGGAGAAACCAGCACACTCTCTTTAATATTGCTCCCGGCAAATGCTTCCAATCGATCTGTCACGTGGTCTTCAAGTAATACCACTGTTGCGACCGTTTCGTCTTCAGGCTTGGTAACTGCAAAATCAAATGGATTGGCGCTAATAACGGTCACCACTGAAGATGGGGGGAAGACGGCTTCCTGCCAAGTGGTAGTCAATGACATCACTCCTACAATTCCTGCTCCCGAAGCCGTTGATATGGGACTCTCTGTCAAATGGGCGTCTTTCAACATAGGAGCATCTAAACCGGAGGAGTATGGAGATTACTATGCTTGGGGCGAGACCGAGGCAAAGTCGGAGTACGGCTGGTCCACTTATAAGTTTGGAACAAGTGCTTCGGGGCCTTTAACTAAGTACAATACTAATAGTTCGTATGGAACTGTTGACAATATGGCCAAATTGGAACTCGGGCCTTATGGAGATGATGTTGCTTCAAAGAAGCTCGGAGGGGAATGGCGTATGCCTACACGGGAAGAGTGGTCAGAACTTAATAGTAGATGTACTTGGGTATGGGCAACGCGCAACGGGGTAAATGGGTATCAAGTTACAGCCACTAATGGCAATAGTATCTTCCTTCCCGCCGCCGGTTATCGGGATAGTACTAACCTTATATACGAGGGGCGCATAGGTGACTACTGGTCTTCATCTCTGGATACCGTCGCCCCTAGTTCTTCTTGGTATTTGCATCTGACTTCGGACCGTGTGGTTTCTGGAGAATTCGTAGGTTATCGTTACTATGGATTCTCAGTACGTCCTGTCAAAGAATAGGTATTTGTTTATTAAGGGCCCAAGCAGTAATCTCTTGCGACAGATTGGTGAAGCATATAAGAACACTCGGCTTTTAGTTTTCTTCTCCGCTGCGCTTTCATGCTAGCCATAAGACACATCTTATGCGCTGCGCAATAATGGTCGATCTTCTGGATCGGTTCTCTCGTAAGCATTGCTTTCCCTATTATGCAAAAGTAGTGAGGGTCTCTCCCCGCTACAAGATTCAGTTGCTCTGATGCTCACTTTGTTTATCAATATTTTATTGTTATTTTTGCACTGTTATATATAATATGTATAATAGTGCATTTTATAAATGGATAGAATCATCATAGCCGGAATCAATATCCCGCTGAGAGAACGGTCAAAGGAGGATTTGAAAGGAATAACCGTACTGGACCGGATGTCTTTTCAGTTCTACGACTTCGAGTTTCAGCGGATTCCTATGCTGCTCCTGGAGTGTAAGGAAGAGGAGAAGTTGACCCCTGCTCAACTCAAGCGTTATTCGGAACGACTTGGCTCTCTTTTCGGTCTGCCTGTCGTCTTTTTCTTTGAACGTCTGCTATTCTATTTCCGGAAGAGGCTGATAGAGCAGGGCGTATTCTTCGTGTCAGGAGAGAAGAATGCCTATCTTCCGTCCATCATCGTTTCTCCCGCTACGCAGAAACCGTCACCTCGGAAACTTTCCGCGTGCGCTCAGTATCTTATCCTAAGGTATCTTCAGGAAGGAGTGGACGGCACGGTGTCATTGGCAGAGATGGTCAAGAAAACACCCTATTCCTACATCAGTGTCGCTCAGGCAGTGCAAAACCTGGAGGCCTTGAATCTTTGCCGTAGCGTTCGCGATGCTAAAGGCAATAAGAGCATAAGTTATTCCGCAGCAGGGAAGGAACTGTGGGAATTGGCCAAGACCTACATGACGAGTCCCGTCAAAAAGCGCTTCTTCTGCACGGGGTTGCCTGATTACACATTCCCGGCGTCGGGAATATCTGCCCTTTCCATGGTTTCCTCACTGGCACCGGACCAGGAGCGAACCGTAGCCGTCTATTCCAAGGAGTATGTCCCCGGGCAGTTTGAGAATGAGAACAATGTCGAAGGCCTTTATATCGTGGAAATATGGCGTTATCCCATCATCGGAACGAAAACCGTTGACAAATTATCCTTATATTTGAGTCTCGAAGATGACCGGGATCCCCGGGTGGAGAAAGAACTTGCAATCATGCTTGATTCCGTGTGGAAGAAATCGTAAGTGGTATTGATTCTTTTGAGGAGATGTTTGTGCGATCGGATAGCGTCCGCGCAAGGGGGGTGGGTGTCTAGAAGGTGTTCTGAAGGTCCATATCTAAAAGAATACCGCCGCGTGTTTCCCAACAAGCGGCGGTCGCAATTCTAACCTAAAACTTAACCTATGAAAAAACTATTCGCCTAAATTTATTGCGAAATCTGTGCCAAAGGTTGAGTTCGCGAAAAAATTAATTCGATTTTTTTGACTCGCGGTGTTTTAGTTTCCGGCCGCGCAGGACGGAGGAGTCAATCTGCGTCTGGACCTCCAGTTCTACGGTCTCGTTTTCTTCCGGAGCCGTGGCAGGAGCGCTCTCCGGCTGGTCCGGGAAATCAAAGGCCTCCAGGGCGCGCTGCTCCTCTTCGAGTGCGCGTTTGTTCATCTGGGTGTTCGGCTCGATCCGCCGGATCGTGACCGGACTGAGGGGCCGGTCGAAGCGGTCCGTGCTGACGCGGGCGATGCGGTCGATGACGTTGAGGCCGCCGATGGTCTCGCCGAAGACGGTATATTCCCCGTTCAGGTGCTGGCAGTTCGTGGAATCCTGGACCAGGTAGAACTGGGAGCCGGAGGATTCCTTCATCGGGTTCGCGAGGTTGCTGCGGCGGGCAGCGGCCAGCGCTCCCTTCTTGTGCCGGTGTTCAGGGACGATTTCCGCATCGACCGTATAGCCGGGGCCGCCTTCGCCCCATTCCTGGATCCGGGTGGTGTCGCGGGTGAACGGATCGCCGCCCTGGATCATGAATCCGTCGATGACCCGGTGGAACAGGACTCCGTCATAGTAATGCGTGAGCGCCAGGCGGGTAAAGTTGTCCCGGTGCTTGGGCGTGTCCTTGTACAGTTTGACCCGGATCGTTCCCATGGACGTGACGATGTCGAAGATGGGTTCCTGGGGCAACTGGTTCCTGCCGGCGACCTTCGCCAGCGAATCGGTTTTCGGTGCAACGGACTTGGGTGCCGGCTTCTCCGTGGTTTCCGTCGCAAGCGAGTCCGCCGCGGCCCCGTCGCCATCCTGCTTCCCGTGCCGCCCCCCGCAGGAGACGGCCGCCAGGGCCAGGACGGCCAGGATTGCATATCGTTTCATTACCATCCTATCTTATTCTCTTCCAGGTATTTGGCAAGTTCTTCGGGAGTACGGGCGGGCTGCTCATGGCCGGGCAGGCCGATGATGCCGCGCACATGCTTCGCATAGGTGTAGCCCATCACGTCCAGCATCTGGAACGTGTGGTCCAGGGACGCGTCGAAGCGGGCGTAGTCCTTGCGGTCCGCGTTGCACCACTGGACCTCGGAGAGGGCGCACATGCGCGGAAGCAGCATGTACTCCAGGAACTCGTTCGAGACGACGTACTCGGTCCAGAGGTTCGCCTGGACACCCAGGATGTGGTCCTCGGTGCCCGGGGCCATGCCGTCATAGGGCTCGTAGGAATAGAGTTTCTCCACCGTCACGAGACCGCCGATGCACAGGGGCTCCTTGTCGCGTTCCTGGCTCTGGTAGTAGTCGATGTACATGTGGCTGTTCGGGGTCATCACCACATCGAAGCCGCGCTGGGCCGCCTCGATGCCGCCCTGGGTACCGCGCCAGGACATGACCGTGGCACCCTCGGCCAGGTCGCCTTCCAGGATCTCGTCCCAGCCGATGATCTTCCGGCCATGGTCGTTGAGGAACTTCTGGATGCGGGCGGTGACGTAGCACTGGAGTTCCTGTTCGGCGGTAATGTTGCCATGGGCCTTCAGGCCGAGGGCCTTGATGCGGGCCTGGCAAAGCGGGCAGTTCTCCCAGCGCACCTTCGGGCACTCGTCGCCGCCGATATGGATATACTCGGACGGGAAGATGTCCATCATCTCCGTCAGGACGTCCTCCAGGAAGGTGAAGGTCTCTTCCTTGCCCACGCAGAGCACGTCGTCGGCGACGCCCCAGCGGGTCCACACGTCATACGGACCGCCGGTGCAGCCCAGTTCCGGATAGGCGGCGAGGGCCGCGACCATGTGGCCGGGGAGGTCCACCTCCGGGATGACGGTGATGTTGCGCTCGGCGGCGTAGGCCACGATCTCGCGCATCTGGTCCTGGGTATAGAAACCGCCGTAGCGGATGCCGTCGTTGCTGTCAAAGTCCTTGCCGATGCAGGTACCGTTGCGCCAGGCGCCCACCTCGGTGAGTTTCGGGTACTTCTTGATTTCCATGCGCCAGCCCTGGTCCTCGGTGAGGTGCCAGTGGAGCCGGTTCAGTTTGTAGGTGGCGGCGATGTCGATGTAGCGCTTGGTCTCCTCGATGCTCCAGAAATGGCGGCACGGGTCCAGGTGGATGCCGCGGTAGTCGAAACGCGGGGCGTCCAGGATGGTCACGCAGGGGAGGAGCCAGTCGGCCTTGGCCTTCCGGGTCCCGTAAACTTCCGCCGGCAGCATCTGCTTCAGCGTCTGGATGGCATAGAAGAAGCCGCCGAAGGCCGATGCTTCCACATCGACGCTCTCGGGCTTGACCTGGAGGTAGTACTCCTCGGCGCCCAGGTTCGGGTTCAGACCGAAATGGATCGTATGCCCGCCCTTGCCGGTCATGGGCTTTCCGGTGACGGTCTTCAGCGTCTCGATGAAGCCTTTCACGGCCTTCGCGGAAGCCTCGTCCAGGTTCTCGTCAAAGGAGACCAGGGCGTCGGCCACGTTGAAGGAACCCTCGGCGAGGGTCACGTCGTTGGGCATCGGGATCACGCTGAAAGGCTGCGGCTGCTTGTTCTCGCTGCAAGCCACGGCGAGGGCGATGGTCATCAGGGTAAGAAGGTTGTGTTTCATATCAAGCGGTTCAAATCATACAAATATAATCAATAAATCAACAAGCCCAGCACGGCTCCGCCCAGAATCACCAGGATGGGATTGACTTTCCCCCAGAACGAGGCGGCGAAGGCGGCGGCGAGGAGGCACCAACTCTTCCAGTCGGGGAAGTTCTCGGCGACGACGGTGAAAGTGGGTGTGGCCTGGAACCAGGTGGTCCGGACGATGAGGATGACCGCGGCGGCGCCGATGAGGCCCACCACCGTCGGCCGGAGCCAGCCCATCACGCCCTCGAACAGGACACTGGTCTTGAACTTCGTGTAGAAACGGACGATGAGCAGCACCAGGATGAAAGAGGGGATGACGAGGGCGAGCGTCGCCGTGGCCGAGCCCAGGATACCCAACAGGTGGCTCCCGGTGGCCTGGGAGAGGACATCATAGCCCACGTACGTGGCCGTGTTGATGCCGATGGGGCCGGGCGTCATCTGCGAGATGGCCACGATGTCGGTGAAAGTGCTCTCGGAGATCCACTGATGGGTGGTGACCACCTCGCCCTGGATGAGGGACAGCATCGCATAGCCTCCGCCGATGGTGAAGGCTCCGATCAGGAAGAAGGTCCCGAAGAGTTCTAGGAGAAGGGTCAACGTGTCCATTTCTCTTTGATATAGGTAACGCAGAAAGAAGTCACGAGGACGCACAGGATGATGTAGATGGGGGAGACGTTCAGGAACGCCACGAGGATGAGGGCGCCGAAGGCCAGGAGCCAGGCCCACCAGGACTTGCAGCACTTGCGGGCCATGTTGATCATCGGCACGGCGATGAGGGAGATGACCACCGGCCGGATGCCCTTGAAGGCCTTGATTACCCAGGGGTTGTCCTTGAAGGCGGTGAACAGCATCGCGATGGCCAGGATGATGCAGAAGGACGGAGTGATGGACCCGAGCGTCGCCGCGATGCTGCCCTTGACGCCCCGGAGCCGGTATCCGGCGAAGATGGAGATGTTCACGGCCAGTACGCCGGGTGCCGATTGCGACAGCGCCACGATGTCCGGCAATTCCTCGTCGGAGATCCACCCTCTCCGCGACATCTCGTCCTGTATGATCGGAATCATGGCATATCCTCCGCCGATCGTGAACGCCCCGATCTTGGCGAACACGGCGAAAATTTGCCACAGGGAAACCTTGTCTTTTGCCATAGTGAGTACAAAGGTACGAATTTCCTCAAAAAAATTTTGGCAGTTCAAAAAAAGTTTCTACCTTTGCAGTCCCGTTTGACGAAAACGGGATTTTTTAACGAGATCATTGAAAATACTGAAAGACTAAAAGTACAAGCAAGTACCGAGAAATTGTAACAGATTTCACTTTAAACGAGCGTCATTTTCTTTAGAGAAAAGTGCCAAGGACAAGCTAGAATTATATAAGAATATACAATGAAGAGTTTGATCCTGG
>JAEEGH010031170.1_pt1 | contig 10319 bp, 11 predicted proteins | sample 9134181 | NCBI WGS metagenome assembly JAEEGH01 (sample SAMN16246544, study PRJNA631951) | gut metagenome | biome: gut microbiome; feature: rumen; material: DP-attached | host: Bos | place: Iran: Karaj | collected 2018-10 | reverse complement strand
GGATGAACTACGAGAACGCGAAGAGCGAGCTGCGCATGTCGTTCGAGGTCCCGGCCGGCGGCCGCTTCATAGACACAAGCGAGGTGCTGTGAAATGACTACGCTTCTGATAACACCAAACCCCGACAGGAAGACGGCGAAGTTCAAGGGAACGATCGCCGCAGGGGAGCATGTGGCCGTCACGATCAAGGACGGCGCGGAATGGGACGAAGAGGGGCTCACGCTCCGCGTGATCGACTTCACGACGATGCGGACGCTCGCCGTGTTCCCGCGCCCGGCAGAGGTGCTGGAGGACGGCGAGGAGCCTGACGCGTGGGAAACGACGCAGAGCGGCGACCTCACATGCACGCTCAACCTCAACACCGTTCGGATGGTGAACGCGGCGCGGCACATGATACACGTCCCCGTCCTGTTCGTGCTAGGCAACTCCGACGAGGATTCGCGGACGCTCTACTTCCGCGACCGCTACGAGGTGGAGCTTTGGCCGGAGCGCATCGGCGACGACGTTCCATACGACCTCGACAAGTGGCCGAAGCAGATCGACGAGTGGACGGACCAGATGGAAGCGTGGGCGAATCAGATGCAGGCGTTCAACTCCGCGCTTTCCGAAGAGGCGGAGGCCCGCGCGAGCGGCGACGCCCCGCTTTCCGGTCAGGTCATCAACACGAACACGGCGAACGCGCTGCGCCAGGCCGTGAAGACGATAGGCGCCGCGCTCGGAGCGACGATGCGCGTTCTGGCCGTGTGCGCCGCCTTTCCGCTACTTGGCGCGACCGTGCAGACTGCACCGCTCGGGGAACTCGACCTCGACCAGAACCCGTCCGTCGTGACGAACGTGACGTTCGAGGGGCTGCTCACGGAGCACCAGGACATCAGCGGCAAGGCCGACAAGACGAACACCTACACGAAGGCGGAGACGGACGCCGCGCTCGGCGCGTTCGCCGCCACGGGGTCGGTTGCGCGCGCGACCGTGTACGGCACGCCTACGCGATGGACGGACGCGACTGGGTGCGTGTGGGAGGTCATCACGGGCTGGCGCATATACACGAACGGGGTTGTCGCCGCTGGCTGGACTGCTTGGAACTACGCCACGGACGCTACGGAGGAGGGAACCTCTTGGGCGCTGATGATAGGCATAGACGAAGACGCAGGCAGTCTCACTTATAGTATAGCAGAACAGATGTTGCAGTCTGGCACGGCACCGCATTGGGCCTCTGAAGTGACCAGCGTATACAATAGCGACGTGGATTATAATGGCCTTACAGGCGGCGACGCCATACGCGCAGTTAGAGGCGAGACCAACCTCGTGGGCCGCGTCGCGTTGACGAACGACATCCCCCCAGAGCAGGAATGGCCTGCCGAGCTTGTACACACAAACACGCCGCTGATCTTCGCGGACGGCGAGGACACCAACGTGACCTCGATCGCGCTCCGCGCGCAGCCGGAGAACTACACGTCGCTCTCGTTCCTCTCGCCAGTGAGCTATTACCTGCCAAACCGCTTCTCGCTCCTGGAGCTGGGACACGACTACCAGATTGCGGCGGCGCAGTGGTTCCAAGTCGGCCGCTATCTCTACGCGCAAAACCCAGAGAACATCGTGTTCGTCGGCGGAGAGAGACACAAGACATTGCAGGAGTATCTCGACGCCTGCTCCCCGCAGACAATGGCAGACCTGCTTTCTTGCTACATCCCGACGAACGGCGGCGGACGGATCCACGGCGACCTCACGATCGACGGACGCCTCACGGCTGGCGAACTCATCACGATCACGAATTCGGACATCCACGCAAAGGGCTTCCAAGTCGTGAACAAAGTATTGACGGCCGACGGTCTCATGGCGTCGAACGGCATGGTGCGGCTCAACTGTGCTCGATTTGTCATTGGCTTCGGCACGCCGCGCATCCACCTGGAGACTAATGATCTGTCGGCGATCACATACGGCGGGACGTGGGAACATCCTGCCGGTTCCGTGTTTTCTTGGCAGGATTCTCAAATCCAGAATTATCTCGCCGGCAACATAGGGCAACAGGATATTGAGTTGCGCAATCCGTATATGCGCTACATGGACGTGAAGGATGGCTTTTTGGGATGGAAGATCAAGGGCCACAATGTGAACAACGGGCCGTTGAAGCACTTCATGCTTGATAACTACCGCACGCACCATTTCACGGACGCGGATGTCGGGAACTACGGGATTGAGTTCACGATCAACAGCAACGCGCACGTGCGGATTGTCTACGACTTCGAAACAACGCCGCCGTCGGCCGTGTACTTTGCCTGCGGCCGTGTCGGCAACGACGAGAGCGCAACCATGCTCTCGAACGGAACGGAGCTGCTGGCGCCGACGGCCGGCACGAAAACGCTGCTTGAAATCGAACATCTGTCCGGCTGGACGTTCATCGTGAAGGAGACGCCGCTCACATACGAGAACACGGTCATGCCGTGGATTCAGGCACAGGAGGAGGAGCCGTGACGATCCGAGCGTGCATACTACCCGCAGTGCTGCTGTCCGTTGCGGCGTTCGCCCTTCCTGCGCCGCATGACCAGGTTTCTGATTACATCTGGCGGCAGGGCGCGAACCTGCCGAGGCACGAAGGCGTGGGTGACAAGAAGCTGCGCGTGTTTGGGTACGAGCTCGATTCGTTCCCGACAGAGCAGGACGCGTACTTTGAGTACGGCAGGCTCATTCCCGTGACGTACCCGCTCGGTGACACGGCATGGCATGAATGGAAAGATGACAATGGCATACGGCACATTGAACGGGGTAAGATATTCGGCACCGTCACAAAATACGAACCAGACAGGGGGAAGGGAGGAAAGCAGAATTACACCGTCGAGTGCATATTGGAGAAGTGCTACGGCGACGCATACGAGGAGCAGATGATCCGCGCGCTGTCCGCCCGCACGCTCCAGTTCGGCGGGCCGATGAACGAGTCCGCGATGCTCGCAAAGGTGAATCCCATAAACATACCCGTGCTTGTTCCGGGAACGCCGCGCGTGCCGTTCCGCACGTTCGCCGCGCGCTACAAGATCGTGAAGGACCTGTTTCCAGTGCGCGGAGACATGATGTACATCAGCGGGCGCCAGCAGTTCTGCGAGACGAACGCCTTTGACGACCTTGTGAGCCGATACCGAAAGGCGTACGGCGTCACTCCGACGTTCCAGTCGTTCGTCGAGGGCGTTTGCCGGTCGAATGACACGAACCAGGTGTCGTACGCCCTCTTCCCGCTCGGGATCGTGGTGCACCGCGCGTGCGACTACACGGAGGAGTTCGCTCACTTCGTGAACGTCGGCGACCCGTACGGAAGCCGCGACTTCGAGGAGTTCAAGGCCGCTTACCACGGAGCAAAGGTTGACGCGTGGAAGATGGGAATTGATCTTGGGGTGTCTGGCGGGTGGGCGCAATATATCTCCGCGCTCACAGCTGACGAGGACTGGGCCGCCGCCTCGGCCCAACGCCTGCCCGCCAACACCCTCTTACTTTTGCAGCTGTACGTGTCCGGCGGAGGTTCTTCCGACCTGCGCGCGTGGTGCGAGTCCGACGCGATGGGGAGGATGATCCTATGAGCTGGAAGGACGAAACCAGGACCTGCGCATGGTGCGAAGCGGAGTTTGTTCCAAAGCATCCTCTGCACATTTACTGCTCTCGCGACTGCTACAAACGCGGAAACGCGCGCGATGTGAGCAAGAAGAGGTCCGAGAGAAAGACTCTTGCTCGCGGCGGGATGAGGGTGTGCGAGGTGTGCGGGGCGGAGTTCGCACCTCGTCGCTATGCGAGAACCTGTAGCATGAAGTGCCAGCGGGAGCTGGAATTGAAGCGGGTCGAATCTCGCGGCTACAGGATGTCCAGAAAGCCTGCGGAACGAGTGTGCAGGCTGTGCGGCAAGACTTTTACGCCAAGCCACGCAAACCAGCGCTATTGCTCAACGGAGTGCAGCACGGCCTTCCGGACCATGAACTACAGGGCAACCGTAATGGACAGATGCAACGGCGGGAGGCGCGGAAATCCGTCGGTCCATAGGACGTGCCAATACTGCGGCACGGCGTTCATGGCGTACAGTTCGCGTTCGCGCTTCTGCTCCCCCGAGTGTAGGGAGCAGGCCGCGAATCTGAGGTCGGAACGCAAGCGCGAGGCAAGCGTTGCCAAGTGCCCAGTGTGCGGCACCGAATTCCACAAATACTCTGTGCGAAACATATTCTGCTCTCGCCAGTGCGCGCAGCTCGCCATTTACAATCGTGAGAGATACGTTGCTTCCGGAGGCGCCAAGGGCAAGAACTACATGACGGCAGAAGATTTCGTTGGCGTGCGCAAGGCAAATGCCGCGCACGACAGGACGGCGAAGGTCCGCGTGTCCCGCGCGTTCATGGTCAGCGACGACCGGGCCGTTGCAAGCGGCGCTCGTGACGAGTGCATGGCGAAAGAGTGCGAACATATCGCCGCGATGGCGGAGGAGGACGAGGGGTGAGCGCGTTTGTCGAGAAGCTTCCGTCCGCGCCGATGGTTCAGATGCTCCGCGCCCTGCGAGAGCAATATCCCCCTCTGACGGCAGAGGAGGAGTCGGAACTCATTCTTCGCTGGCAGGGCAACCGCGAGCGCATGAACGAGCTGCTTGTGCTCCACAACGCGTCGCTGCTGACGGGGTGGGCGAAGAGCTACGCGATGAAATACCGCGACATGGACGTTGACGACATGATCCAATGCGGGTTCATCGGGCTGTGGCGCGCGGCCAAGAAGTTCGAGCCAGAACGCGGACTTCGCTTCAGCACGTATGCCGGATACCACGCCCAGTCGGCGATGGGGTATGCAACACGGCTTAGGAGCTATCTCGTTGACAGGCGCAGCGTGTCGCTCAACTACAAACTCGACAGCAAGGACGGCGAAGAGAAGCAGGAGCTGATCGACGTTGTGCAGGGACGGATCGTTGACGGGTTCAAGGAGACGAGCCTTGCCGAATGGCTGGAGTCACGCGACAGCCTTGCGTTCGCCGAAAAAGTGATCGAGGAGACGCGTGGCGTGTGTAAACGCGACAAGGACATCTACCTGCGCAAGGCAAAAGGTGAGACGCTTGACATGATAGGCGCTGACTACGGCGTATCTCGCGAGCGCGCAAGGCAGATTGTGGAGAAGGTTGTCGGTCGTGTGCGCCTTACGGCGTGTCGGGCAGACGGTCACAGGTGGCAGACAAGGACGAGGACGACGAACTGGGACAGGATCGGAACGTATTGCAGCCACTCGCAGAGGATTGGGAATACGGAATACCGCACGTCGCACGACATTGTTGGGCTGATATACTTCGAGCGGTACAAGTTGGGCCTAAAAGGCCATGCGAACATAACGTCCGTTCGCTCGGTCGGCCCGACGCTGACGAGCAACGGATTTACGGCTCGGAAGTTCACGGTGAAAGGACGTGATTTCGTCTTCAAAGACGGGAAGTGGATTCCCGCTCAAAAGGAAGAGAGCTACGGATATGAGGAGGACGGCGATGGAAAAGCGAAAACGCATGCCGCATAAGAAGATTTCGGCTGGGTGGCCGGACGCGTACCTGTTCGGTGGTTGCTCTGCGACCAAGGGAAAATACACGGTCAACCTCTCACCGCTCACCCTGGCTTGCCGGGCGAGTACGCGATATTTTATGGAGGGCAACTGACATGTGCATGAAGAATTCAGAAGAGGGATGTGTCTTGTCAACGCAGCAGAAGGAACTTGCGGAGCGCGTTGACAAGCTGGAAAAGCAGATGGTCGAGGTACAGGCCATACAGAAGCAGATGCGTTCCGAACTCCAGCAGGGCTTCGCGGACCTGAAGACCCAGATAGGGAACATCTACGAGGAGCGTAAGGAGTGGTCGAAGTGGATGCGAGAGAACCTGCCGAAGGCTGCCAAGTGGGTCGGCAAGTGGATCGTCATCCTTACAGGCGTAGCGATCGGAGCGTCCAACATCCGCGACATCGCGGCGGTGTTCGGCGCGAAGTGATTTCGGCCGGGCGGCCGGAACTTGTACAAACAGAAAAGGAGAATCAAATGAAGTGGAGCAACATCAAGGCAATATGGGCGCTCGTCGTTGACGGGTGGTCCGGCCTCATGAAGTATGTTCTGGGGTTCGTCAACGCGGCACTCCAGAAACTGAATGGCGACAAGCTGAAGCGGGCGTCGCAGATTGCGGTCAACGTGGCCGCTGTCGTGTCGGCGGCCGTTGGCGTGTTCGTGGACGAGAAGTACCGCGACGCGGCCAACAAGACCGTTGACGCGCTGAAGGACCTCGCCCTGTCCATCGAGGACGGCGAACTGTCGAGCGCGGAACTGAACGCAAACATCGAGGCCGTCAACGCGTGCATCGACGCATGGAAGGCGGTGAAGTAAATGGGAAAGACGAGCAAGTGCAAGGATAAGGCCAAGGCGAAGGTGGCCAAGGGCAAGGCGAAGGTTGCGCGCAAGTGCGGGGCTGCGGCGAAGGCCGTAATCGCGGCTGTGTGCCTGTCCGTGTTGTTCGCTGGGTGCATGGGGACGCAAACCCCGTCGCGCTCGCAGTCCCTGACCATCAAGGACTGCACCATCAACGTGTACGGTTGCGGCACGGAGACCAACGAGGTCGCCCGCGTTGAGCTGGCCACGCAGGCCATGAGCATCGAAAACAGCGGCACGGAGACGCAGACCTCCAGCCCCACGCAGACCACGGACGTGAAGCCTGACATCGACGTTCGGTACAACGACGCCATAGCCGGGGCATCCGTCGCGTCGAAGGGCGTCATCGAGATGCTCACTGACGCTGGCAAGGAGGCCGTTCTGGAGCTGATGTCGTCCAAGAAGAGCGGCACTGTCGCCGTCACGAAGACCGACGGAACAGCCGCGACGGTCAAGTGCGAGAACGGGCAATGCTCGTTCTGCGAGGACTGCGAGCCCAAAAACTGACGAAAGGAACGCAACATGAAGAAGCTCGTATTTGCAATCGCGCTCGCCGCGCTGGCGGTCTGCGCGGAGATGTTCACGGAGCCCGTCGCCGGCGGCCGCGACCAGAACCAGATCCCGTATTGCGGGAAGGTGGTCTGCGCGTCGATCGCCGCGACCAACTCCGCGGCGTTCAACCTCGGCGTCGCGCACGCGTTCGCGTTCGGGACCAACTCCGTGTTCGTCACGAACGCCGTCTACACGGGCACGGCCGCGAAGGGCGTGACGAACGTCGTCCTCTCCGCGCCGGTCTACGTGAAGCCCGGCGACAGGTGGGTCTGCTACGGCGTCGGCGCGACGAACGGCGCCGCGAAGGCCGAGGTGTTCATCGAGAGGTGACGCCCGCAATCCGGGGTCGGCGCGCGTGGAAAGCGTGCCGCGCGCGCTGATTCCCGGCAAGATGCGCGAATTGCAACGATTTGTCGGCATTTGCAATTATGACTTCCAATTAGCTTTTGGTAATATCTAGGCGGCACATGGCAACAAGCATTTCCAGAATCCACGAATGCGTGGACTTTTCCCGCCGGAAGCTCGAACGCCTCCGGAAGGAGCGTGTTGACGCGATACAGAAGTTCGTCGGAAAGCACTACTCCGAAAACGGGTCGAAGCGCACGATGCCCGTGAACCTCCTCGAAATGGCGGTCACGATATACCTCCGGCTCCTCGCCGCGCACGCGCCGAAGTGCCAGGTCTCGACGGAGGACACGACGCTCCGCCCGTTCGCGGCGGACATGGAGATCGTCATAAACCAGCTGCCGGAGGAGATCGGCCTCGACCAGACGCTCCGCCTCGCGGTCATGGAGGCCATGTTCTCCCTCGGCGTCGTGAAGGTCGGGATCGCAGGCGCCGACCCGCGCCCGAACATCGGCGACGAGCCGTTCGTGTCGCTCGTGCAGATCGACGACTACTTCTGCGACATGAGCGCGAAGTCGTGGAACGAGATCCAGTACGAGGGCAACGACTACTGGATGAGCCGCGACGCGATAAAGGAGTTCTACGGCGTCGATACCGTAGGCGACGACTACAACGGCACGGACGACACGGGCGTCGAGCAGGCGCGGTCCGTCGGCAACGACGAGCCGGGCGGCGAGCTTTCCGAGCGCGTGCAGCTCCGCGACGTGTACATCACCGGCGAGAACCGCATGGTCACGTACGAGGTGAAGACGCAGCGCGTCCTCCGCGACGTGCCGTGGGACGGGCCGGAGGGCTCGCCGTACGTGAAGCTCGTCTTCTCCGAGGTGCCGGGGAACCTCATGCCGCTTTCGCCCGTCGCGCTGTGGCAGGACTTGAACGACCTCGTGAACACGCTTTTCCGCAAGCTCTCCAAGCAGGCAATCTCGCGCAAGACTGTCGCGGTGTTCGCCGGAGGGTCAGACGAGGACGCGCGCCGGTTCTGCGGAGCCGCCGACGGCGACGCGATCCGCGGGAGCGGGAACGACCCGCGCGAGGTCAGCGTCGGCGGCATCGACCAGCCGAACCTCGCCTTCGCGATCCAGGTTCGTGACCTCTACTCCGTCCTCGCCGGGAACCTCGACTCGCTCGGCGGCCTCTCGCCGCAGGCCGAGACGGCGACGCAGGACAAGCTCATCAACGAGGCCGCGTCCGCCCGCGTGAAGAACATGGGCGACCGCGTGGTGGATTTCGCCAGCCGCATCTTCCGCCGCCTCGCGTGGTACGTGTGGACGGATCCCGTCCGCGAGCGCAAGTACCGCAAGGTCGCGTCGCGCGAGTTCAACATCGGCATCGACAAGCAATGGACGCCCGAGACTCGCGACGGCGATTTCCTGGACTACAATTTCAAGGTGTCGGCGTTCTCCATGCAGGACGATTCACCGTCCGTCCGCCTGGAGAAGCTGTCGAACGTGTTCCAGCAGTTCGTTATCCCGTTCGCGGGCGACCTCGCGAACCAGGGGCTGTACGTCAACATCCGCGCCGTGCTGGACTACGTGGGGCGCAACGCGAACCTGCCGGAGCTTTCGGACTTCGTGTCTGCGATGGACGACTCCGAACGGCCGGAGCCAGGAAGGGCGGCGTCTCTTCCGCAGCCGTCATACGTATCGCGCAAGCCCGCCGTCACGCGCCGCGTGTACGAGCGCGTGAACCGTCCGGGTACGATGACCGAGCGCGGGAAGAACGCCGTGCTGTCGCAGCTCCTCCTCGGCGGAAGGCCGCAGCAGGCCGACCTTGCCGGCCTCTCGGAAGGGAGGGTCGCGTAATGCCGATGTACTGCTACAGGGACGGCGACGAGGTGATCTGCCGCCATTTCGCGGCGCACCGCCCAAAGCCGAAGAGGATCCGCCACAACGGGCGGACGTTCGTGCGCTCTCCGGCCGACGAGTGGGGCAGCGTGTCGGTCCCCGCCACGTCCGGCTGGCCGATTGAGTGCGTAGCTTCCGGCGTCCACCCGTCGCAGGCGGGCGAGCTCCGCGACTATTTCAAGAAGCACGGGTGTCCGACGGAGGTCACGGCGGACGGCAATCCCGTGTACAGGGACGCGGCGCACAGGCGCAAGGCGCTCAAGGTGCGCGGGTTCCGCGACAACGCGAGTTTCTACTAACGAAAAAAGAGGACAGGCAATGGCAGAAGAGACAATGGACATGTCGGGATTGTTGGAGGACGCGGTGAACGCGCTTTCCGAACAGCAGCCGAAGGCAGAGCCGAAGGCGGAACCGGCGGGCGATCCGAAGGGCGGCGGCGAGAAGAAGGCCGAGCCCGCGGACGAACCGGCTGGCGACCCCGAGCCGTTCGTGCCGGACGACGCGCTGGTCGAGCGCGCGGTCAAGGCCGGGCTGTCCATGTCCGACGCGAAGGCGTTTCCCAACGCGGAAATGGCCGAGAGGATTTTGACGGCGCTGGAGGCGAAGGCCGAAGGCGGCGGCAAGAAGGCAGACGGAAAGGACGGTGAAGAGGCCGCAGGTGTTCCCGACCTCGACATCTCCGAGTTCACCGAGGAAAACGGCTACGATCCAGCGATGGTCAAGCTCGTGCAGTCGATGAAGTCCGTCATTGAGGCGCAGGCGAAGGAAATCAGCTCCATCAAAAAGGCCGGGGAATCCGCCAAGGAGAAGGATTTCTTCACGCAGCAGTTCAATGGCCTAGACGAACGGGTTCGCTCCCACATGGACGCGGCCCGCAAGTCGCAGCTGAAGTCCAAGTTCGGTGTCCTGGAGGCGGGGTACAAGGCCGCAGGGTCGAAGATCTCGCGCGAGGACATCTTCAAGGAGGCCGTGCAGCTTGCAGCCGGCGACCTTGTATCGGCTGCGGAGGCGGAAAGCAAGTCCGCCGCCGCGCAGAAGCGGAAGACTCTGGCTATCGCACGCCCCGGCGGCAACTTCGGGGCAAAGGGTGCCGGCGCTCCCATGTCCGAGGCGGACAT
>JAEEGH010031168.1_pt1 | contig 10319 bp, 7 predicted proteins | sample 9134181 | NCBI WGS metagenome assembly JAEEGH01 (sample SAMN16246544, study PRJNA631951) | gut metagenome | biome: gut microbiome; feature: rumen; material: DP-attached | host: Bos | place: Iran: Karaj | collected 2018-10 | reverse complement strand
TGCGAATGGACAAGGATAATCCTATGACGGCTGCTGATATTGTCAATACATATTCAGCAGAGGATTTAACCCGCGTCCTATTCACATATGGTGAGGAGAAATTCTCAAAGCAGATTGTTAAGAACATCATTAAAGAGAGAGAAAAGGCACCAATCCTTACAGCCGGACAGTTAAATAAAATCATTGCAGAGAGCATTCCTAAAAAGGCACAGGTAGGTCAGGGGCATCCTTCAAAGAGGACCTACCAGGCTCTCAGAATTGAGTTAAACAGAGAACTAACAGTTTTGGAAGATCATATAGACGATATGATTGATTTGTTAAATCCAGGTGGAAGACTTTGTATCATCACCTTCCATTCACTGGAGGACAGAATTACAAAGGTTGCATTCAAGAGAAATGAAGATCCTTGTACTTGTCCTAAGAATTTCCCAGTTTGTGTATGTGGGAAAAAATCAAAGGGAAAAGTGGTTACGAGAAAGCCAATTTTACCTAGTGATGAAGAGTTAGAGAATAATTCGCGTTCAAAGAGCGCAAAGCTAAGGGTATTTGAGAGGGGTAATTAGCAAAATATTTTTACTAGTTAGAGTTAGAGGATTTGAGATATGCAGGAATTAAAGACTTATTATTACAACGACGGAAATGCCGTACGCAAAGAAACTGAATATGTAATGCGTCCAGCTAGAAGTCTGCCTACACGTGAGCAGCGCGAGCGCGAGAAACGTGAGGATGCTATCCGTCGTCAGAAGATTACAGATAGAAGACGCGCAGCTGCACTTAGAAAAAATAGATTATTAACAGGCTATATGATTATGGCAGTTATGCTTACTTGTATTATGTTGGTTGGATATGTGTCACTTCAGACCAATGTTACTACAAGAATGAATCGCATTGCGGATATGGAAAATCAGCTCTCAACAATCAATGCAGATAACAACGCAGCAGAGAGCAGAATCGCTACAAATACAAACCTTTCTGAAATTAAGGACAAGGCTATAAACGAATTAGGAATGGTATATGCAACCAGCAGCCAAATAGTGTATTATAATGTAGATGGTTCAGACTACATGAGCCAATACAAGGATATTCCATAGGAAGATACGCGTAATGCCTAGTAATAAAAAACGAAGAAGAATAAAACCTAATAAAAAAATATTAAAAAGAATGCAAAGGAAGCTCTGGTTCGTGTTTGGAGTTATTTGTATTCTTTTTGTTGTTCTTATAGGTCGCATTATGTACATACAGTACACTAGTGGCGACAGATACGAGAAAATAGTTCTTGGTCAGCAAAAATACGATAGTACTATTATTCCTTTTCAGCGAGGAAATATAGTAGATGCCAGAGGTACAGTTCTTGCTACCAGCGTAGATGTTTACAATGTTATTTTGGATTGCAAGGTGCTTAATGCAAATGAAGATGCTATCAGCACTACAATCAGTGCTATTACAGAATGTTTCGACGAAATAGATGCGGATACAGTTAAAACACAGCTTACAGACAATCCCACATCTCAGTATTATATCCTTGCTAAGAAAGTTTCCTATGAAGAGATGGCAGCTTTCGAAGAGCTCAAAACAACAGAGTCATACAAAGGCAAGGTTTTTGGTATTTGGTTTGAAAAGGAATACATCAGACAATATCCATATGGCAGCTTGGCTGCAGCTACAATCGGATATGCCAGTGGTGGTAATGTAGGTGTTATCGGTCTGGAAAATAAATATTCCAGTGTCCTTAACGGAGTTAATGGTCGTACCTATGGCTATTTAAATTCTGATAGTAATCTTGAACAGACCACAATCGATGCTACAAATGGTAATAACATTGTTCTCTCCCTGGATGTAAATATCCAGACAATAGTTGAAAAGGCAGTTGCAGATTGGAACAATGAAACAATGACTGCTTACAATGCAGAACATCCTGATGAGCCGGAATCATTTGGTTCTAAACACACAGCAGTGCTTGTTATGAATCCAAACAATGGCGAGATTCTTGCCATGGCTCAGTATCCTACATTCGATTTGAACAATCCTAGAGATTTAACAGGGTATTATTCAGAAGAAGATTTGGAAGTGATGACTACCGATGAAAAGATGGATGCGTTGAATCAAATCTGGCAAAACTTCTGCATTACATACACATATGAGCCAGGTTCTACTTTCAAGCCATTCACTGTTGCAATGGGCCTTGAGACTGGAGTCCTTACAGGGGATGAGACATACTACTGTGATGGTGGAGAGATGATTACAGGTTACCCAAATCTTGTTAAGTGTGTTGCCTATAGAAAAGGTGGCCATGGAACACAGACTATTGCAGAGGCACTTTCAAATTCTTGCAACGATGCATTGATGCAGATGGTTAGAGTTATTGGCCCAGAGACTTTTGCTGACTATCAGTCAATTTTTGGCTTTGGTCAAAAGACTGGTATTGACCTTACAGGAGAGGCTAGTACGGCAGGTCTTATCTATAGCGAAGAGGATTTGAATTCAGCTATCAACCTTGCAACAAATTCGTTTGGTCAGAACTTTAATACTACAATGGTACAGTTGGCAAGTGGCTTTAGTTCGCTTATCAATGGTGGATATCTCTATGAGCCTCACCTTGTTACAAAGATTACCGACCCTAACGGTAATACAGTAGAAGAGGTTGAGCCTACTGTTTTAAAGAGAACTATTTCAGAGGAGACTGGTGATCTTCTTAAAAGCTACCTTGAGTACGTTGTTTCTGATGGTACAGGAAAGACAGCTGGTGTTGATGGATATAGAATTGGTGGTAAGACAGGTACTGCCGAGAAACTTCCTCGTGGAAATCACAAATATTTAGTTTCATTTATTGGTTTTGCTCCTGTTGATAATCCACAGGTTGTAGTATATGTAATTGTTGATGAACCTGGTGTAGGTGCTGTTGGTGATAATCAGGCTCACAGTAGTTTCGCTCAGCAGATTTGTCATAATATATTTGAACAGATTCTCCCATACATGGGAATCGAATCTTCTTTGACAGAGGAAGAGGAGGCTGCAGCTGCGGCTAGTCTTACTGAAGCTGCTCAGGCTACAGAAGACGAAGGTGGAACAGAGGATACACCTGAAGGCTCAGAATCTACAGCAGATCCTACAGAGACTCCTGAAGTCGAAGAGGAACAATAGAGAATTTATTAGAGAATTAAAGTTAGAGAATTGGAGTTTTATTATGTTAGAAGTTTTTTTACCAATGTTGGTATCTTTTGTTATTGTGCTTATTTTAGGACCAATATGCATACCTGTTTTAAGACGTCTCAAGATGGGAAATACTGAGAGAGAGTATATCAAAGAGCACAAGGTAAAAAATGGAACACCTTCTATGGGTGGAATTATGATTCTTATTGCATTTGCGATTGTTGGCCTTTACTTTGCGCCTAAGGCACCTCATATTTATCCAATTGTACTGTTGACATTAGGCTTTGGTATTCTAGGCTTTGTTGATGATTTGTTAAAGGCTCTCAAGAAAAGCTCAGACGGTTTAAAGGCTTGGCAGAAAATGCTTGGTCAGATTGGTCTTACTACTGGTTTTGCGGTATACATGGTAAAGTTTTCAGATGTATCACTTGAGCTTAGAATTCCAGTAACAGGAGCATTTGTTGATATTAGTTGGCTTTCAGTAGCGCTTTTGTATCTCGCAGTTCTTGGTACAGTTAATGGTGCTAATTTTACTGATGGTATGGATGGTCTTGCAACATCTGTAACACTTGCGATTGCAGCATTTTTTGGAGTTGCATCTGTTCAGCTTTATTCAGATATTACACCAGCAATTGCTGCTATGATTGGCGCTTTGTTTGGATTCTTAATGTTTAATGTTCATCCAGCAAAAATCTTTATGGGAGACACTGGCTCTTTAGCACTTGGTGCTTTTGTTGTTAGCTGCGCTTATATGCTTCAGATGCCTATTTTCATTATTATTGTTGCTATTATCTATTTAGTAGAGGTTTTATCTGTAATTCTTCAGGTAGGATATTTCAAACTTACTCACGGTAAGAGAATCTTCAGAATGGCTCCAATTCATCATCATTATGAGTTAGGTGGCTGGTCAGAGGTAAAGGTAGTTGCAGTATTTACTACAGTTACCATTTTCTTGTGCGTATTAGCATATTATATGGTCTAAAGGGATGGGGAAGAGTTTATGGTAAGAGATCAAGAGCTGGCGGCTTCGAGAAAAGAAGCAAAGCGGCGTAAGAAAATAAAAAAGCTATTAAACTTTGACTATACGCTTTTACTAATCATAATATTCATCCTTGCACTTGGACTTGTTATGCTTTATAGCACTTCAGCTTATGCTGCATCTTTGAAAAGAGGAGATTCAGCATATTATCTTAAGCGTCAGATGTTTGCTTCTGGCCTTGGATTTGTAGGTATGTTTTTTTCTACAAAGATAGATTACCGCAGATGGTCTCATTTAGTTTGGCCATTTTATATTGGTTCTATGGTACTTTGTGTCATGGTTATTTTTGTGGGTACAACAATCAATGGTCAGGCCCGTTGGCTTAGCATTGGTGGTCTTTCGATTCAGCCTTCAGAAATCGCGAAGGTTGCAGTTATTTTACTACTGGCCAATGTAATAGACAGAGCTCCAAAAGCTCAAAGAACATTCGAAGGTTCTATTAAGACTATGTGTCTTGTCCTTCCAATTTTTGCAGTAGTTGCTTATAACAACCTTTCTACAGCTATTATCATTATGGGTATTTCTTTCATAATGGTGTTTATTGCATCTCCAAAGTTTTGGTATTTTGTAGGGGCAGCTGCAGGAGGAGTTTTACTAATTATTTTATATATTTCGTTAGCAAGTTATCGTTCTGACCGTGTTGCTACATGGCTTCATCCAGAAGACTTCGTTACAGGATCTGGCTTCCAGACTCTTCAGGGACTCTATGCTATTGGTAGTGGCGGTCTTTTTGGAAAAGGCTTAGGAGAGAGTATGCAAAAGTACATCGTTCCTGAGGCTCAAAACGATATGATTTTTTCTATCATTTGCGAAGAGCTAGGTGTATTTGGAGCAGTTTGTATTATTCTTCTTTATATTTTGCTCCTTTACAGGCTTTTATATATTGCCAATCATTCAAAGGACATGTTTGGTTCCTATATCTGTATTGGTATTATGAGTCATATTGCTCTTCAGGTTATTTTAAATCTTGCCGTTGTTACAAATTCAATACCTAACACAGGTGTTATTTTACCTTTGATTAGTTATGGTGGTACATCGGTAGCTATACTTTTAACAGAGTTAGGTTTGGCGCTTAGCGTATCAAAGAATATGGAATTCGAAGGTGATGAAGATGTCTAGACGCCGTAAAAAAAGAAAAAGCCATGTATTGGCTATAATAGAAATTTTATTTTCTCTGATATTACTATTAGTGATACTTGGTGTGTTGGCCTATTTCTTATGTCCTTTAACAGATGTAGCAGTTGAAGGTACTGATTTGTATACTTCAGATCAGGTTTCAGAATATATTTTAGATGACAAGTATTCAACTAATACGATATATGCATTTTTGAAAAACAAGTTGTTTCCAAAGGGAGACGCTGAGTTTATAGAGTCATTTGATGTTAAAATAACAGGAATGCACAGCATTACTATTGTTTGTAATGAAAAGCCAATCTTGGGTTACATCAGTGAAGAAGATGGCACATACGTATATTTCAATTATGATGGTTCGATTACGGAGATTAGTGAGAGCTATATTGACCGTGGATATATGCAGGTTGAAGGTGTAACTTGCGAGGAACCAGAAGTAGGAATGACTCTCCCTATCGGCGATGACCAAATAGGATATCTTACATCGCTGATAAAGATTCTTCAAAAAAATGATATTATGCCTAATGTGGTTTCATATGATGAAAATGGCCGTATTACGCTTAAATATGACACATACAATATTGCACTGGGAAGTAGCGTTTACCTGGAAGAGAAGATAGACCGCGCATTAAAGATTCTTCCACAAATCGAAGGATTGCAGGGTACACTACATCTTGAGAATTACTCAACCCAAAACACAGATATTGTATTCGAAAAAGATACTGAGGTGGTCGAATAAAATGCAATTTTTGGTAAAAAACAGTTGCGAAATAAGGTGAAAAACTATAATATGTTATTAGTGTACAAGCATAGTATGCTTTTTTGGTATTAGAGATTTTCGACCTCCCTTCGAGGTTTAATAAAAGGAGGATATGGTTTTGATTAACATTACGACTGACGAGACAGGGGCTCCTGTCAGAATCATTGTTGTTGGTGTCGGCGGAGCTGGCAACAATGCAGTAAAGCGTATGGTTGAAGAGGGTATTGGGGGAGTTGAGTTCATTGGAATCAACACTGATAAGCAGGCACTTGATTTATGCAAAGCGCCTACTCTTTTAGCTATAGGTGAGAAGACTACAGGTGGAAAGGGTGCTGGTGCTAACCCAGAGGTTGGCATGCGTTCTGCAGAGGAGAGTGCAGAGGATATTTCTGCAGCTATCAAGGGCGCAGATATGGTATTCGTTACTTGTGGTATGGGTGGCGGCACTGGTACAGGTGCAGCTCCAGTTGTTGCAAAGATTGCAAAGGAGCAGGGTATCCTTACTGTAGGTATCGTTACAAAGCCTTTCCAGTTTGAAGGAAAGCCACGTATGAACAATGCCTTAAATGGTATTGAAAGATTAAAGGAAAATGTTGATACACTTATCGTTATTCCTAACCAGAAGCTTGTTGAAATCACAAACAAGAGCATGGGAATCGGCGAAAGCTTCCGTATTGCAGATCAGGTCCTTCACCAGTCTGTACAGGGTATCACAGATCTTATCACAAAGAATTCGCTTATTAACCTTGACTTCGCTGATGTTCAGACAGTTATGAAGGACAAGGGTCTTGCACATATTGGTATCGGTTCAGCTAAGGGTGACGAAAAAGCTCTTGAGGCTGTTAAGCAGGCTGTTGCTTCACCTCTTCTTGAGACAAGCATTCAGGGTGCTACTGATGTCATCGTCAACATCTGTGGTGATGTTGGACTTAACGACACATCAGAGGCTACATCTTATGTTCAGGATATGACTGGCGCTGACGCTAACATCATCCTCGGTGTTACAGAAGATGACACAATGGACGACGAAGTTACAGTTACAGTTATCGCTACTGGACTTGGCGAGCCAAACACAGCTACAACAGGCGCATTCCGCAGCTCAACAGGTATGGTTTATGGTTCACAGCCTAGACAGTCAAGCGCTGATTTACTTTCAGGCATGAGAGGAGCAGCTGCTCCAGCTAGCCAGTCAGGTGTTACAAATACACCTCCTGTAGTCAACAGACCTGTTACACCTACACCTGTTGCTACAACTCCAATTCAGCGCCCAACAGCTCCAACTGTACCAACAGAGAGCACTGTACCTGAATTAAACATCAAAATGCCAGACTTTATGAGCTCAATCAAAAAGTAATAATCAAACCTTACAGGCACTGCATTATGCAGTGCCTTTTTTATTGCCGTACGCCCCAATGTCAACCCCAGCCAGGGTCTACATTCCATCCCTCCATAGCCTAATCGTTCTAGTGACTTCCTACTTTATGTAGTAACCGAGCGCCCTTACTTATTTACTTGCATCGTCTGCGGATTATGTTTTTCTAAGCATCACGTGTCGCATTTTTTATGGTGCGTGTTCTTTAAATTCTTTGCACTTCTAACGCCGCTGTAGGTAGAATGGGCAGACACACACTATTTATGAGTATTAATCTCCGCAACAAGCTTAGGAATAATTGCCGCGACATTTGTAGTGACAAACTATAAACAGTCAAGATGTTTTAAAACATTTTTTCCTTTTTAAAAATGCGCGACCTTAATAAACCATCTGAAAGTACAGTATTTCAGATGATATAAAACACAATAATTAAAGATTTAATTTTAGCGTAGCTTTTGGGTATTAAAGTCGATATCTTGCCTCTCCAATGCATAGATGACTCTAATAAGTTTCTTTGCTACATGAGTAATAGCTACTCTGTGAGGTTTGCCTTCTCCACGCTTTTTTGCATAATAAGTTGCGAACGTCATGTCAAATCGTATTAATGGTAGGCAACAATTAATTAGTGTATAACGGAGTTGAGATGAACCACGTTTGACCATCTTGCCACCATGAGATTCAGTACCTGACTCATTAATACCGGGTTCTATACCGGCAAATGCAAGCATTTGGCCAGAGTTTGAAAAGTTAGATATGTCACCATACTCCGAATAGATTACAGCAGCTGATAGTGGGCCTATTCCTGGTATTGACATATAGTGTGGATGGATTTCCTCAATTAGTTTGATTATTTCTTTTTCAAGGATATCAATCTCTTTATTTAGAGATTTATATAAGGTTAAAAGGCTATTCAGTTCTACATCAAAAATGGAATTGTTTACACCTACAGTATTAGCTGCAAGTTCTTTTAACTGCAGGAATTGCTGCGGAGAAAACTTTCCTCTTGAAAGAGAACGGAGCTTCTCGTAAGAGACTGAGTTCATACGTGCCATTTTTTCTGCTGAGCCATAGTTTTCAAGCAGGTATAGAGCTGTTTTAGAAAAACGCTCACTAAAAAATGGCTTAAACTCAGGAAATGTGTGATCTAATACATTTGTGATTTTTACAAGATAAAAAGAACGCTGACGGATTAGTTTATCTCGTAAACGAGTTAATGACTTAAGTGAATAAGCGTGATAAAATCCCTTTGAATGGGGTTTGTATTCAACAGTCATCAACCAACGAGCAATTGATTCACAGTCAACGGAGTCGGTTTTTGTACGCCTAAGTGTTTTTGATTTCTTGTATTCACTGATAAGAACAGGATTAACTTCCATGAAGGTTAGGAGAGAATTTTCAAGGAAGAGTTCAAGATTTAGGGCGTAATGAGCAGTTGATTCAAACCCTATTTTTATGTCCGCAGGATTAGATAGAGAGTTAATAATGGTAAGTAGTTCTTCAAAGCCAGACTTATTGTTTTCAATAGTAACTTTAGAGACTACTTTTTGATTGGCTGCAGAAATAATGCAGCAATCATGCTTGTACTTGGAAATATCGATTCCAATAAAGTACATTGACATAGCTTTTACCTCCTGATAAATATTTTGAGCACTGTTGTCTTCCACAGAGAATTCGGCTGTGTAATCACGTAAATAGAAACGTCGATGCGTTAACAAACTGATTAACAGTAACAGACGAAAAGCTGTGGTCTGAGTCACTCCATACCAGTCAAAGCTGTATGCCTAGAAATACAAATCCACAGTGCCTTTTCAAAATATATCAGAGATGAGATAAGATCCCCAATGAAAATCTGAGGAAAGGAAAAATCCAATCACCATCTAAGATAATTGGATTATACGTGAGCCTAGAAAATTAGAAAGGGGTATTTTGCGATGAATAGGCGTGAGGCGCCACGGACGGCGCCGAGAGCCCGACAACGAAACGGACTGAGTTAAAGGGCGGCGCCTAAGCATCCAAAATCCCCTTTCTTAATTTTCTTGGCAAACGGAGTATGAGCGCAATTATCCTAAGCCTTGTGTGGAGAATAATATGTAGACTTCATGTGCCTGCCCTCTACCTACAGTGGCTTCGAAGTGCAAAACCAATTAAAGGACACGCACTTAATGCTCCCTTGTGATGCTAAGAAAAACTATAATCCTTGCGCTGTCGTCGTAAATAAGCAAGAGGGCCCGGCCGCACATCGCAGGAGGCTTGGCTACTTACCAAATCATGGAGGGATGGAATGTAGACCATGGCTGGGGGTGACATTGAGGCGTACGGGCAATAAAAAAGGCACTGCGTAATGCAGTGCCTGTAAGGTTTGATTATTATTTTTTGATTGAGTTCATGAAGTCTGGCATTTTGATGTTTAATTCAGGTACAGTGCTCTCTGTAGGTACAGTTGGAACTGTTGGACGCTGAATTGGAGTTGTAGCAACAGGTGTAGGTGTAACAGGTCTGTTAACTACAGGAGGTGTATTTGTAACACCTGACTGGCTAGCTGGAGCAGCTGCTCCTCTCATGCCTGAGAGTAAATCAGCACTTGACTGTCTAGGCTGTGAGCCATAAACCATGCCTGTTGAGCTGCGGAATGCGCCTGTTGTAGCTGTGTTTGGCTCGCCAAGTCCAGTAGCGATAACTGTAACTGTAACTTCATCGTCCATTGTGTCATCTTCTGTAACACCGAGGATGATGTTAGCATCAGCACCAGTCATATCCTGAACATAAGATGTAGCCTCTGATGTGTCGTTAAGTCCAACATCACCACAGATGTTGACGATGACATCAGTAGCACCCTGAATGCTTGTCTCAAGAAGAGGTGAAGCAAC
>JAEEGH010031166.1_pt1 | contig 10320 bp, 14 predicted proteins | sample 9134181 | NCBI WGS metagenome assembly JAEEGH01 (sample SAMN16246544, study PRJNA631951) | gut metagenome | biome: gut microbiome; feature: rumen; material: DP-attached | host: Bos | place: Iran: Karaj | collected 2018-10 | reverse complement strand
GCCTTCGGCAATACCATCGCGCAATCCGGCTCAATGGCCGACTTCTTCCGGCACCGCTTCAGCACCAAATACTTCGATTCCGAGACCGGCCTCTACTACTACGGCTACCGATACTACAAGCCACCTCTCATGCGCTGGCTCAACTGCGACCCGATAGAAGAAGATGGCGGCGAAAACTTGTATGAGTTCTGCGGGAATAGCCCTCCTTGGCGCATAGATTCTCTTGGTAAGAATATTTATTTGTATCAGGGAAATAATTCGGGAAACTGGCTGAATGATTTGCTTCACCAATCTGTCGCCGTGGATGTCTGGAAAGAGAGGAACGGAAAGTTTGTCATTCAAGGCTCAACAAGTTTTACATTTGCCTTTGACGGAAATCTCATGCCCCTTGACATTGAGTTAGGAATTCCACAACTGCCGAAATTACCTGTAAAAGTATATCTACTGGAAGGTGTGATAGAGGAACGAACGCCTGTCGGGCATATAATCAAGACAAAGAAAACTGATTGCAAGCAAGACAGGGCTTGGTTGAAGAAGATGCGCAGTCGTGTTGGAAATACTGGAAAATATCTCATATTTGTCGAGAATTGTCGTACATTTTCGCAAATGGAATTTGATGCTGCTCCGGGAGAGATTGTCCGATGAAATTCGTTTTACTGACATTTGTTGCGATTGTTTCCTTTATGATGGGTTTTTGGCTATGGAACCCCATGGTCAGAAACCAACCGGACAAATATGCTTGCCTAACGGCGGAGCGTATAAATAGCTTGTCTTTTGCCATATTGAGGTTTTGCGACGCAAAAAAACGGATGCCATATTCCTTGGATGAACTGGTCGACTCTGGCTTCGCCGGGAAAGCGGATTGCCTGGACGCATGGCATAACGAGTTCATATTCGAGCGCGTTGACGATTGTTGTGTGAGAATTCTGTCATACTGCTTCGACACACCTTTTATCAGAGCCTATGGAAAACCTGATAACGAGGTAATGTCAACAATTTCAAAAACAATTCGAAAAGGAGTGGAAAATGCGCAAGTTCAATGAAAGCATATTCCCCTTTCTGGCAACAGCCGTGTTCTTTGGAACTATTGGCGCCCTCGTCGCGAGTTCTATTACCGTCGTGTCAAAAGAAGGAGAAACTCATTTGAAAATGCACAAATTGAAAAAGGCGGTCTTTGAGTATGAATGCACCACAGGGGAAATCCCCGATTCACTAAACACTCTCGTAGATTCCGACCTTGTGTCGAATCAAGATGTCAAAGACGCCTGGCGAAGGGCTTTCATCTACAAGATAGTGGATACGGAAACAATTCACCTGAAATCTGTTGGTGAATTTTCAAAATCTGACTTAAATGGCCAAGTGGAGTTCGATTATTCAATGACTGTAAAATTGCGGAGTGAAGAAAACCATGAGCAATGACAAGACGCTGGCGGCGGCAAAGAGCGCGAAGAACGACGAGTTCCACACGCAACAGACGACATCCAGAAACCGAAGGACGAGATATGAAATCATGGAATGAAATTCGCAGAGCGGCGACGGCGTTCTCGAAACGCTGGAAGAACGCATACGACGAGAAATCCCAGGCGCAGAGTTTCCTGAAAGAGTTCTTCGCCGTGTTCGGCGTGGACGCCGTAACGGTCGCCACGTTCGAGCACCGCGTCAAGTTCTCGGATGGTTCGCAGGGCTACATCGACTGCTTCTGGCAGGGCAAGATTCTCGTCGAGATGAAGTCACGCGGCAAAGACCTCGATGCCGCCTTTCAACAGGCGATGGAGTATGTGCGCTCGCTTCCCGACGCTTCGCAGACACCCCGCGCAATCGTCGTGAGCGACTTCGCCCGTGTCCGTTTCTACGACCTTTCCCGCGATAATGCACTCACCGAGTTTGCGCTCAAAGACCTACGCAAGTATGTGACGCTCTTCGGCTACATGATCGGCGCAGAGGAATGCGGCGGGATTCGCGAGCAAGACCCCGTGAACCGCAAGGCCGCCGAGAAGATGGCGCGCCTACACGACGCGATGAAGGCCGTTGGCTACTCCGGCCATCCGCTCGAGGTTTACCTTGTGCGACTTCTCTTCTGCCTGTTCGCGGAGGACACGGGCATCTTCAAGCCGAACCAGTTCTCGCAGTTTGTGGAACGAAAGACCGCGAACGACGGAAGCGACCTTGCTCCGCAGTTGGCCTTGCTCTTCGATACCCTCAATCGCGAAAACCGGCTTTCCAACCTCGACGAGACCGTTGCCGCGTTCCCGTATGTCAATGGCGGGCTTTTCGCGGAGAACTTGCCGTTTGCCGCGTTCTCCTCCGATATGCGCAAGGCTCTTCTCGACTGCGCCGCGCTCGACTGGTCGAAAATTTCGCCCGCCATTTTCGGCGCGATGTTCCAGGGCGTTATGGACGAGAAGACCCGCCACGACCTCGGTGCGCACTACACCAGCGAAAAGAACATCCTGAAACTCATCCGCCCGCTCTTTCTCGACGCCCTGCGGGGGGATTTCAACTCCATTGGCGCATTGAAGGGCAACGCCAAGATTGCACGGCTCAAGGTGTTCCACGAGAAGATTGCCGCGCTCACCTTCCTCGACCCCGCCTGTGGCTGCGGGAACTTTCTACTCGTCGCCTACCGCGAACTGCGACGACTCGAAATGGACGTGCTGGAGGAACTGCACAAGGACGATCCTGAGCTTGTCCTCGACATTTCCGAAATGTGCAAGGTCCATGTCTCGCAGTTCCACGGCATCGAAATTGAACCATTCCCCGCCGAAACAGCCAAGGTCGCGCTCTGGCTCATGGACCACCTCTGCAACATGGAGGTCGCCGACCGCTTCGGACAGTACTTTGCCCGCATCCCGATTAAGGACTCGCCGCACATCGTCTGCGCCAATGCGCTCACGACCGACTGGCCGCACACCGACTACATCATGGGCAACCCGCCATATCTGGGCTTCACATGGCAGAGCGACGGGCAGAAGGCCGACATGCAGTCGCTCTTTCCGGGAATCAGAAATCTCGATTTCGTCTGCGGCTGGTTCAAGAAGGCCGGAGACCTCATTCAGGGGACGGGCACCCGCTGCGCGTTCGTCGCGACGAACTCCATCACTCAGGGTGAGCAGGTGGCGTTGCTGTGGCCAAACCTGAACGTGGAAATCGACTTCGCCTACCGCCCCTTCAAGTGGCATAACGAGGCCAAGGGCATTGCCGCCGTCCACTGCGTCATAATCGGGTTTCACGCAACGGGAGGGCCGCGCCTCGTCGCGGCCTCGGATGGGACAAAGCCCGTCCCTCCCAAAACCATCTACAACCCTGACGGCACCGCCATCCCCGCCACGCACATCAACGGCTACCTTTTTGATGCCGTCGATGTGTATGCGACAAGTTCCGGCAAGCCCGTGGACGAAACTGCGCTTCGCATGACGAACGGAAACAAGCCCGTTGACGGCGGCGCACTCATCATAGAGGGGCGCGACTACGCGCAATTCATCGCGGCCGAGCCAAAGGCGGCGGACTACGTCAAGCGTCTGATTGGCTCGCGCGAACTCATCAACCGGCTTCCGCGTTACTGCCTTTGGCTGAAAGGCATTTCGCCCGTCGCCTTGCGCGACATGCCGCTCGTGATGGACTGCGTGGAGAAGTGCAAGGCCGCGAGACTCGCCAGCAAAGACCCGGCGGCGCGGAAACTCGCCGACACGCCGACGCTCTTCCGCGAAACGAACAATCCCAAGTCCGCCATTGTCATACCCGAAGTCTCCTCGGAGTCCCGCAAGTACGTGCCGATGGACTTCATCGACGACTCCGTCATCTGCACGAACAAGATACAGATGGTTCCCGGCGCCACCCTCTACCACTTCGGGGTCTTGACTTCCCAGATGCACATGGCGTGGATGCGGGCCGTCTGCGGGCGCATGAAATCGGATTACAGTTACTCCAAGGACGTCGTGTACAACAACTTCGTATGGCCGCGTCCATCAGATGAACTGAAGGAGAAAATCTCCTCTGCGGCGCAAGTAGTTCTCGATGTCCGAAAACAATACATGGACTCAGACGAACGCTGCTCGCTTGCCGCGCTATACGATCCGACGGCCATGCCGCCCGACTTGGTGAAGACCCATGCCCATCTCGACACGCTCGTTGACAAGGCGTATGGCCTTTCGCCATCTGCGACCGACGCTGAGCGCGTCGCTCTTCTCTTCAAGCTCTACGCCGAAAGAGTCCGGGAGGCCGAATGACCGTCTCGCGCAACGCCGACGCCTTTGGCTACAACGCCAGGGGCGAGGTCGTCTCCGCAACCATCGCGGGAGGGTCGCCGTCCCCGGCGACCGCAGCATACGCCTACGACGGCATTGGCAACCTCCTCTCCCACACATCCCCCTCCATCACGAATCAATACACCGCCAATTCCCTCAACCAATACACGACCATTTCGGGAGGGCCGACCTCCGTGTCGGTCGCCTACGACCTCGACGGCAATCTTCTGACCAATGGCGTGTTCTCCTACGCCTACGACGCCGCCAGTCGCCTGAAGACGGTTTCATCGAACGATGTCCTACTCGTCACCAATTTCTACGACGCAAAATCCCGCCGCGTAAAGAAGGCCTCGGCGGAAGCCACCACAACCTTCTTCTACGACGATTGGAATCTCATCGAAGAGCGCGTCGCCTACACGAACGGTGCAACATCGACCATCCACTATCATTGGGGCAAGAACCTTTCCGGCACAATGCAGAGCGCTGGCGGCGTCGGAGGGCTTCTATACGAGGAGCGCGATGGCGACATTTACGTGCCGCTCTACGACAACAACGGCAATATAACCCGCTACTGCTACGTGCAGGGCAATGTCGTCGCCTCCTACACATACGACGCCTTCGGCAATACCATCGCGCAATCCGGCTCAATGGCCGACTTCTTCCGGCACCGCTTCAGCACCAAATACTTCGATTCCGAAACCGGCCTCTACTACTACGGCTACCGATACTACAAGCCACCTCTCATGCGCTGGCTCAACTGCGACCCGATTGAGGAAGAGGGAGGGATAAACTTGTATGCGTTTTGCAGGAACAATGCCATCGTAAATTATGACAAGGATGGTTGCGCATATTTTGCGTATCGTCCCCTTAAAGCTTTCCGATGGTTCGGTATAATTGGAACAGACGAGGATGATTGGAACAACACGGTTATAGCGCATGAAAATCTCTTTTTTGAAGATGGGAAAGCACCTGATAATCTTGGGCATTTTAGTGATGGACTACACCCAGATAGAGATAAACGTGGGTACGATACGCCACACGCATCAGGATTCAATGATTGCATAATGCGTAAAGCAGTAACACGCATACGCCCTTTACCGTACAGTCTTCTTGGAGGGGAAGGGAGAATCAAATACAATTGCCAAGATTGGGCGGCAGAGGTGCGAATGATGTATTATGCATTACAAGACGGACGGACGTATTATCCAAAATCTACAACAACAATAGGAGAAAAGAGATGGGACTGATTGCATTTTTCTTACTTTCGACAGTGGCTCCGTTCTCTATTTCCATGAGGCTTTTCAGGCGGGGCCAATGCAGTCTATATTGCGTTCTGCTGGCTCCAGTCATCGGATTATCCTTGTCGGTTTTGCTATTAACCGCGCTTGCCATAATGAGCGGAGAAATGTAAATGCGCGACCATGAGAAGATCCGATGTGAATGCGGGCTGCCTGTTCCGAAAAAGGCAAGGTGAATCATGAAGGATTTCTGGTATATCATGCTGCTACTATTCCTTGTGCCGCCAGCCGTCGTTCTCGGAATAGATAGTTTGCTGACATTTATCATCAATTGGCGCTTTCAAAAACGAGTACCATATCCTTTTTCATGGATTGACATTTCCGTGCCCATTATTGTTCTTTCAATATGGTGTGGGCTGATGCGTATTCAACCCCACGAAAAAGGATTTGACAATCTTGGTGAGTTCACAATCCTAGGATTTGCTTGGAGCGGACTCGCAATCATGAGACAAGTGATGGCCTTGGGAACTGGAATTACGATGCATGTTCTTAATTTGATAGCCGTGGGGTTCATTGCCTTTTTGACAACTGGACTGTTTTTCATGTACGGGTGATGAAAATTAAAACGTTTGCCATTTTCTTGTTTTCAACAGACTCTTTCAATGGCATCATATTGTGTTGTGCATCTGGCACCTTTGGAGGACAGTAAAGCATGACTATCGGAAGACGGACAAAACTCAGACTTGTTGCGGTTCTCGCACTAATCGTATGTTGTGGGATAGCTCTTTATGTGAAACGGGTGGTTCTCCCACAGCCTATTCTGGAGAAGGACAAGGTGCGGCCGGATGACATTGTCATCGTCAAAATCAACTCAATGGTTGCAACTGGAACAGTGCTGTCGGCAACCGAACGATTTGACGACAAGCATGGTTCGTATTCGTGCTATCGAATCGATTTCGGAGAACTTGATAACGGCGAACATGACATTCAGACAATCCCCTTCCGATTTGTGGAGAAAATCCAAAGCTCTAAAGCGTCACCCTGACGACTTGCCATCCCCGCCGATTTCGTGTATTATTGATGCACACTTGAAAAAGGATGCGTTGCCAACTGGAATTGATCATCTTGACTCTGATGCAGAACAAGAAACAGTCACATTTCAAATCGAGTAGGAGGTATTTATGACTACAGCAATCATTTTCCTTGTCATAAGCGTTATCGTCGATATTTTCATTATAAAATGGGAGAGAAAAGAAGCTAAAATGCCTTCGATATGGAAGGGTCAAGTCGTCCCGAGCCATACGCTAGTAACATTCGGCGTTTCATCGTTATGAGATACAACGCTTGGCTAAGAATGCTTAAAATTCTTGAAGAGGAAGAGACGGCAAAGCGACGCAAAACAAATGAGGAGGGCAAATGGCCATCAAATCCATGCGAATAAACTTAGTGGCAAAGGCAACTTTAGGTTTTTTTCTATCTACTATAATTGTCGCATTCGGCTATGTGTTTGGAGAAAAAGAGTGCGAAAAAGCAATGCAGACAAAACATTGCATTGAAGATTTGCGAATGGGATATGCCACATCTAAAAATGACTATGCAATAAAAAAGCTTCCAACTCCTGAATTTTTCCATCCTCGCTGGCGTGGAGATATTGGAGAAGCAATGCTTTATTCGGGATATATTGGTTTTTTGAATTTAGATGCGGATGCTACTTTTTTAAAAGAGAGATATGGTTTCACAATGCAGGAATTCTCTGAAATCACCAACTACATTTCCGCCACCGGACTGCTAAACAACTGGAGGACTTGCAACTTAATCCCACCAAGCATGTAAATCTCTGATTTCACATGCTGACACTTTGTTTTTTGTCATGAAACCAATAAGAAAAATACTCTTCCTTCTTATTTTGCCCATTGTCCTTTTTTTCACCGGGTATGCTATTGGCTACAATAGAGAATTTTGGAAATCGGAAAGAAGAGATTTGTTTGGACGAATGCTAGTGGCAAATGCAATATACATTGATAACCAATCCATTGATTCGGAAAATGCTGAAAAATGTGGTTTTAACAGAGAACTCGCTGCACATTGGATGATTGCAATTCTTCATGAAATCGAGCAATGCGGTGTGGAACAGGTCGCCTTGCTTGGCAAAGATTCAGGAACTGAACATAATTTTAGAGAGGCAATAAAAAGGGCGACAAATCTTCGAAACAAGCAAGTATCTTTCATAGACACGGATCAAGGTCAAAACTTTGAAGCAAAGGCAATAGGCAAAATGAAGATGTCCAATGATGCCATCTTTTTTAGTAAATACTGCGTCATTCCGAAGCGGGCTATCTTGGTAATTTCGCTGATTGGAGTTGTCGTGTCGATTCTGGCAGTCGTAGGGCTTTTGTTGGAAAATCGGTGATGAAAATGACAAGAAATGCAGGTAAAAAGGAACGAATAAACCATGAGCAAGAACAAGACGCTATCGGCGGACAAGAGCGCGACGGACAACATTAGCAAAGGGTTCAGGAAGCGACAGATGAGTGGCACGCATACGCCCCTTGCCGTATAGTCTTCTTGAAGATTTTGACGCACCAGGAGGACCACATGGACATCACTAAATCAATAAGCGGAGTGGTTGCAATATCGATGCTTTTTACAGCAAGTGCCTCATTTGTTCAAAATGTGGTGATTAGGGACGATCTCGATAACTCATGCACGAATTGCATTCGTCGAGGCTGTGTTTCAATTAGAAACGGGCAAATTATCCCGCCTAGCCTTTGCGCAAGGCATATCGACCCCTTGTCCGCTGATTTCGCGTTAAGTCAGGCAGTCGCATATTCACGTTTTGAATTGGCAGACGACATCATATTTCGAACAAAGTGGACTAGGCCAATGCCCGTTGAAGACATCGTTGTTCATCCATTCCCGTTCTATGTGAAAGGGGTCTGTCTGACCAATATGTTCGCTCGTGTTTTTGCGTTTGAAGCCTCTCCTACGATGTTCTCCACAAAAGTCTTGCCATGTTTTCTTGTGTCGTTTTATTCTGATCAAACATTCCAAGCGTCGGGATATCTCTATTCGCTCTATGTAAATGATTCTACGGGATGGACAGGGCTTTCAATCCAAGAGTGCTCCATGAATATGTTATTCCTAGCCAACGAAAAGAAATATCCCTTTCTTTCTCCGGCTGAATGCGCAAAACAGCAGGACTTTGTTTCTCGACTTTATCAAAGGAAATATGGAGAACTTTATTTGCCGACTTTCGCTCCACCGAAATCGCCAGCGGATAACTCTTATTTGCTTCCTGATTTTGAAGTTGATAGCGGAGGGCTTTAGTATTCCGAGTGACCTATCAATAGACGAGCGCCTCCGCGAATCGCCCTGAAGGCTTGCCATTCCATCCGATTTAGTGTATCATGGATGCACACTTGAAAACAAAGGCGTTGCCAACTGAATATAATATTATCGACCGTTCGATAAACGCGACCGACACGGTTTTGTCTTATATGCACTTCTATGACAACAACGGCAACATCACGCGCTACTGCGCCGCGCAAGGCAACGTGGTCGCGTCTTACACCTACGATGCCTTCGGCAACACCATAGCACAATCCGGCCCTATGGCTGACGCATTTGCCCATCGCTTCTCAACAAGGTATTTCGACTCCGAGACTGGCCTCTACTACTACGGCTACCGCTATTACTCACCTCCATTGATGAGGTGGCTCAACTGCGACCCCATTGAAGAGGAAGGTGGCGTTAATCTATATGCGTTTGCAAGCAATTCCCCTTCTTATGAGACAGACGCATTTGGATTATCAACATACAACATAATTGATCTTTTGCACGATCAAATGTGCGAAGACGCATATCGCAAGATTCGTAGTTATTTGAACACTGCGCAGGAATTGGCGGCTTGGGATCGATACACTAATCATGACGGGGGGCGTCGTTTTCGCGATATAGAATTATCCCCCTCCGATGTTAAGTTGATCGCGGAATCGATGGGCACGGTTGTTTCGCATGTGCAGGCAAAGCGTGGAGCATGTAGGCAAAGCGCGTCTTTTTCTGAAACAAAGTCTATTGGTGGTTCCGCACCTTCGCCATGGATTAAAGCCATTGGAGGGGTCTCAATAAAAGTATCGACAAGTTGCAGCAATGGTTGTTTTTCTTATGAATACAACATAAGCGATTTGTACGATTTTGACACAAAAGGCTTTTCAGGCTTTAAAAGTAGGGGTTTCTGGGGACAAGTGGGTACAATTGGAGTGAATTGGACCCAAACCTGCCTAAGGTGCGACTGGCAAACCTTTTATCATAAGGGAACTTATTATGGGAAGTAGAAGAATATATAAGTATATGCGCCCACTTTTAATAGCGACACCTTTTCTTGTTCCATGGCTCATGGTTCTTGTGGAGGAAATATGTGGGAAAGGTATGGGGTGGAATTATGTGTTGATTTCGTCTTTTCTCTTGTCGCTAATAGTATTGTACATTTTGGGATGCACATCGGCAATGCGCCTTAAGCGCAGGGCAGAGGTTGTGCGTGGACTGATTATCTTCCATATTGTCAAATTGCCTTTATTTGTTGTAGCATGGGTTGCCTACATGATAGCTTTTCTTCTCATATGTCTTTCTGTTAACAGGCTTGAAGGCGTACAATGATGAGATACTATACTATTCCGTGTCTACAGAAACACCAGCCATGAAACGAACGCTGAACACGACAATCAACCGCTCGAAGAACGAGAAGAACGACGAGCACTACACCCAGCTCGCCGACATCGAGAACGAGGTGCGGCATCGGTGACGTCGCGCTTTTTCGTTCGTAACGCCGTCAGAAATAG
>JAEEGH010031161.1_pt1 | contig 10321 bp, 3 predicted proteins | sample 9134181 | NCBI WGS metagenome assembly JAEEGH01 (sample SAMN16246544, study PRJNA631951) | gut metagenome | biome: gut microbiome; feature: rumen; material: DP-attached | host: Bos | place: Iran: Karaj | collected 2018-10 | reverse complement strand
ATGCAAAGAAGTCGTACACATTCTTGGTGACGGTTTCTGATGGCGTGAATTCTAAGGATGTTGAAGTGACGGTAGAGGTCTTGGGTATTGAAGAACCTCCTATCAACATGGTGACGGAAGGTTCTGGCCGAATCTGGGAAGATGCTACTAAAGGTACTCTTGCTGCAACATTCGCCAAAACATTCATCACGGATTCGGAGGAATTGGCTAAATTTGAAGCTATGGGTGATGATGTGAGTTTCACTATAAACGACGGTGACCATGGCTATGGTGTCTTTAAGGCTAATAAAACAACCGGAGATATTATACTCGAAGACCCGTCAAAGATTGATTTTGAAACGCTTGGCGCAGCGGTTGCGTCGTGTGTGGCCTACGGAACCTCTCCGATGTATGAGGTCAAAATGACTGCCTCGAATGCAGATGGTTCTAAAACGCTCAATATTACAAGAAATATTGAGATTGTGGATGTAAATGAGCCACCGACGGCAAGCAATTTGACGGCAATGGTTGATGAAAATATTCCGGGTGGTACCGTTATAGGTACTATCGTAGCCTCTGATCCTGACAGGTTGGCAAATTGCAATGTAGGCTGTCATTCTTGCGGTTTCAACGAGCTTCACTATTCGATCGTTGATGCTTCGGGCTTGCCATTTGAAATTGACCAGAACTCTGGTGAAATCAAGCTCAAAAAGAACGAAAGACTCCGTTATAGCGAAAAGACACAATATAAATTTGATGTAAAGGTTAGCGACCGTGCTACATCGCAACCGGCGCTTTCTACAATTGCTCATGTGACCGTCAATCTCATAGATGTCAACGAGCCCAGCGAGTTCGTGACGTTGGCTCATGTCTATGAGGTCAATGAGAATATGGAGACTGGTACTGAGTTAGATGGCGAAATTGTGGTTCTCGACGATGATCAGGCCGACGTGAACAGTCTGACGATAACCATTACGGATAACGGCGCGACGGCTGCGCTCGACGCTGCCAACCTGTTTGAAGTCGTGCAGAAAGGTAAGACCGACGCTGACCGCAAGAGCAAGTTCGTCATCAAGACCAAAGCCGACTTGGACTACGAGGCAATCTATATGGCATTGAAAAAAGCTGAATTCAATGTCACGCTGACAATAACGGACAGAGGAGGAAACGAAGTCTCTCAGGAAACGAAGATTCGCGTCAAAGACGTGAACGAGGAACCTCAGTTCGCTCAAGAGTCTTTTGCATTCAGTGTTAATGATAATACCACGCGCGAAACATCGCTTGGCATGGCAAAGGCAGAGGATCCTGATATCTACAATGCCCAGTACGGAACGCTGTATTTCTCGCTGGAGGGCGACGACGCTGCATCGTTTATGATTGATCCTGCTACAGGCGAGATATTCACTGTCCGGGGTGCTAAGTTTGACTACGAGACCAAGGACACGTATCAGTTCCAGGCTGTGGTAACCGACAAGAATAGTACGGTTCGAGTTCCCGTAACGGTCACTGTCAATAACGTGGCTGAACGCCCCGAATTCGCCGAGGTGAATCCTATGCTGATCATAGAAGAAGGTGCACCGAAGGGTGCTTATGTAGGTGTGGTGTCAGCCACTGACGATGATACGACGAACGACCACGCTGGCAAGGCTCCTCACTATTCGCTGGAGGCTACCGACGACAACGCCGACGACTACAAGGCATTTGCCATTGACAACGATGGCGGCATCACCGTGGCTGCCGACGCCTTGACAAGCTTCGCCAAAAAGTCGGTCTATTGGGTTCGTGTGGTGGCTACCGATGGTGACGACCCGACGCTCAGCACGAGTAACGATATTGCCATCAACGTCTGCAAGAAGTTGGACAACCTGTTTGTTGGCAGCAATCTGTGGACAGACTATATAGCTCCTGAGAACCTGCTGTTGCCTAAGGGCATGACGGCCTACGTGGTGACAGCCATCAACGGCACGAAGGCCTCGATAGAAGCCATCGACTATATTCCTCAGCTGATACCTGTGCTGCTGAAGCGTGAAGACGCAGAGCTCGAGAGCTTCAGTGCACCGAAAGGCTTTGGTGAGACATTCACCAGCAATGCGCTGATGGCAGACGATGAAGACAAGGAGGTCAAGGCCGGAGAACTGTATCTGCTGTATAACGCCGAGTTCGTGCTGACCAGCAGCGGCACGCTGCCTGCCGGTCGCGCTTATCTGCCCGCTACCGATGATACGAAGGCGCCCAGACTGACCATTGGCGACGATGGTATGACAGGCATCAGAACGATGTCTGATGTAAGAAGTAAGATGTCAGATGTATGGTACACGCTGGACGGACGCAAAATCGTAGATGGTAAATCCGTAAATGGTAAATTGCCCAAGGGCATTTATATCAAGAACGGTAAGAAACTGATAGTTCGCTAAGAAAAAAATAAGAATAAGGATATGAAAAAGATGATGAGATATATTTCAGTTATGGTGCTGCTGCTGTGCAGCATCGTCGCATCAGCAAGGGGCGGAGTTGAGGTAAAGGTTGAGATTGCCAGCCTGACCAACGGCACCATTACCAGCCGTATGAGCGGACGGACCTGTACGCTGACCGTTACGCCCGACGCCGGATACTACATCCGCAAGAGCGACATCACCGTGCAGAAAACCGTCAGTCCCAGTGCTGCCGTCAGACGCGGTGCTGAGATACCCGTGACCGACAACCTCACGCTGAAGGGCGACGAACCCGCAGCATACAGTGCCGAGTGTCAGTACACGTTCGACATTCCCGAGGGTTATAACGCCCTTGTGACGGCCACGTTTACCGAGTGTACCGCTATCACGCCCGCTGTGACCCTGCAGGGGTGGACGTATGGCGACGCAGCCAACGAGGCCGAAGTGACGGGCAACACGGGTAAAGCCACCGTTAGCTACAGCTATGCCGTCAAGGGCACTACGTCGTTCGCCGCCGCCATACCGACGGACGCTGGCAACTATACCGTCAAGGTCGCCATTCCCGCCATCGGCATCTATACCGCCGGTGAGGCCACAGACGATTTCAAGATTACCGCCGCACCCGTCACCATCACCACCGGTTCGGCCACCAAGACTTACGACGGCACAGCACTGACCACACCTGATGCCAAAGCTGACGGACTCGTGAACAATGAGACCGTTGCCCTCACCACTACCGGTTCGCAAACTGAGGTAGGCGAGAGCACTAATACCTACACCATTGACTGGGGTCAGACGAAGAAAGCCAACTACGCCGTTACCGAACAGCTCGGTAAACTGACTGTGACTGCCGCTACGATGACCGTCACTGCCGACGGCTATGAGGGTGTTTACGATGGTAAGGCTCACGGCATCACCCTGAAGAACGTACCTGAGGGCAGCACGGTGACTTACGCCACCAGCCAGAACGGCACTTACAGCGAGACAGCACCGACGTTCATCGACGTTTGCGACGCTACGTCTGTCTATTATAAGGTGATTAACAGCAACTATAACGACGCCAGCGGTTCTGCTACGGCCAAGATTACCGCCGCCCCCGTCACCATCACCACCGGTTCGGCCAGCAAGACTTACGACGGCACAGCGTTGACTACACCTGAGGCCAACATCAGCGGACTTGTGAACAATGAGACCGCTACCGTTACTGCCACTGGTTCGCAAACCGAGGTAGGCGAGAGCGTCAACACATACACCATTGACTGGGGTCAGACGAAGAAAGCCAACTACACCGTTACCGAACAGCTCGGTAAGTTGACTGTGACCAAGAAGGCACTGACCATCACAGCCAAGAACGCTACGAAGGTGTATGGCACTGATGACCCCGCACTCGAATACGAGGTCGACGGTCTCGTGGAAGGTGACAAGCTGGAAGGCGCGCTTGTCCGTGCTGAGGGCGTGAATGTCGGCACCTACGACATTCTGCAGGGAACACTCAAGGCCTCAGCCAACTATGCCGTGACCTTCAACAAGGGTACGTTCACCATTACTGCGGCTGAATTGACCGGCATCACCATCGACAACGTGACCGCTGTTTATGACGGCAAGGCACACAGCCTGGACGTTCCCACTAACGAGGGCGTGACCTTTAAATTCGGCACCTCTGAGGGCTCTTACGAGGCGACCACTGCTCCGACGCTGACTGATGTCGGAACGCTCGATATCTTCTATAAGGCTGAAAAGGCGAACTTCTCGCCTGTTACCGGCAAGGCCACCGTCACCGTGACCCCCAAGGCCGTCACCGTCTCAGGTATTGAGGCCAGCATCTCTACTGAGAATGGCGTGAGCACGGTTATTGTCGACTGCTCAGAAGCATCCATCGTGGGTGTCGTGGGTGGTCAAGCACTCACCATCAGCGGCGTCACTGGCACCATCAAGGAGACTGCCACCGACGGAACCGTTACCGTCGCCCTCGACTACTCGAAAGCCAAACTTGGTGGTGACCATGCCAAGAACTATGTCCTCGCAGCTATTGGCCATCAGCCTACCGTTACCGTCACCAACAAGAAAGAGACTTCTGTTGACATAGCAGAGGACGGTACTAAGACCGAGACTAAGACTGAGTCCACGACAGCGATAAGCGAAGACGGCTCTGTGACCGTGACCGAGAGCACCAGTCAGACCGTCACCGATGGCCAAGGAAAAGTCACCGTGACCGAGGCAAATACCGTCACCGAGACGAAAACAGACGGCTCGACCGAGATGACATCTACTGTTGTGGAGAAAGACGGCAACAATAATGTGACTGGTAAAATCGAAACCACGAAAACTGACGATGCGAAAGGCACGACTACGGAGCGCACCGTTGTCAAAGACAGCGATGGCAAGGTCACCGAGACCAGAGAGATTGGGTCTTCGTCCCGGACAAACACAGATGGTTCCTCCAATGAGACCACTACGGTAACCGTCAAAGACGGCAACGACAACGTGGTCAATACTAAAAATGTAACAGTCGAGAAGGGTGCCGATGGTTCGGTGAAAACGACCGAGTCCACCTATCAGAGTAATACCGATGGCACCACACAGGAGACCTTCGAAGAGACCCTGAAAGGTTCTGATGGTCAGGAGATTTCATCTCAGAAGACCGAATTAACTAACAATGCCGAAGGTTTCCCACAGTCCATCTCTTTAATTACGAAGAGTAGCGAAGAAGGCGAAACCAAGAAGGAAGAAACTTTTGACAACCAGAATTCACTTCCGTCCGAAGATTCTAATTGGACCGACGAAGAAGAACAAAAGTTTCAAGACGCCTTGGCTAAGTCCGGTTTCATTGCAAAGGGCTACGCTCTTATTTCGAGTGAATGGATGGAGAGTATTGCTTATTTGCGAGAGCACGAATCTTCTAAGCCGATTTCCAATGTCGATTTAGCCATCAGTAATGTTGATATGAAGGATTTTAAGGTAGCTAAAAAATCCACCAAGATAGAGAAAGATGGGAAGTTCGTCATAAATGAAGAAAAAGATGTTTTGGTGGTAAAAGCTGCCTTAGAAAGTGCCATTGAAGGAGCCATGGAAAATGGGAGTGAAGTAAAGAAACTCGCTATGGATGGTAGTAAGAAGATGGATGGAAAAAAATATTTTAAAATCGATTTTTTAACTCTTACTGTTAATAAGCATTCGAAAAAGGATGTAGATAAAAAACAAAGTGGGGTAAGAGCCAAGAATACTTCATTAAAGAAAGTATCGGTTTCCAAGGCTCCCCAAAACCGTGCTCCTGGCGATGAGGATGACGACGAGATGATAGAGATTGAATCTGGTGTAGAGTACGAAATCCTTGACGAAGGTGCTCTGGTCTTGGACATCGATACGTCAGATGGTGCTGTCATCATCGAATCTATCGAAGTCACCGAGGAGGAAGATAGCCAGACAGGCATTAGAACGATGTCTGATGTAAGAGGTAAGAAGTCAGATGTATGGTACACGCTGGACGGACGGGAACTCGATAAGGCTCCCGTCGCCAAGGGACTTTATTTCCACGGAGGTAGGAAGATTGTTGTACGTTAAGGGTAATGTTTAGACGGGCGGAGATTATTTCCGCCCTTTTCCATTTTCAGACCAATCGCATAATACTTTCCGTTTTCAAAAGTAACGCCCGACTTGGTGAATGTGTAAGTGGCATCAGCGACGGTGGCAGTGAGCGTAACGGCCTTGTCGCTGAAGCCGGGAATTGCCACATAGAGCACACCGTTGCCATTGGTCCCATAGGTGGCGTCTGGGATGCTGGTCAATGACAGGCTTTTCTCACCATATTCTATGGTCAGCGCCGTTGGGCTCAGCAAAGCTGAGCCATCAGACGTCTTGAGCGTGAACTTGACGATAGCCTGCTGATTCACGAATGTCACGGGTGAGACTCCAACTACTTTATCTGCTTCGATGTCCACCCTCACTTCTTCGGCTTTTGCATAGTCATATTTCGCAGCAATATCTGCCAGCGTTCCTACCTGCCCCGAGTAATCCAAATCACCAGAGCGTGGGAACTGAAGGGTCAATTTATGAGGTGTGCTTATAGCATCGTCAATCGAGATGCTAAAACTTGTCGGCAGACTGATAACTCCGTTCAGCCGTGTGGTTGTTCCTGCATATTGAGGCTGGATAGAGCCTTCGAACCAGAAATACGAATTATCAGATAACTTCTTCCCTTGCACATAAACGCGCTCCGATGTTGCCCACGAGGCATTGAGTGTGTTGCCATCAAGCGACAAGGCACGGGTTGTCGCACGACTGGCGGCTTCATTTGCACCTTTCGTGGCATCTATGGTCATGGTGTAGGTCGTGCGGACCTGTTCTGTGTTACTATCATCTGACGAGCAGGCAGTAAGTGCAAGACCAGCTGTCAGCAGTACACCGAAATAATTATTAATCTTCATATTGTTCTTCTTATTCTGAATCCCACTCTTGTGTATTTGCTTCTCCATAACTACTACGCGAAGCTTGCACACCACTCGCATTTAACAGCTGAGCTCTTTGACGCAGGGCAACGGCCTTCATTGATGGTTTCTGATAAACTTTCTTGTTCATAGTCACTTATTAGGTTTGATGAATTCAGGGAGATAGATGCCTCCCGTGCCTTTCGGAGCCATTGAGGCATCAAACCTCGTCCAAGCAATAGTGAAGATGCGATGCAGTTGTTCGCAGTAGTACGACAGTTCCACTGCCACGCCCGCATCATTGCTGGCAACCGTCAACTGAGCCACCCAAACATCTCCCACTTGCCGAGGAGCTGACACCGCACGCACTTCTCCACCGATGGTGGCACAGAGCAAGTCGTTCTTCGATACATATGGGTTCAGCGTGTCCTGCAACTGCACTTCCACGTTCATGACTTGTTCGAAGAGGTCGTAGTTAGGAGTCTGCCAGTTGGGACGGGCATCAGTACCCACAGGAATCCCTGAAGACTGAGGCGGGGTGTTCGAATCGTTGGCGTCCGAGGAGCAGCCCCACGCCAAGACGGCGAGGGCTGCTAATGCTATTAATGTTTTTTTCATCATATCAAAATTTAGTCATTGTTTCACTTAATAAGAACTGCTTTTCCGTTGTGGATATAGACACCACGCTGCGATGGCTTCTCACCAATCAGGATACCGCTCACCGTATACCACTTGCCGTCGTTAGGCATCTGGTCGATGGCAGTGAAGTTAATGGCGGTAGGCTCTTCAGGCGTACCCATCACTTTGTTCGGAGCGTAACTGATGGAGCTGCCCGTTATGGCGATAGTCTCACCGTCACGTTCAATCACGAAGCTCAGGTTTCCGCTATTCATCTCGTCGCTGCCAATGTTCAGGTAGTAGTTCTGCTCCTCATCGGCAACAGCCTCTGCCATACGCCCGGCACCGCTGTAAACCACCAGCTTGTCGCCTGCTTCCGTTTCGACACCCTCCACGACAGCCACGATGTTCATAGTCGTTGCTGTGTTGACAGAGGTGCGTCTCTGTGCACGGCTTTCGCTGGTGCTGCTGTAGCGTGAGTCGTTGAAGTACAGCGGATACAGGAACTGGACTTCGTTGTCGGCCTGTCGCTTAATCATGTAGCCCTTGCCGGCCTCCATATACTGCAAGTTGCCTTTCCAGACCAGTCCCGTAGCACTCTGGCTGGCGATGGCGAATCCGTCCTGCGACTTCACCACGTCGCCCACCTGAGCCTGCTCCAGATAGTCAGCCAATGCCTGGGAGATGGGCAAGTTAATCATTGAGTTATAGCCCACGCGGTTCCAGTTCTTATGGACCATGATGTAGCGGCGAGCGAATTCACCCTCAAGATATATGGTCTTGTCGCTCTTCGAGTAGATGCTGTACATCTGTCTTGGATCGACGGTGAACGGCTCATCTTCGTTATCCCACTTCAGATGGATGTTACCATTCTTGTCTGTGTTCGCACGGCAGGTGTAGTTAACTTCCATCGTGCCGCTGACAGCCGAGATCCTGTCATCAGCCTCCCACTTCGACATACTGTTCAGGAATTGTCCCAGCGTCGTGCCCTCCTTCGGAATCACGTAGAAGCTTACCCAGTTCCATCCCTTCTTCAGTTTCAGCGTCTGCACGGAGTTGAAGCTATTCTTCAGCACTACGGGGTTAGCATCAGTGCCTACGATGGCATCCTGTTGGAAGTTATAGGTTGTTCCGTCGGCTGGCGTCACGCTGTAAACGTTGCCCGATGAAGCATCAAAGAAGCGGAAGTTCAGTGGTGGCATAGAGTTGTCGTTGTTCTTGTAACCATAGATGGTCAGATAAGCCATTGCCTCGTTTGAGTTGGTTTTGTCGTTGACCTCAATATGTGCCACACCCAGAGCCTGCTGCTTATCGTCAAACACAGCCAGAATATCCTCGTTCGAACTGGCCACAATGCCGTCAATCTTCACACGTGCCACCATCATCATTGTCTGGTTGTTCTTTTTCAGGCGGTCAGGAACCGTCCAGTCAGGTTCATCGCCACGCACACGCAGCGTGATAGGCAGCGGTTCCGACATCATATTGTCTCCAATAAGAGCTATCTGCTCGTTGTATGTACCTATATTAATATAGTCGCTGACGGTGAATGTGATGGTCTGCTCGTCCAGCGCATCAAGTACGCCTTGTGTCTGTGAAGCGTTGATCCACAACGGCAGATCTTCCAACTTGAAGTCCTGCGTCACACCGCTCAGGTTCTTCACCGTGGCCTCGAAGGTCACGCCCTCACCATAGCGCACATCCTTTTCGATGCGCTTCACATCCCAGCGCAACGGATTGCGATACACGTAGAGGTTCAGCGTGACGGGCGATGCCATCAGGTTGCCCTGCAAATCAGGAATTTCCTTGAGGGTGACGTAGATGTTGGTCTTCTCTATCAGGAAGTCGGGCTCGTTGACATTGACATACAACTCGTTGTCGTTGGCCACGTAGCTGTACCGCAGGTTATCCATCTGCGAGTTGCTGACCATCGGAGCATAGAAGTCGCGCGCAGCCAAGACCTTCACCTCTTCATCGGACAGCAGTGTATCGCGGCGTTCCTCTAACTTACCCAGCGAGTCAACGTAGCGTTTCAGGCTGATACCTGTCGGCTCAAGATGCTGCTGGTTATTGTCCAGTTTCTCCGAGCGTCCGAAATCCAGATAAGCCAGCAGCGCACTCATGGTGCCGAGTGGCGTGTGGTTCGCATACTCTTTGATGAGGTTCACAGGCAGTACGCTTGAGAACAGGCCCAATTCGTCGATGTGCCCCTTCATCACGTTGGTATGCTTGCCCTTGTCCACAAAGGTAGCACCCAGTGTGATGTCGTTGCCCATGATACCGCCCACGCTGTCAGCAGGGAATGACTCGACAAGCTTTTTGTCCACATAGACGTTGCTGACGTTCTGCGAGCGCGAAACGGTCATGGCGAAGTGGTGCCAGCTGCCTTCTGATACAAAGGCCGATATTTTCCTCTCGAAGCCCTGCGAACGCACATAGAGTATACTGTCTTTTATACCGATATTGAGCTGGTCGGCCTGACCGTATTTGGCCTCACCGTTAGACAGCAGTGTAGCGTTCCCGTCGTTCGTGCGGAACCAGAAGGTCAGCGTATAGTCGTGGTTCTTGCTGCGTACGAACTTGTCTGGCTTTATGCACAGTCCTTTGTCGCCCTTGATTTCCATTGAGATGCCGGCTGGACGCTTCCAGCTGGTGCCTGCCAGCCAGAGATCCATGCTTCCCGGAGCCTTGTCGTAGGCCCAGCTGCCTTCGCCTTCGTTCATCGGGTAGTAGTCCAGCAGTCCCGTCTCGTAGCCCGAGAGTTTTTTCTGGCCGTAGCTCAAGAGTTCGCTGCCCGTCAAAGCGCGGTTCCATAGGCGGAACTCCAGCATCTCGCCCTTATAACGTAAATCTTCTGAATAGTCAAAGTCC
>JAEEGH010031157.1_pt1 | contig 10321 bp, 9 predicted proteins | sample 9134181 | NCBI WGS metagenome assembly JAEEGH01 (sample SAMN16246544, study PRJNA631951) | gut metagenome | biome: gut microbiome; feature: rumen; material: DP-attached | host: Bos | place: Iran: Karaj | collected 2018-10 | reverse complement strand
CCCGAGCCCACGCCGGAGCCTACGCCGGAACCCACGCCCTTTGTGGAGCCGGAGCTGGAGGAGGGCGGCCTGGTCACCTTCGACGGGGTGGAGCTGGAAAGCGGCGCCTATCTGCACGAGGGGCTGCGCTATGTGCGCCTCACCGAGGTGGCCGAGGCACTTGGCCTGGAGCTGGAGCCGGGGGAGGACGGGGAGAGCGTCTCCTTCAACTGGCGGCGGAGCCGGGTGACCCTGCGCCCCTACAGCACCACCCTTACTTATCTGGACAAGGACTTTGAGCTGGCGGCGCCAGTGCTGCTCTGCGACGGCGGGGCGGAAGTCCTGGTGCCGGTGGAGTCCTTCTGCGAGGGCTGCCAGATCGGCCTGCTGGACGATGTGGAGTTCAACCATCTCTACTGCACCCCCGGCGCCGGCAACTGGGAGATCCCCCAGGGCTACAACGTGCCGGTGATGATGTACCACGGCGTGGGCTGGGGCAGCAAGGACGCCAACCTCTTCGTGAACCCCCAGGATCTGGAGAAGCAGTTCGTCTATCTGCTGGAAAACGGCTACACCCCCATCTGGTTCTCGGATCTGGAGCATGTGGACGAGATCGAAAAGCCCGTGCTGCTGACCTTTGACGACGGCTGGGCGAACAACTACACCAACATGCTGCCCCTGGTGGAGAAGTACCATGTGAAGGTCACGGTCTTCATGGTCTGGGACTTCTTTACCATCAGCGGCAACCACCTGGACGAGGATGAGGCCCTGGAGATGGCCGCCAGCGGCTATGTGGATTTCCAGAGCCACACCATGAGCCACACCGACCTGACCACCATCCGCGACCCGGAGAAGCGGGATTACGAGCTGTCCGAGTCCCGGCTGCAGCTCACGCGGCTCTTCGGCAAGGAGCCTTTCGTGCTCAGCTACCCCATCGGCGGCAGCGACGAGGAGATCCAGGAGGAGGCCAGCCAGTACTACCGCTTTGCCGTGAAGATGACAAATCACGATTCCAACTACATTTGCTACAACACCGGCGACGACCCCATGCTGGTCTATCGCTTCTTCCCGGAGAAGTGGACGCCCATGGCCACCTACATCTCCTGGCTGGAGCGGGCCTTCCCGCCCGAGGAGCAGGCGGCGGAGAGCGAACAGCCCGAAGAGGCCGGGCAGACCGAAGAGACAGAACAGACCGGACAGGCCGGATAAGATAAGCGCCAGTCCCGGCAGGAACCGGGACTGGCGTTTTCGAAAGTGCCGAAAAGGAGGCATACGATGATCCAAGAAGTCCGCGTCAGCACCCTGGAGGAGCTGATGCCCCTGCTGTCGGAGCAGGAATACCGCCCGGATCTGGGGCGCAACCGCAGCCCCTTTGTCTACCGGGGCATGACCAATGCCGATTTCCGCATGGTCACAAGCCTCCGGCGCAACTGCCGCGAGCTCCAGCGGAGCCTGGAGCCGGCGATTTTGAAAAACTTCGCCAAGTACGCGGTGATCGAGGATCCCAGCGTGGCCCACTCGGTCTGGCGGCAGATGATCCTGGGGCAGCACCACGGCCTGCCCACCCGGCTGCTGGACTGGACCCAGTCCGCCCTGGTGGCGCTGCACTTCGCCGTCAGCGAGGAGGATCTGGCCCGCATGGAGGATCACGACTGCATGGTCTGGCGCGTGGACATCGCGGAGCTCCACTCTCTGCTGCCGGAGCGCTATCAGCAGGTCATGCGGGACTACCAGGCGGAGGTCTTCTCTGTGGACATGCTGGGCAGCGCCGCCCAGAGTCTGGCACTGTACGACCGGGACATGGGGGATCGGAGCATGGTGGTGCTGGAACCGCCCTCCCTGAGCGCCCGCATCGTGAACCAGTACTCCTTCTTCTCCGTCATCCCCATGGAGATGGAGAATGTGGAGGACTTCCTCGACCGCTGCACCGAGCACACCGTGAAATATGTGATCGACCGGAAGCTCCGCTGGCGGGTGCGGGACATGCTGGATCAGCTCAACATGTCCGAGCGGATCGTGTATCCCGGGCTGGACGGCCTTTCACGGTGGATCGCAAGGCATTATTTTGTGAAAGAGGATCGCGCGTAAGCCGGCGTGTCAAAAAGCGCCTTGAGGGATTTTTCAACAAGCTCCCCCGCCGAAAAAAGCTCCCGGATCGCCGGTACAGGCGATCCGGGAGCTTTTTGCCTTTCGAAAGGTCAGCGCAGGAAGTCCGCGAATTCCTCCGGACTGAGCTGGGCCCGCAGCAGCGTATCGGTGGCGGGGTCCAGGTAATAGAGCGTTTCGTCCAGAACGTAGACGGGAACCAGGCGGCTTTCCGCGCCGTCCCGCACCGTCAGCAGATAGACCTGCCGCAGCCCGGGATCCTCCCGGCAGTCCTCGGCCGGCTCTCCGCCCAGCACCGCGTGCAGCAGCGCCAGATCCATCCAGGAGGAAAGATCCAGCTCCTGGATCCCGACCTCCTCCTGCGCCTGGTCTTCCGCAGCCTCCTCCACAGCGGCGTCCGCATAAGCCGCGTCCAGGCTGTCAGACTCACTGTCCGGGGAAGCATCCTTGGCGGACTCGGGACTCATGGCGGGGCTCATGGGGTTGACGCCTTCCGGGGAAGCGGGGAGGGAGAAGCGCTCCATGCCGTTTTCCCGGGCCGTGTCAAAGCTCACGGCGTCTTCCTCGGAAAGCGAGCCTGCGGCGCTTTTCGCTTCGGCCAAATCCGCGGAGGCGGCCGGAAGTCCCCCGAAAGCGGAGGCGGCGAAGCGCTCGCGCAGCTTGGGGGAGACGCCCAGAGAAACGCCCACGATCACCGCGACGCAGGCCGCGGCGGCCATCACGGTACGCAGGATGCGGGGGAGACGGTTTTTCTTATAAATCTCCTGCCGCCGGATCTCGGACATGACGTTTTCACGCAGATCGAAGGGCGACTCTTCCAGATCGCCGCCGATCTGCCGGGACAGAGCGGAAAAAGCGCTGTAAAGCGCGGCGCATTCGGGACAGCTCCTGATATGGGCTTCCAGCTCCGCTTTCTCCCGGGAATTCAGCTCGTCATCCACCATCCGGCTGATCAGTTCCTGATTGTATGCACAAGAGCTCATGGGACATCACTTCCTCTCGGGTATCTTGACGAGATGGAGTCGGGAATGTTCCCGTCCTTCAACAAAAAGGCGCAGAGTTTTTTTCGCGCGCGGAAGATGCGGGATTTGACGGTTCCGGGCTCCAGATTCATGGCGTCTCCGATCTCCTCGTAGCTCAGCCCCTGGATCTCCCGCAGCAGCAAAATCTGCCGCTGCTCGTCCGGCAGCTCCGCCAGTCCCCGGCGCACGGCCTCCCGGGTCAGCTTCCGTTCCAGCAGCGCCTCCGGGCTCTGGCTCTCGTCGGCGATGTCCAGCTCCACGTTTTCGCCCTCGTCGTCCTCCACGGTGAGGGAGCTGGCCGGGCGCCGCCCCTGTCGGCGCTTGAAGTCCAGACAGACGTTGGAGACGATGCGGTAGAGCCAACTGGAAAAGCGGCTGTCGCCCCGGAAGGAGGAGAGAGAGTTGTAAGCCTTGATGAAGGCCTCCTGGGTCATGTCCTGGGCGTCCTCCCGGTTGCCGGTCATCTGCAGGGCCACATTGAAGACGTTTTTCTCGTAGGCCGCCACCAGCAGCTCGAAGGAATCCACATCTCCATGCTGTACCTGACGGATGATGGTCAGTTCCTGTTCTCTTGTCAAGCGATCACTTCCTTTTTTCTGCGGAAACGAAGCTCCCGCCGCCATCGGCATCCTGCGGACAATTTGCGCTCTGATTTCACCGGTTTTTCTTGAAATACACAAAGTATTCCTGCAAAAAACCGTCGTCATCAGACCACAAATTCTCTCGCAATCTGCTTTCGACGACGGAACCAAAGCCTGTGCGGAGGCTCCGTTTCTTCTCTATTGCAAATCGCGTTTTATGTCTTTCACGATGCGGCGGATGTCCGCCAGGGTGGAGACCTGCACCAGCGCCCGGCGGTAGAACCCGGCGTGAGGCACGCCGTGGAGGTACCAGGGCAGATGGTGCCGGGCCTCCAGGCAGGCAAGGCGCTCGCCGGAAAAGGCGGCCAGGGTCTCGATCTGGGAGACGGCGGCGTCCATCCGCTCCGGGAGCGGGGGCGGCGCCGGGATGGGCCGGCCTTCGACGGCGGCGTTGGCCTCCCGAAACAGCCAGGGATTGCCGAAGGCGCCCCGGCCCACGGCGCAGAGATCCGCCCCGGTGTAGCGCAGGATGTGGGCCGCGTCCTCGCCGCTGAAGATGTCGCCGTTGGCGGCGACGGGGATGTCCACCGCGGCCTTGACCTGGCGGATGATGTCCCAGTCGGCGCGGCCGGCGTACATCTGCACCCGGGTGCGGCCGTGGACGCAGAGGGCGTCCGCCCCGGCGGCCTCCAGGATCCGGGCGAAGTCCACGGCGTTTACGCTGCCCCCGTCCCAGCCCTTGCGGAACTTGACGGTGACGGGGACGGAAACGGCCTTCTTCACCGCCTCCACGATCCGCCCGGCCAGCTCCGGGTCGCGCATCAGGGCGGAGCCGTCCCCGGATTTGACGATCTTTCCCACGGGGCAGCCCATGTTGATGTCCAGGATGTCCGCGCCGGAGAGCGCCAGCGCCAGGCCCGCCGCCTCGGCCATCACCTCCGGCTCGTGGCCGAAGATCTGCACGGCCAGGGGCCGCTCCTCCGGCAGGCGGTGGAGCAGGGCCTTGGTCTTCTCGTCGCGATAGACCAGGGCCTTGGCGCTGACCATCTCGGTGGTGGTGAGAGCGGCGCCCTGCTGTCGGCAGAGGGCCCGGAAGGCGAAGTCCGTCACCCCCGCCATGGGCGCCAGCGCCACCCGGCCCGCCAGTGTTACGTTCCCAATTCGTACCATGTCTTACTCAAAACTCAAAACTCAAAACTGAGCTCCAGGCCCACGGGGCAGTGGTCGCTGCCCAGCACCTCGGGGAGGATGTACGCGTCCCGGATCTTCTCCCGCAGCCGGTCGGACACTACGAAGTAGTCGATGCGCCAGCCCACGTTCCGCGCCCGGGCCGCCGCCCGGTAGCTCCACCAGGAGTAGGCGTCGGTCTTGTCGGGGTAGAGGTAGCGGAAGGAATCGGTGAAGCCGGCCTGCAGGAGCTCGGTGAACTTGCCCCGCTCCTCGTAGGAGAAGCCGGGGTTGCCGATGTTCTGCTTGGGGTTTTTCAGGTCGATCTCCTCATGGGCCACGTTCATGTCCCCGCAGACGATGACGGGCTTTTGCGCGTCCAGCCCCCGCAGGTAGGCGCGGAAGTCGTCCTCCCAGCGCATGCGGTAATCCAGCCGCTTCAGCTCGTCCTGGGCGTTGGGGGTGTAGACGCAGACCAGGAAGAAGTCGGCGTACTCCAGAGTCACCGCCCGGCCCTCGGTGTCGTGCTCCGGGAGGCCCAGATTACAGCGGACGGAGAGGGGCGTATGCCGGGTGAAGATCGCGGTGCCGGAGTAGCCCTTCTTTTCGGCGTAGCTCCAATAGCTCTCGTAGCCGGGGAAGTCCAGCTCGATCTGTCCGGCCTGGAGCTTGGTCTCCTGCAGGCAGACAAAGTCCGCGTCAAAGCCCCGGAAGATCTCCGCAAAGCCCTTTTTCTGCACGGCCCGCAGGCCGTTCACGTTCCAGGAGATGAATCTCATGCCTGCTCCTCCCTCTGCTTGCCGGTAAACTGCTCCCGGCTGATCTGATAGTATTTGAAATGCGCATCCTCGGACACAAAACGGAAGCCCGCCTTCTGCAGCGCCCGCTGGCTGCGGGTGTTCTGGAGCAGGGAGTCCGCCAGCACGGTCTCCATCCCCAGCTCCTCAAAGGCGTACCGCAGGCCCTGCCGCTCCGCCAGGGTGCCGTAGCCGTGGTTTTTGAAGCGGTCGTTTTTGAGGCAGATGCCCATGGCGCAGCGTTTGCCGACCGGGTCGATGCCCTTGAGCACCAGCTCCCCGATGGGCTCCCGATCCATCATGATGCAGAAGCGGCGCTCGCCGGATCTGGCCAGCCGCTCGGCCACCCAGGCGTCCACCTTCGCGGGATCGTAGACATAGGGCCGGAGCTTGCTCTTGTCCTCAAACAGCTCCGGCGCCTGCTCAAAGTCCCGGAAGAGAGCGTGGTACAGGGAGAGGGTGCCGGGGGTGAGAGAAACGGCGTCTTCCGAAGGCTGGAGCTTCCGCCTGCCCCGGGCGTCCCCCAGGGCGGCGTTGCGCAGTCTGGGCACGGGGCCGGCGGCGGTGGTCTTGGTCTGGGCGGTCTTGCGGGCAGCCAGACGGTGGATCTTCAAGCCCTCGGCGGTGAACTTCGCCTCGTAATCGGTCATGATGCCCACAGGCCCGTTCTTGTGCAGGTCGTCGGTGATCTCCGAGAGGGCCCAGCCCTCGGCGGCAAACTGCTCCAAAGACCAGGTAAAGAGGGGGCCGTTGTCGGTTTTGAACTGGATTTGCCCCTCCGGCGACAGCAGATCCGCGTAGATGCGCAGAAAGCCCGGCGCGGTCAGGCGGAACTTGGCGTCCCGGCTCTTGGGCCAGGGGTCGCTGAAATTCAAAAACAGCCGGTCGATCTCCCCGGCGGCAAAAATGTCCGGGAGATTGGCCGCGTCAAAATCCATAAAACGGATGTTGGTGACGCCCGCCGCCTGTGCCCGCTCCATGGCAAGGATCATGGCGTCCGGCACCTTCTCGATGGCGAGGATCAGCGCGGAGGGCTCGGCCTGTGCCAGCTCCACGGTGAAACGGCCCTTGCCGCAGCCCAGCTCCACATAGACCCGATCCTGCTCGGGGAAGGCGGCCAGCCATTCGCCCCGCATGGCGGCGGGGTCTTCGATCAGATAGGCGGCACAGGCCTCCATCCGGGGGCCCAGGTTGTGCCGTTTGCGCATTCTCATGTTGGTATCACACTCCACACTACAGAATAACACAAGTTCCTGCAAACATCAAGAAATCTCTTGCATGCGACATAAAATTGGACTATAATGCTAGAGCGGTTTCCGGGAGACGCCGAAAACCGAAGATCCGGGTGTAGCGCAGTTGGTAGCGCGGGTGGTTTGGGACCATCAGGTCGGGGGTTCAAGTCCCTTCACTCGGACCATTTCTTATAAAGGGACTCTGATTATGATACGATCAGGGTCCCTTTGCTTCTTCCCATATCGTGCGTTGCCTGTTATAATGATCTCGACAAATCGGGATTTGTGGAGGAATGACGCTTGATCAAGATATCTCTGTTAACCGGGGAATTGTGTTTTACCCTGCTGTGGCTCCTCTGCAGAGGAATGATATGGATACAACAGAAGAAAATCGTCTGGAAAAGAGAGACTTTCCTTCTTTTGATGTATGTCAATCTTGCGGTTCTGATTCGTTTTGTCTTTTATCCTTTTTTCACCGTCAACGGCGAGGTTCAGCCGCTGATCATCAGCATGAACAGCATTCAGCCGCTTCGTGTCAATTTGATTCCGCTTGTAAACATTCTGGATTATGACATAAAACGCGAAGCTGCAATTAATATCATCGGAAATGTCTGCATGTTTATCCCAACGGGCATCATTATGCCAATTCTGTACAAGCGGCTGGATTGTTTTTGGAAAGTGCTTCTTGCCGGTGCAGGGTTATCTTTAGTGATCGAGATGATCCAGTTGCTCTTTCCCGGAAGTGTAACCGACATCGATGATCTGATTCTTAATACTGCTGGTGTGGCAATCGGAGATGGCATTTATAAGCTTGTATACCGTTTTATAAGAAAAGCATAAATTCCAGTTTGTCGAGATGCACCCCACTCACCGAGAATGCACCCCGGACAGAGCAAAATGCACCCCGCCCTGAACCCCGGGGTGCATTTGGTATCAAAATTAGCATGATTTCCCAAAAAAGGCCGGCGCCCCTGTGGGGCGGCGGTCTTTTTCCGTGAAGGGACTTGAATCAAGTCCGAAGGCCCCGGCGGGGCCTTCATGAGCCAGTGCAAACACGGGCGAATACAATGATTTTCGCCGTCTCACGGAAGGCGAAAATGCAAGCAAGTCCCTTCACTCGGACCACGTCGTCGCAAGCGAAATGAGGCTTGCGGCGACTTTTTTCCAAGTACAATATGAACACGCGGATCACGCGAAGGAAGAAGCCTGCTCCGGGATGGGGCAGGCTTTTTCGATCCGAAACATTTTTCGGCCGGCTGCGTCAACAAAAGTGAAGGAAAGCGGAAATCAGAGGGTGCATTCGGCGCGAAGCTGTGTTATACTATACACAAAGGATCGAAGCGATCCCGCACAGAAAGGAGGGCGTCCCCATGAAGATCACCAAGAGAAACGGCGTGATCTGCCTCTACGACGACGAAAAGGTGGCCAGGAGCATTCTGCGGGCCAACGCGGACACGGAGGGGGAGACCATGTCTGTCAAAATGGCCGATGCGCTGGCCGACGAGGCCTTTTCCCGGCTGACCGCCCAGCATGAATGGATCACCACGGCAGATGTGCGCGCCTGCGTCTTTGCCTTGCTCGCAGAGAGAGGCTTTCCGAAAACCGCAAAGAGCTACAAAGAGTATAAGAAGTAAAGCCATGACGCCGCCGGGAACAAGGATCCCGGCGGCGTTTCTTCATAACAAATTAAGAATTCTTTATTTGCTTTTGCGGCAAGGGCGCGGTATAAAGAAACCAAGAAAGCCCCTGTCAGCGGAGACGGGGGAGAGGAGCGCCAAATGAGAAAACAGATCGCTTTATGGATATGCCTTGCGCTGCTTGTGTCCTTCGCGGCGGGCTGCGGCTCCGCGCCGGCGGCGGGGGCGGACGACGCGGATGCGTCCGTCGCCCCCGGCGAGCAGAGCGAAGCGGCGGCGGAAAAGACCGGCTCCGGGGAGGAGACCGTACCGGCCGAGCGGGGGGACTTGATCGAGGAGCCCGAGGAGCAGCGGGGCCACTACGTTTTTCAGCCCAAGGTCTGCTCCTCCTTCCAGACGGAGCTTTTCGGCGAGGAGATGGTGGACGCCTGGTACAAGCTGGTGGACGCGGTGATGGCCGGGGAGGACAGCTTTGCCTGCCCGGACGCCTTCACCTACGACTGGGTGATGGGCCAGTTCCCGGACAAGTGCTTCCCGGTGCTGCGGGAGCTGATCGACTACTGCTGGGATCGGGACAATCCGGTGAAGGACGGCGTGGCGACCTTTACGTACCTGGTGCCGCCGGAGGAGGCCGCCGCCCGGATCGAGGAATTTGCCTCCCTGGTGGAGGAGATCCTCAACAGCAGCCTGCGGGACGACTATACCGATCTGGAGAAGGCCCTGGCGCTGTACCTGTACTTCTCGAACAACTATGTCTACGACTATGAGGCTGCCCGGCCGGAGGCAAACCCGGACTACCTCTCCAGCTACCGCGTGCTCACCACGGGGACGGGCATCTGCCAGGAGTTCTCCGTGGCCTACGCCTACCTGCTGCTGCAGGCGGGGGTGGACGCCTCCAATATGAGCGGGCACCGCAGCTATGACCGGGCCTCCCACCAGTGGAGTTACGTCAAGATCAACGGACACAACTACCACATCGATCCCACCTATGTGATCGGCGATCCGGACTCGCTCCAGTACTTCATGATGGACGACGCCCAGCGGGAGGCGGCGGACTGCTATGACCCGGCCGAATTCGTCATCTGCTCCAACTACGCCCAGGATCACCCGCACCCCGACTACAAGGCGGACGATGACAGCTTCCGTGAAATCTGGCGAGGTCGCTTTATGGAGCTCGACCATGAGAACAGAATCCTGCACTATACCGCATTCAACGAGCAATATCAGCTGGTGGAAATGTGCTTCGACTACACGGGCTGGTAAGAGCTTCTTTCCGTCCTTTTGAGAGCTTTTGAGAGAATGACCGCCCCGGACTTGCTCAGTCCGGGGCGGTCAGACTGTAGACAAACCCATGCGGCGGGATCTGGACACGCATGGGGAGAGCTCGAGAGGGGATTGGGTAGTCCCTCTCGAGTTTGATCTACACAAAAAATGGAACTTTTTTGAAGTTCCATTTTTTGTGCCTCAAGTTGTCGACACTTTTTTGACAACTTGAGGGGCTGTGGAATCCTTCACAGCCCCTCTCGCGCTCTTCCTGTGCGTGTCCAGGCCGGACGCGCCGGGTTTGTTTGCGGGAAAATCAGCGGCAATCAGTGCAGGTAGTCGGTCAGCACGGGCGGGGTAAAGCCCTCGGCAAAAGTCAGGACCTGCTCTTCGGTAAAGGCGTCCACCGCCTGGGAATAGGCCGTGTTCGAGACGATGCTGCGCGCGGTCATCGGGGTGCCGCTGCTGCTGTAGTCGAGGATCGAGTCGGCATCGAGCGGCAGGGTCATGATCACGTGATAGCCGAAGCTGGACTGC
>JAEEGH010031154.1_pt1 | contig 10322 bp, 12 predicted proteins | sample 9134181 | NCBI WGS metagenome assembly JAEEGH01 (sample SAMN16246544, study PRJNA631951) | gut metagenome | biome: gut microbiome; feature: rumen; material: DP-attached | host: Bos | place: Iran: Karaj | collected 2018-10 | reverse complement strand
TGAAAGGGGATGCTGCCCTGCTGAGGCTGTACGTAATGAGGTGGCACTGGTGCTGGAGCTGGAGCCGCAGGAGCTGCTGGCGCATACCCGTTCTGCCCATATCCATAACCAGGGGCAGCAGGTGGAGCCATCGGCATGGGTGCTGGCGACGGAGCAGGGGCAGACGCGCTCTTCGGTGTCAGCATCTCCATGTTGCTCACCGTCACCTCATAAAATATTCTCTTGTTATTGGGGTTGTCCTTTTCAACAACTTCTCTGCTCTCATACTCGCCTTCGACATACAGCTTGTCACCCTTATGCACATACTGCTGCACAGTGTCGGCAAGTTTCCGCCAGAAGATGCACGTGTGCCATGTCGTCCTGTCAGGCACCTGCTGTCCGTTCTGCTTCGTGTACCCTCTCCTCGTGGTGGCGATGCGAACCTGCGCCACCTTGGTCACATTGTCGGGCATCATCCTCACATCAGGATCTGCGCCGACGTTACCGATTAACATTACCTTGTTCATAAAATCTCATTGTGTATAAGTTAAACAATTTGTTAGGTGGGGAGGTTGCCCTCCCAGTTCTCATTCTCTGACTGTCACTCTGATGCTGTCCTTCGTCTCGCTCTCCTTCAAGTATTGAGCGTAGAGGTCGGGCTGCTCCTTCTTGAAGCGTGTGGAGTCAAACCGCATCGACTTGCCTCCTGGCACAAGCGTCATCTTCACCTTCTCGGAGTCGAAGCTCTTCACACCGTACTTCAACATGGCATCAAGTGCCTCCTGCTTGAACTTCTCATAGATATCCTTGTAGTGACCCATCAGGCGCTCAGCCTCCAGCATCTCATTGATGGCGTTTTCGGCAAGGATGATGTGCTGCTCTTTCTTCGGAGCCACGACTGGCACATACTGCTCGCCATTCTTCTCAGCCTCCATCAGAGCCACCACCGCTTCACTTCCCTTGTCATCCACGATATAGAAACCAGCGTTTTCCAACTGGTTCTCATTTTTGGGCAACCAGAGGGCAGCAAGACCAATGACCTTGATGCCAGGATTCTGCTTCTCGAACAGATACTTGTAGATGGATGTCTGCCAACTCACATACTCCTTGTCAAGTTCGTAAGTGGTCTTCACGTCAATGATGGCAACCGTGTTTTCCGTGATCTGAAAGACCTTGTCGATAGGGCTTGCGAAATACTCACCGTCTGTGACGATGTATTCATTGGCGATGACCTCGCTCGTGGGGAACTGCTCTTTCAAGAGTTTCTTGTACACGGCAACTTGTGGAAGCCCGTTGTCTATCATTATTTCATCGTACATCTGGCAAGCCTTATGGATAGCAGAACCAAGTTCTGCAGCCTTGTCTAGCACAGACTTCGGCACATTGTTGTACTTTTTCGGGAACAACTGTCTTTCTATCATCCCCGTGATTCCCTTCAACTCTTTTCCGTTGAGGAAATAGGAGTGACATTCCTCAAGGAACATCACTCCGCTTTCTTTCAGTGTAATCATTTCTTCGTAACCCTTTTGGCGGCTTCAATCGCCTTGTTGTAGAAATCTTGATTTTTCTCGTACCATTGACAATACTTCGCCCACACACCCTGATACTCTTCTGGTGTCTTTGCTGCGTCAAGAGCCGCAAGTGCTTCTTCAATAGGTGGAGCAGCCTCAGTGTACTGTTGGTACTTGCTGTCGTTATCACCCTTGAAGTAAACGTCTGCAGCAACGCCTAGTGACTTCATCGCAACGCTCATCGCATCCGTCAATGCCATCTTGTAGGCTTCATCGGACACATATAAGCCCTTGCTCTCTTTCGTCACCAAGGAACTGCCACCAGTGCCAGGAATGGGTGCGCTCCATTCTTCTCCATCCTTGATGTAGAGGTTGACCTCGATGAACGCCTTGATCTCTTCGCCATAGGTTTCTGTCCACCGATTGACAATTTCGTACTTCCAGCCGATACCGCAGGGGCCGAACTCCTCAGTCATGGCTTTGATTCTCCAGACAGGGGAAATGTTGCTCATACCTTTCAGGCGTCCTGCCTGAATAGGCTTCAAAGCATTCTCCGGCACGCTCCTTAGAGCCTCATAGTGCCGCAAGTTGTTTTTTTCTTCTTGTTTCATAATCTCTCGTATTTGGTTCGACAATCTTTTACTTCTGTTGAGGCTTTGGGGCAACGTCACTCAGAAGCAAGTATTTGAATTTCTCCAATTCTGCCTCGTTCTCACGCCTGCTCCTGTACTCATAGAGGTAGCAGTAGAAATAGACATTGGTGTCATTCTCGCCCTTATCGATGTTGGAAATCATCGAAGCTTCAATCGAAACGTCACCGTTATTGTTCTTGGTAACTGCAACCTTGATTTCATGCTCAAGGTCATCATTCCGCTGCAACTGTTGCAAGTCTGCAAGGAACGCTTTCATTTCTTGTTTTTCCGTTCTCATAATCTCATTTGTTTAGTTAGACAATTATTTTGTTTGAATGCACTGCAAAGTTCTTCATTTTGAACAAGTTGTGCAAACAGAAACTTCACCATTTTAACACCTTAACTTTTACTAACGTTTGAAAGGAAACCGCCGACCTTCACAGGCAGGCGGACACTCAAAATCTACTATTATGAAAATTTGAAAATCCCTTACACTTGGCTTACCGCCTCAGCATCTTGCAATGCTTCAGCACTTGGTCAGCCTTCACTCTCCATTTGGAGTTCTGTACGTTCAGAGGCTTCTCAGCCTCCACCTCGCCACTCTCAATCAGTGACATCAGTTTTCCGAGTCCACCGACAATCTCGACCGCCTGACGCTGGGAGAATGTCTTGCCGGAAAAATAGAGCAGGATGTTGTCAAGCATCAGCTCCTTACCAGAAATCATGTTTATCATGTTCACTTAATTCTTGTCACCTTGACACAACCTTGCTCAAGGTCACGTTTCACACTCCAATTCATTCCCTTCGCCCTGTCTATGACGAGCGTGCTGTTCTTGGCAGCATTGATGCTGTTCAGCTGCTCGATAGGGAACAGCTCCTCAGCTCCGACATTCATCGCTCGAAGAACGTCAGAAATAGGTCTCTTCTCCATATTACACATACGCATATATATTAAGTTTATACTCAAAGTGCGCCTGTGCGTGTTCCGATGTCATGTTCCCATGGTCACAAGTGACAACGCTTACTGCCCCACAAGGAGGCACAGGCAGACACACCGATATCGATGCGCCTATATTTTCGCACCACCGTCCAAAGCCCCCAACCATTCTCGTGGCCGGGCACCATTCGCTCATCACGGAATAGGTGGCTCAACTATACTATCGGCCGTTCAGAGGTCTGCATCCCCAGTGGGACTCGCTCCTACTTCCCGAATTCCAATCTTCTTCTTTTCTGTACCAATAAGTCAAAGAACTCTGCATTGATTTGCACGGATGGAGGGACTCGAACCCCCACTCACATAGGCTTCCTTCGTGATGGTTGTGGTAACTCAACCACCCTTATTCCCAAACTTGCGGCTTGTGCCAACTTCCCGCTATCATCCGCGTCCTTCGTCTCTCCGAAGTGTCATTCCAGGACAGGCTTAGCGAGGCTTCCCTTTGTCCTTTCAGCAGAACAACCACATTGCAGCGTAAAACGTCAAAAGCATGATGATTCCACCGACTAATTCCTTCAATAAGTTCTGTTCCATTGTCTTCGATTTTTATATGTGAATACTATGTTGTTCCAAAGAATGGAGGATGTTGCCGACTTCTACACAAGCACCCATGAAGGCGTTCCTGTCCGAATGTCCCTTTCGGGCATCCTCCTGCCGCCCTGTTCTCGGCTGTCATCGGTTTAATGCCTTCACGAGGGGGAACCTCTCCGCTGGCCACTTATGTAACAGGATACACATGTTTCTTTTTCGGCACTCACAGTCTCACGACTGCCTCACCGAAACAATTTAATACTATGGTTTACTACGTATGAGTATTCCATGAAGCCAGACACCTCTGACCGAAATTTACCCTTCTGAAAAATCTTAAAACTGAACCACCAAAAACTTTTTCACAAAACCCCTTGGTGGTTTCGCTAAAAATCCGTAAATTTGTAGCGAGATATAAACGTAGTGCAAAAGTACATCGTTTTTATGGACTAAACAAGTAAAAGTCCATAAAATTGATGGACTTTAACAACTTTTAAGAAAGTTCTATGGAACTGGTTCATGAAAAATTGCGCTCCTATTTCAAAGAAATAGGGATGTCGCAGGTCGAAATTGCGGAAAAACTCGGAGTTTCAAAAACGACCGTCAACAATCTTCTTACTGGTTACAGTAAGTTCGGAAAGGCACAGGCTGAGAAGTGGAGTGAACTCTTCGGCATCTCAAAGTCGTTCCTTCTTACAGGAGAAGGTTCTATCACCGAGGAGGAAAACTCAAAGAACGAGGAACGCATTGCAAGCCTCACGTCAACAATCCACATCCTTACTGAGACCATTCAGGAAAAGGATAAGACTATCGATGCGCTCAAAGCACGCATCGCAGAGCTCGAAAAGAGAATTGTTTAACCACTAATACCTTACTATTATGAAAAAAGTTGTCAAATATGGTTGTCTTTCAATCTTAGCCATCTGGGGCATCCTTTTTGTCGCATCCTTCGTCATTCACTTAATCAAAGGAGGTAAGGGCGACAACACAGAAGAGCAAACAGTAGAAACAAAGGACAGCATCGTGCACAAAATGCACTTCTACTATGGCGCAGAAGACACAACGAGTCTCATCACCATGCAGAGCAAACTGATGGAGAAGTATCCTGATGCCGCAGAACTCGACACGATAAACGGCTACCTCTCAGAACTGCGTGAAAAATACGCCAAGCTCCAAGCAGAATGGAAAGTGTCATTCGACAAACTCAAAGTGAAGAAGGACGAGTTCGAGAACACAACCTGGTACGAAAACCCGTACTTCACACATAATGTATTCTCAAACAACGTGTCACTTTACATCGGTAGGAAAGGTGACAAGATATGGCCATGTGCCAAAATCTCGTACACTGGTAGTGACTGGATCTTCTTCGATGAGATTACCTTCCTTATCGGGCAGGGCACATTCACATTCGCTTTCAACAAGCACAAAGACCGCGAAACGGAAGTTTCTGGCGGTAGGGTGGCAGAATGGGTCAATATGGGCATAGACAAATATCCATTCAGCTACATCGCCGACATTCCAGAATTCGACAATGCAAAGATAAGAATGTCGGGTAAATACACCCATGACCGTTCCATCACGAACACGGAGAAAAAGGCAATCCGTGATGTGGTAAACGGATACCGTTACCTCCTCTCAACAGGCTGTACAGGCATGAGTCCAGACTAACATATATACAACAAAGGCTCCGACATTTCCTTTTTATTGTCGGAGCCCTCAAAAAAAACAGCAAAATTCACACCCAATCATCTTTATTCTCAAATAAATAGAGAATCAAGTGTGACAAAGTTACGACAAAAAAACCGATTAGGCAAAATTATGAAAATAATTCTGCCAAAACCTTCGGTTGGCATCTCTTTTGTAATGTCCATTGAAATAAAAAAACATTGGAAGTATGGCATTCATTGATTACTACAAAGTGATGGGAATCCCTAAGGACACCCCTCAGAAAGACATCAGGGCAGCATACCGTAAGCGGTCAAAGCAGTTCCATCCCGACCTTCACCCCGACGACCCCAAGGCCAAGGCGAAGTTCCAGATGCTGAACGAGGCGTACGAAGTGCTCAACGACCCCGACAAGCGCGCCAAATACGACCAATACGGTGAAAACTGGAAACAGGCGGAGCAGTTCGGCGGATTCGACACCGGCGGTGGAGGCAACCCCTTCGAAGGGTTCTCCTTCAACATGGGTGGCGAAGGTGGCATGAGCGACTTCTTCCAGCAGATATTTGGCAGCATGGGAACAGGCCGACGTGCACGTTCACGCCGACAGGCCGAACCCTCCGAGACCGAGGCGCACGTTGCCATCGATGTGTGGACAGCCATGCTGGGAGGCGAACTCATTGTCAGCACCTCCTATGGTAAGTTCAAACTCAAAGTGGCACCAGGCACACAACCAGGCAAGAAAGTGCGGTTGAAAGGTAAGGGAGGCATCAAGACCGACGGGACACTCAAAGACCTCATCATCGTTTTCGATGTCACCATCCCGACCTCACTGTCGGAACAGCAGAAGTCGCTCCTCGAACAGGCACGACGTGGATAAAGGGAAAGAAATTTCCCTTTTTTCTTTGTTTAATCTTTTTTTTGTATTACCTTTGCAACCAGAACTTTACCAAACGCTTTCTAATGAGACATCTGAGAATTATTTTGTTGGCATTGTGCACCACCTTGGCATCAATGACCTATGCGCAGAAGAACACTGCTTATCAGCAATACATCGACAAGTACAAAGACGCCGCCATTGACCAGATGCGTCGCTACCACATTCCTGCCAGCATCACCCTGGCACAGGCATTGCTGGAGAGTGGGGCAGGGAGCAGCTATCTGGCCACCAAGGCCAACAACCACTTTGGCATCAAGGTAGGCATCGGATGGGATGGCCCATACGTGACACGCGACGACGACCATAAGAACGACCGTTTCCGTAAATATAAGAATGTGTCGGAAAGTTACGAAGACCATTCACGCTTCCTCCAGCAGAATCGCTACAGAAGCCTCTTCGACCTCAATCCTCTCGACTACAAGGCATGGGCACGCGGACTGAAAGCCTGCGGATATGCCACATCGCCCACCTATGCCAACAAACTCATAGGCATCATCGAGACCTACGAACTGAACGACTACGACGAAGACCGTTTCGGCTTGCGGAAGAAGAAGTATAAGGAACCCGAATACAAGGGCTACGTAAGGCATCAAGTCATCACAGTGAACGGCATCCAGTGCGTGGTGTTCCGCGAGGGCGACACTTGGGACTCGCTCGCCAAGGAAACCAAGATTTCGAAGAAGAAACTGCTGAAATTCAACGAAGTGGATGAAGACTTCACACCACCAGTCGGCATGAACGTGTTCCTCGCCAAGAAAGCGAAGAAGGCCGATGCACAGTATAAGGACACCTGGCACAAAGTGAAGCCCGGCGAATCCATGTACACCATCAGCCAGTTCTACGGCATCCGTCTGTCCTCCCTCTACAAGAAGAACTTCAAGGATGACTCCTACATTCCTGTATCGGGCGACCTCTTGAAAGTGAGGTGATTCACACCGTCAGTCCCCCTGTGGACTGACACCCGTATCCCACAAAAAAGAGAAGGGCTTCCAGTTGAAGTCCTTCTCTTTTTTTGTTTGTGTGTCATTCAAACCGCGAAGTTTGCAGTTGATCGGTCAGCGGGTTTCAATTTCTTCTGTCATGTCTATCTCTTCCCCCTTGGGGTCGACAAACTTGTATTGCAGGAAACCCAAATCCTGACTCGGATAAATCTTTACACCAAAGCCGTATGTCATCTGCCATCTGAGTGCGAGGCTGAAGAGGCCTTTGGTGATGAATGCCTCTACGTAAGGATTGACGTAGAGCTTGAATCTTTTCTGACCAAGATTGTTGACAATGTAACTGATTTTTCGCTCCAGAGTGTCTGTGAAGAGGACGGAAGGCTGAATGGTTCCCTTGCCAAAGCAGGTGGGGCAAACTTCCTCCACATGCATGTCCATGGCGGGGCGCACTCTCTGTCGGGTAATCTGCATGAGTCCGAATTTGCTCAGTGGCAGAATGTTGTGTCTTGCTCGGTCATTTTTCATGATTTGGGTCATGTGCTCATACAACTTCTGGTTGTGTTCGGCACTGTCCATGTCGATGAAGTCGACCACGATGATACCTCCCATGTCGCGGAGTCGCAACTGACGCGCCAGTTCCTCGGCAGCTTCCATGTTGACGGCAAAGGCATTCTCCTCTTGGCTGTTCAGACCGCGGTTGCGGTTGCCCGAATTGACGTCCACCACGTGCAGAGCCTCAGTGTGCTCAATGATGAGGTAGGCGCCGTGTTTGAAACTTACCGTTCGTCCCAGACCCGACTTGATTTGCTTCGTCACTCCATAATTGTCGAAAATGGGCACGTTGCCCTTGTACAGTTTGACAATGGATTCGCATTCGGGTGCGATGAGGCTCACGTAGTTCTTCACCTCTCTGAACACATCCTCATTGTTGACATGGATGCTCTCGTAAGAGGGATTGAAAAGGTCACGCAGCATGGAGACAGTACGGCCAGTTTCCTCGTGTGCAAGTACTGGCAGACTTGTAGCCTTTTGAATTTTCCCGATGCAATTGTTCCAGGAGTTCACCAGAAAGTTGAGTTCGTTGTTGAGCTCGGCAGCGCGTTTGCCCTCTGCCACAGTTCTGACGATAACTCCGAAGTTGCGGGGTTTGATGCTCTGAATGAGCTGTTTCAGTCGTGCTCTTTCTTCTTTCGACTTGATCTTTGAACTCACGTTCACTTTGTCGTCGAAGGGGATGAGGACGATGTACCGTCCTGCGAACGAAATCTCGGCAGTGAGCCGAGGCCCCTTAGTGTTGATGGGCTCCTTGGTGATTTGCACCATCACCTCTTGTCCCAATTCAAGAACCGACTGTATCTCACCGTCTTTAGCCAGTGTGGCCTGTCTCTTCAACTTATCCATCGGAGCCAAGCGCTTGCGGTCACTCACCACTTGCTTGACATATTTCTCGATGGAGAGAAACTGTTCACCCAGGTCTTGGAAGTGTAGAAATGCTTCGCGTTCATGACCGACTTCAACGAAACATGCATTCAGGGCAGGCATTATCTTCTTGACCCTTGCAGCATAGATGTTTCCAACCGCAAACTTCGAATCCTGATCTTCACGCTGGAACTCAACAAGCCGTTGGTCCTCCATCAGCGCAATGGTCACCTGTTTCGGTTGGGCGTCGATGATTAGTTCGCTGGTCATTTCCGTTTTGGGGAGTTTTAAGTTAATAGTTAAAAGTTAAAAGTAGAAAGCTAATCTGTCTTTGCACGCGTGCAGAGTCATTTTAACTTATAACTTTTAACTTTTAACTTTTAATCTCTACTCTTACTTGCTCTTGTGACGATTCTTTCTCAGTCTTTTTTTACGCTTGTGAGTAGAAATCTTGTGTCTTTTCTTTTTCTTACCGTTTGGCATAACACGATTGATTTAAAAGTTGATAAATGATGTTGATTGCTGTGTGTAGCGGATTATTTCAGCATCTCTGCAAAAGACTTTGCGGGCTTGAAGGCCGGGATGTTGTGCTCGGGAATGATGAGCGTGGTGTTCTTGCTGATGTTGCGAGCTGTTTTCTGAGCCCGCTTTTTCACAATGAAACTTCCGAATCCGCGGAGGAATACATCCTCCTCTTTAGCAAGCGAGTTCTTAACAGTCTCCATGAATGCCTCCACGGTGGTGAGAATGCTCTGCTTGTCAATGCCAGTTGTCTTGGCAATTTCGTTGACGATGTCTGCTTTTGTCATAACAGTTGTTATTTTGTTTTACAATAATGAAATAAGTTCTCTTTCCTTCGGCGATTTCACATACCTTTATGCGCGTACCTATTAAATAGTTATGCGTCCAAAGGGTGTAGTAAAATCTGTTTCGGACTGCAAAGTTAGTAAAATTCAGCCACATAGAAAAATTTTTTGGTGTAAAAAGATGAAAAACAACAAGTTTCGTGTGTTTTTTAATTATTAATTATTAATTTTTAATTTATTTCCGTACCTTTGCACCAGTTTTTAACGATTACAATGGCACACAATAAATTCAAAGGTCTCGGTGTGGCTCTGGTTACACCCTTCAAACCTACGGGCGAAGTTGATTATACAGCCCTTCGACGATTGCTCGACTACCAACTTGCCGGTGGAGTCGATTTTCTATGCGTATTGGGAACAACGAGCGAGGCTCCTTGTCTGACAGAAGATGAAAAGCAACGCATCAAAGACATCGTTCGCGAACGTGTCCAAGGACAGGTACCCATTCTGTTGGGATGTGGAGGCAACAATACGGCAGCCATTGTCCACTCTCTCCAGCACGACGATTTCACGGGCATAGACGGCATCCTCAGTGTCTGCCCCTATTACAACAAGCCCTCACAGGAAGGCCTCTATCAGCATTTCAAGGCCATCGCCGCAGCTACCCCGCTGCCTGTGGTGCTCTATAACGTGCCTGGACGTACAGGTGTCAATATGCAGGCTGCCACCACCGTGCGCCTGGCTCGCGACTGTCAGAACATCGTAGCCATCAAGGAAGCCAGCGGTAATCTCGAGCAGGTCGATGAGATCATCAAGAACAAGCCCCACGACTTCGATGTCATTTCTGGCGACGATTCCCTGACCTTCCCTATGGTCAGCTGTGGAGCCGTGGGTGTCATCTCCGTGATCGGCA
>JAEEGH010031151.1_pt1 | contig 10323 bp, 8 predicted proteins | sample 9134181 | NCBI WGS metagenome assembly JAEEGH01 (sample SAMN16246544, study PRJNA631951) | gut metagenome | biome: gut microbiome; feature: rumen; material: DP-attached | host: Bos | place: Iran: Karaj | collected 2018-10 | reverse complement strand
CGAGCTCCGCCGCTTCCTCGAAGTGCAGGTGCCGCACGGCCTCCGTGTCCTTGACCACGCGGGGGTCGTTATTGTGCATGCCGTCGATGTCGGTCCAGATCTGGATTTCCTCCGCCTGCAGGGCCGCGCCAACCAGGGAAGCCGTATAGTCGGAGCCGCCGCGCTGGAGGTTGTCCACCTCGTCGTGCGCGTTCCGGCAGATGAAGCCCTGCGTCAGGAACAGCTGCGCCTCGGGATTCTCATCGATGAGTTTCGTCAGATGCTCGCGGATGAAATCGCCGTCCGGTTCTCCCTGGATGTCGGTCCGCATGAAATCCAGCGCCGGCAGGAGCACCGCGTTGATGCCCTTCTCCTGCATGTACCAGAGCATCAGGTGCGTGGACAGCAGCTCGCCTTGCGCGAGGATCATCTTCTCCTGCACCGGGCCGAAGAGCTGCTTGGAGAAAGTGCCCAGGAACGCGAAGATCTCGTGGACGAAATCCCGCGCCTTCGCGGCATATTCCTCCGTGGAATAGAGTTCCTTGATGACCTTCAGGTACTTCGCTTCCAGGCGGCTGATGGTGTCCCGCGCGCCTTCGGAGTTGTGGTTGTACAAGTACCCGGCAATCTCCACGAGGGTGTTCGTGGTGCCCGACATCGCGGACAGGACGACGAGATTCCGGCCGGCGGAAGAGACGAGCTCCGCCACATGCTGCATCCTGGAGGCGGACCCTACGGAGGTTCCGCCGAATTTCATGACCTTCATTCTGATAAGTTCGTTTCGTTTCTAAAGACAAAGATAGTGATTTTGCGGGATAACCGGCAAGAAATGGCTATCTTTGCGCAAGCATCCGTAAAAAAGTTGAGTTTTTCAAATCATACGAGCAGCGTCGACAGTCATTCATGAATAGATTTTCGTTTCCCGTCGTCATCGTCCTGGTCCTGTGTCTGGGCAATGGTTGTGCGCACAGGACATCCAGGAAAGGGAAGGAAGCGGCGGGGATTCCCAAGGAGGCGATGACGATCATCCAGGCCTATCCGGACCAATCGTTCACCTACGAGGACAACAAACTCATCTTCGCCGACGGAACCTCGATCGTCTTCGACGACGGGGTGGAAAAGGACTTCGTGACCAAGCTGGACCGGTCTGACGTCGAGGACATGTTCTCCATCGCCTATGACCGGAACGGCCGGCCCGGCTATCTGTCCGATGCCGGCCGGAGCCGCTGCGAGCCTCTGTTCAAGAAAATGTATGGCCGATCCTCGAAGAAGGTCCGGAAGAATCTCGTCGATGTGGCGTGGTTCGGCCAGACGGTCAAGTTCACTCGCGTGAACGGGGCGAACAGGCAGCTGGAAAAAGTGGCCGCGGAAATCGCCGAAAAGTATCCGGAACTGAAAGAGTATATGAAGAGTAGCGGGACTTTCTACTGGCGCAAGGTTCGAGGAGCAAAACGCCAAAGTGCGCACTCCTATGGGATCGCCATCGATATCAACACGGAATATTCCGACTATTGGCAGTGGAAATACCCCAAAGCCTCCGAGACGCAGGAAATCGCCTATGCGAACCGTATTCCCCTGGAAATCGTCGCAGTCTTCGAGAAATATGGTTTCGTGTGGGGTGGACGATGGTACCATTACGACACGATGCATTTCGAATACCGCCCCGAGATCAATCCAATTCCGTAACCGGCGCTCTGATTTCAGGTGGCCTATTACCGATAATGTCCCCAAAAAGCGTATCTTTGCAGAATCAAGCGAATGGATATGCAAAGAGTCGTCATCACGGGACTGGGAATCTGGTCGTGCCTGGGCACGGACCTGGAGACGGTGCGGGAGTCGTTGTACAAAGGCAAGTCCGGCATCGTGCTGGACCCGGTCCGCAAGGAGATGGGATTCCGGTCGGGACTGACCGGAAAGGTGGAACTGCCCGACCTGAAGAAAGAGCTTCCCCGCCCGCTCCGGGTATACATGCCGGAGCCGGCGCAGTACGCCTACTGCGCGACGCGGGACGCCCTGAAGCACGCGGGCATCGACCAGGACTACCTGGACAGCCACGAGGTAGGACTCCTGTACGGCAACGACAGCACGGCCGACGCCGTCTATAAGTCCATCTCCAAGATCGTGGAGAAGAAGGATACGATGCTGTGCGGTTCCGGCGCCATCTTCCAGTCGATGAACTCCACCGTGACGATGAACCTCGGGGTCATCTTCCACCTCAAGGGCATCAACCTCACCGTTTCCGGCGCCTGCGCCAGCGGGTCCCACGCGATCGGCCTCGGCGCCCTCCTCATCCAGAACGGCCTGCAGGACATGGTTGTCTGTGGCGGCGCACAGGAGGTCAATCCGGCCGCAACCGGCTCATTCGACGGGATTTCCGCTTTCTCCGTCCGGGAGGACGCGCCGGAGAAGGCCAGCCGGCCGTTCGACCGCGACCGCGACGGCCTCGTGCCGGGCGGCGGCGCGGCGACCGTCATCCTCGAGAGCTACGAGTCGGCCGTCCGCCGCGGCGCGCCCATCCTCGCCGAGGTCCTCGGCTACGGCTTCTCCGCAAACGGCGACCACATCTCCACCCCCAACGTGGACGGCCCCGCCCGCTCCCTGGAGATGGCCATCCGCCGCGCCGGGATCGACATCCGCGAAATCGGCTATGTCAACGCCCACGCCACGTCCACGCATGTCGGGGACGCGAACGAGGCGAAGGCCATCGCCCGCGTGTTCGGCGAACGCACCGTCCCGGTCACATCCACCAAGAGCCAGACGGGCCACGAAATGTGGATGGCCGGCGCCAGCGAAATCGTCTACTCCCTCCTGATGATGAAGGGCGGCTTCATCGCCGGAAACATCAATTTCGAGCATCCCGACGAGGATTCCGCGCGGCTCTGGATTCCGGCGGAGACCATCGAACGTCCGTTCGACACGTTCCTTTCCAACTCCTTCGGCTTCGGCGGGACGAACTCCACCCTCGTGATCCGGAATGTCTGAGGCCGTCATCATCGGATCCGGCCTCGGCGGCCTCCTCTCGGGCGCGATCCTGTCCCGGGCGGGATATCACGTCACCGTCCTCGAGAAAGCCGCGCAACCCGGAGGATGTCTCCAGACTTTCACCCGCGAAGGGCTCCGGTTCGACACCGGTTTCCATTCCGTCGCGGGGCTGGAAAAAGGCGGGCCTCTGGAGCGGATTTTCCGTCCGCTCGGCCTGATGGAACTTCCCTGGCAGCAGGTGGCCGAGACCGATGAAATCGTCTTGGACGGTGTTCCGCACCACCTCTCCGACCTCTCCTATCCACGGGGAAACGCCCTCCGGCTCTCCGGACCGGAAGTGACGGAAGAGGAATATGCCCATGTGATGGAGCCCTATAAAAACGGCTCCTGGCGGCTTCCTGCGGGGGATTTGCTGGTCCAGGCGCTCGCCGCGCAAATCAACGGAACCATCCGCTGCCACTGCGAAGTGACCGCCATCGAACCGGGTCGTGTCCAATGCAAGGACGGAAGTGTTTACGAGGGGATCATCGTCTCCGACATCCACCCCCGGCAGACTTTCGCCCTTTTCAAGGGGCATGTCCGCCCGGCCTACCTGCACCGGCTGGAGGTGCTGGAAGACGGTCCCGGCATCTTCACGGTCTATTGCAAATTACGCCCGGAAACGCTGGTTTACAAGCCCTGGTGCACGACTTATAACGACGACGTGATGCTCCATTACGGGAATCCGGACGGGCAGGGGTTCGCCCGGAGCGCGGACCTGCTCGCCTTCTGCGAAGAAGAGGTCCCCGACCGGGCCGCCTTCGCCGAAAGCCTGATCCGAAAGGTTCCCGGCCTGGAACCCGCCGTCGAAAAATACTGGACCAGCACGCCCGCGACCTGGGAGCGCTACACCGGGACGCCCGGCGGCAGCGCCTTCGGCATCCGGAAAAAGGACGCCGCCTGCTATGTCCATCCCCGGACACCCGTTCCGGGACTCTACCTGACCGGCCAGAACTGCGGCCTGCACGGCGTGCTGGGCGTAGCGGAAACCGCTCTTACCACTTGCCGGGAAATCCTCGGCGAAACCACCTTGAATCAAATCCTGCAACGATGAAAACCGCTCTCGTCACCGGCGGCAGCCGCGGCATCGGCCGCGCCGTCACCCTCGCCCTCGCCCGCATGGGCTATCACGTCCTCATCAACTACGTCTCCAACGAGGCCGCAGCCCGCGAAACCTTGGAAGCCATCGGCGGCCAGGGCGAACTGATCCGCTTCGACGTGGGCGATCCGGAGGCGGTCCGCACGGCCGTCGAAGGCTGGCAGGCGGCCCATCCGGAGGAGTATATCGAGGTGCTGGTGAACAACGCAGGCATCCGCAAGGACAACCTGATGATCTGGATGGAACCCGATGAGTGGCAGCAGGTCGTGAACACCAACCTGAACAGTTTCTTCCACGTCACGCGGACCGTCCTGCAGGCGATGCTGCTGCACAAGTACGGCCGGATCGTGAACATCGCGTCGCTCAGCGGCATCAAGGGCCTGCCGGGCCAGGCAAACTACGCCGCGGCCAAGGGCGGCCTCATCGCCGCCACCAAGGCGCTCGCCCAGGAGGTCGCGCGGAAAAAGGTGACGGTGAACGCCGTCGCCCCCGGTTTCATCACCACCGACATGACGGACGGCCTGGACGAGGCCGCCCTCAAGAAAGACATTCCGGCCGCCCGTTTCGGACGACCGGAAGAAGTGGCGGCCGTAGTGGCCTTTCTCGCCTCGCCCGAGGCTTCCTATGTCACGGGCGAGTGCATCTCCGTCAACGGAGGGCTGTATACCTAATCCGCTTCCAGATAGAATACGCCGCTGTCGAAGGTCTTGAGGAGCGCGGGGTTGAACCCGCCGTTCATCAGGAAGTCGCCGGCGTGCACCGCACCGGAGCCCCACCACGATGAACGGTTCACATTGAGCTCCGTCACCTTGTACTGGCGGGCCGGGTCCAGGCCGTCCAGCCGGAACGGATGGGCGCCGACCGCCCGGTTCTGGTACTTGAGGCAGTAGGTGAAGACCACCGCCCGGCGCCGGTCCTGTGAAACATACATAAGTGCATAATAATCACCGTCATACGGGGATGCCAGACGGTACACGTCTCCCGTGAAGACCAGGTCGCGGTACTGCTTGTAGGAACGGATGCAGCGGTCCGCGAGGGCGCGCTCCCCTTCCGACAGGTTCCGGGGCTGGAGTTCCATCCCCAGCCGGCCGGAACAGGCCATGTCGAACCGGAACTTGAGCGGGGTGACGTTGCCGGTCTGGTGGTTCGGGACGGCCGACACGTGGGAGGCCATCACGCAGGCCGGATAGATCAGGTTCGTGGCGTATTGGATGTAGGCGCGGGTGAAGGCGTCCGTGTTGTCGCTGGTCCAGATCTCGTTGAAATACTTCAGGGCGCCGTAATCCACGCGTCCGCCGCCCGACGAGCAGCACTGGACGATGGTATCGGGATACTTCGCGCGCAGGCGGCGCATCACATTGTAGATGCCCTGCGCGTATTCCACGAAGAACCGGTCCTGCTCGCTTCCCAGATACGTGCTGCCGAAGTCGGCGACCGTCCGGTTGCAGTCCCACTTGATGTAGTCGATGTTCGGCGCCAGCTGCATCGTGTTGTCGAAGATGCCGTACACGAAGTCCTGGACCGCCGGATTGCTCAGGTCCAGCACCCATTGGTTCCGGCTCTGGTAGATCTCGCGGCCGGGGCTCTGGACCACCCACTCGGGATGCCTGTGCGCCAGGTTGCTCTGGGGATTGACCATCTCCGGCTCGATCCAGATGCCGAACTTGAGGCCCTTCTGATGGGCGTAGGAGGCCACATAGTCGATGCCTTCCGGAATCTTGGCGGTATTCACTTCCCAGTCGCCGAGGCCGGCGGCGTCCCCGTTGCGGGGATAATCCTTCGCAAACCAGCCGTCGTCCAGGACGAACATTTCGAGGCCCATGGCGGCCGCATCGTCGATCATCCGGAGCAGGGTTTCGGTCGTGAAGGTGAAGTAGGCGCCTTCCCAGCTGTTCAGGAGCGTGGGATTGATCTGCCCGCCTCCGTAAACGCCGTAGTTCCGGGCCCATGCATGCAGGTTGCGAGAGGCCTGCCCCGCCCCTTTGCAAGAGAAGGTATAGATGAAATCAGGCGTCGTAAACGTCTTTCCTGCAGCAAGTTCGTAGGTCGAAGCAAACGGGCTGATCCCGGCCAGGACCGTGAGACGGCCGGACTCGTCCTGCTCGAAGGAGAGGCGGAAATTGCCGCTCCAGGCGAGGGCGCCGGCGACGACGTCACCCACATTCTCCTGCAGCCGGTCCGCATCGAGGCTCACCAGGAAAGAGGGATTCGAGCACTGGGTCACCTGCGTCCCGCGGCGGGATTCGATGACCTTCGTGTCGTGCTTCAGGAGCTCGCCGTCCATCTGCATCTCATCGGCCCAGCCGCCGTGGAAGTGCGTGAGATAGTACTGGTCCGCGTCCAGGTTCAGGGCGCCGGAAGCGTAGTTGAGCAGCTGCGCGGGCTTCTTGCCGGCATTCTTGATTTCCGTATGGGCGCAGATGACATTCTCCTTCTGGTAGGCGTCATAACACAGCTTGACTTCCAGCGAAGTGACGGGATCCTTCAAGGTGATTTCCGTCGTGATGACGTTGCCGTTCGCGCGGACCTGATGATTCGCATAGACGAGTTCCGTGTTATGGTAGCCGTCGGCATACTTCACGTGGAGGGCGGGCTCGCCGAGATAACGCCCGCCGGTGGTGGGATAGGTCATCGGCCCTTCCCCGTTGTCGGTCCCCCGTCCCGTCCGGAAGGCGGCGAAGGCCGAAGGGTCGGCGATCTTCGCGCCGAAATGGACCGTCTGCAGCACGCCGTTCTCCTGCGCGACGAGGACAAGCTGCGTGTCCGCCGTCTCCACGGGGATGACGGTCTTGCGGGCCGATGCAGGCCAAGCGAGGACGAGGGCCGCGAAGGCCGCGACCGCCCAATGCAAGTATTTCATAGTCAATGCTTTGTTAATCGACAAACACCATCTCGTCGAACAGGTAGGACGCGTGTCCGATCTGGTCCACGACGAAGAGCAGGTAGCGGATGTCCAGGGAGATGTTCCGGCAGATTTCCGGGTCGTAGACGATGTCGGACATCGTCCCTTCCCACACGCGGTCGAAGTTGATGCCGATCAGGTTGCCGTCGGCATTGAGGACCGGGCTGCCGGAGTTGCCGCCGGTGGTATGGTTCGTCGCGAGGAAGCACACGGGCTGGGCCTCATGGCCGCCCTCGGCATAGATGTCGCGGAGCGCCTGCGGGATGTTGTAGTCGAAGATGTCGGGGTTGTCCTTCTCGATGATGCCCTTGAGCGTAGAAACGGGATAGTAGTAAGCGGCGTCGTACGGGGCGTAACCGGCCACCTGGCCGTAGGCGACCCGGAGGGTGAGATTCGCGTCCGGGTAGAACGTATGGTCCTTCTCGAATTCCATCTGGCCCTTCATATAGGTGCGGTTGGCCACGCGGAGGGCCTCGGTGGTTTCCCGGATGTCGGGAGCGATTTCCTCGCTATACCACTGAGCGAAAGCGGAATAGAGTTCAATGGCCGGATCCGCGAGGACCTTCTCCATGTCATCTGCGGTGAGCGCCGCCACTTTTGCGCGGTCGGTGAAGAGGGTCTTGCCGTACAGGTCGTCCTTCCAGGCCTTCACGCTGCCGTATGACTCGAGCTTCTCCTTGAAATAGGCGGGCTTGAAGTTCTCCGGGACATACTTGTCGAAGGAGGTGAGCATCGCCACGAAGCACTCCTCGTCGATGGGCTGATAATAGTCCTTGAAGAAACTCTCGACGAGGTCGTCCCGGCTGGATCCGGAGCGCAGGCGGGTCTGGATGCCGGAAGCAAAATTGAGGATTTCGATGGTGCGGACGGTCTCGTTGTAGTACTCATAGGCGAGGTAGACCGGGTTGCGGCGGGCATAGATGCCGCCCAGCTGATCCACGATGCCCTCGTAACGGGTGTCCTTGGCCCATGCGCGGAAGCGCTTCTCATAGGCCTGCTTCTCGGCGACGGTATGGTTCTTCTTGATGCCCTTCTCCTCGCCCTGCCACTTCTTCCAGGCGTTGGAGACGGAGGCGTTCTTGGAGGAATACTGGATCCGGACGGCCTGGGACTGGGACATATACTTCTTCTGGATGTCCAGGCGCTGGGTGCGGAGGGCGATCTTCTGCGGATCGGACACCTCGGACACGTACTTGACCTGCTCGGACATCACGTACTCCTGGGTGCTTCCCGGGCAGCCGTAGACGAAGGTGAAATCGCCCTCGTTGACACCGGCGCGGGACACCTTGAAGAACTTCTTCGGGTGGTACGGGACGTTGTCCGGGGAGTAGTCGGCCGGGTTGTTGTCCTTGTCGGCATAGACGCGGAAGATGGAGAAGTCGCCGGTATGGCGGGGCCACATCCAGTTGTCGGTGTCGCCGCCGAACTTGCCGATGGAGGACGGCGGGGCGCCGACGAGGCGGACGTCGCGGAATACGCGGAACACGAACAGGAAGTACTGGTTGCCATAGAAGAGGGCTTCCACATTGGCAGTCAGGCCTTTACCGTCCTGGACGGCCTCGGCGGTGAGCTTGCGGGTATTGGCCCGGACCACGGAATCCCGCTGGGCCTCGGTCATTCCCTCCTGATAGCCCTTGAGCACCAGGTCCGTCACGTCGTCCATCCGCTCGAGGAAACTGACAGACAATCCCCTATTGGGCAGTTCCTGGCTGCGGTTCATCGCCCAGAACCCGTCCTTGAGATAGTCGTGCTCCACGCTGCTGTGGCGCTGGATATAGCTGTATCCGCAATGGTGGTTCGTCAGGAGCAGGCCCTCGTCGGACACGAGCTCGCCCGTGCAGCCGCCTCCGAACAGGACGACGGCGTCCTTGAGCGACGCCTGGTTCACGCTGTAGATGTCCTCGGCGGTGAGCCGGAAGCCTTTGGCCTGCATGTCGCCGATACGCTGGGAAATCAGGGACGGGAGCCACATCCCCTCGTCGGCCATCGCCGTCAGGGAAAATGCGATCAGGGCTCCCAGGATCAATACGGTCTTTTTCATGGAAACAAGTTTCTCGTTTTCACAAAAATACGCATTTCCCGGGGAATTCCCAAGGCTACTGCGGAAGCAGGTATCCGTGCCGGACGAGGTCGTCCCGGCTCTCCACCGGATGGGTATAGCCGTCGGACAGGACGAAGAGCCGGTCGGCGACGGTGGAGATGGCTTCGTAGTTATGGTCCGTGACGATGATGCCCTTTTCCCGGCACTTTTCCCGGATGAGCCGCTGGACCGCTTCGATATGGACGGGGTCGATCTGGGAGAATGGTTCGTCCAGGATGCAGAACGGCGCTTCGGCCATCAGGACCAGGTACAATTCCGCCAGCCTCGCCTCTCCCCCGGACATCTCCCAAAGCCGGGCTTGGTACTTCCCGGAATACTTCGGGAAGAGCAGGACAAAGTTCCAGAAATCCACCTGATAGAGTTGGAAGGCCTGCTTTAGCGTCAGTCCGTCCGGAATCATCCGCCCCTGAGGCAAGTACTTGATTTTCAAGCCGATTCTGTTCAGGTCAATGGGGTCGCTGTCGATATGGACCTGAACATAGTCCACTTTGAGACCGCCCATCAAGGCCCGGAACATACAGGACTTTCCGGTGCCGTTCCGGCCCAGCAAGCCGGTCACGCTTCCTGTCCTGGCCGTTACGTACCCGCCGCTCACGACCGTCCTCTCTCCGAAGCGGACCACGACGCTGTCGACGATCAATTCGTGCGTCATCGGCATAGGGTGATCAGGATTTCCAGGAGCAAGAGGAACCCGAAGTCGATGGACAGCGTCGCCGCCATCAAGCGCTTCCGGCTCAGGCCCAGATTGATATAGAAAAACACGGCATCCCGGTCTTCGAACTGATGGTGCAAGTATAGCACGACAGCTGTGAACAGCATTTTCAAGATGAAAGCCACCACCAGCCCCGCATAGGAAAACGCCCAAGCCAGGAAAGACGTACAAGCCAGATTGTACAGTCCCCCGGCCAGGATGATCCACTTCCCATACATCCACACCAGCCCGATATTCCGCCCGATTTTCGCCATGCCCCCAACCTAGCAACAATCATTCCGTCAATCACGAATCGAGCGGAGCACAAACGAAAGATCCCCGACTGTCGTCAGACAATCGGGGATCTCAAAAACGGCGGCTACCTACTCTCCCAACTGGTGGGTCAGTACCATCGGCGATGGTGAGCTTAACTTCTCTGTTCGGAATGGGAAGAGGTGGATCCTCACCGCTATAACCACCGTAATATATTACTTGAGAGAAAAGACTCCAGAGATCGTGTCTCCACTTCA
>JAEEGH010031150.1_pt1 | contig 10324 bp, 8 predicted proteins | sample 9134181 | NCBI WGS metagenome assembly JAEEGH01 (sample SAMN16246544, study PRJNA631951) | gut metagenome | biome: gut microbiome; feature: rumen; material: DP-attached | host: Bos | place: Iran: Karaj | collected 2018-10 | reverse complement strand
GTGCCGCACCAGCCCTTGGTTGGTGAGATGGTGCTTCATAAGGTTGACAACCTGATGGGTGTTACTTGCTGAACACTTTCTGTCCACCTACGATATACAAGCCCTTTGTAGGACGGTTGACCCGTCGGCCTGTGATATCATAGAGGGCTGGCGCGATGCAAGTCGCAGGGGTCTTTAACCCTTAAACTTTAAACTCTAAACTTTATTCGTGTGCAAAGGTATGACGAAAAATCCTATTGCAATAGCATTATTTTATGCTGCAATAGGATAAAATTACCCTTATGCCATTTTTCCTGGCATAAGACACGGTGCAGACGATTGGGGTACAGTATGGGTGTTCTATGGCAAAAACGAAACTGTGATAACCTCCTATTTCTTAGGCAAAAATTTCACAATGCAGTCAATACATATCGGTTTCTCAGTAATCGTATCAACAAAGACATTAGCTGGATGCATGTCTTCAAGAGCCAAGCGTTCAGAAATATAGTTTACACCCTGTCCGTTCCAATTGTCACGAAAGCCCTTTGTGGCAACCATATTGTCAATTTCACCTTTCGTCGCTAATCGTAGGCAGTTTACGTATGGCTGAGTCAATACAATGCGCATCAGGTTGTCGCTATCGCGGGTGAATCCAATTACCTTCATCGCTGTTTCAGGAAACAGGACGTTGTGTAGCACAATGGCATCAAGAGCCTTTTGCCAAGTGGAATAGATGGAAGTTCTTTCTTTAACTACCGACGTGTTTCCTTCTTTATAGTAAACCTTAGCCTCGGCACCTTGTGCAATCTTTGAGCCAAATTCCTGTGTCAGAATCTGTTCTGAGTCGTCTTCCCACAGATTGGCAGCCTTGGCCCATTGCTCTATTAGTTTCTCCTGACATTCGTCTATTTGCCAGTTTGCGAGGCTTCCTTCGCCGCCTTCAGCATTGCCACCTGCTGTAAGGCTTGCTGTCGCGTAGCATGCGATGACGGACGCCCCAATGAGAGGCGCACCTGCCGTGCAGAGTCCTGCATGCTCTGATAAATTGAATCTAGGAAAATCTTCTGTCCCATTTTGTATATCGTTTATGTAATTATCTATTTCTTGTAACGTTATATCGGTAAAGCCTTCGTTGGCTATAATTCCAAATATATGTTCTAATCTCATCATCAATCTTGATTAATCTGCTGCAAAGATACACTTTTCCCAACGAAAAACTATCACTTTAATGCATTTTTCTTAGCGAATTTTCCTATTTTCACCTTCTTCTGCTGCCTTGCTGGAATAAAGGTCTTCAGTGAAAATTGGATAAAAGTGCTGGTTGTTCTGATGCGTCACACTTCTTCCATTGTACAAATCCTTCTGCATGGTGAGGTAGAAGTCACGCAAGCCTAACGGAGTCATCTGTAACTTCGCTAATGCGTCCATTGTGGAATGATACTTCATGTCGATGAGTGTAGGCAGTTTGTCCATACCCAACTCCTTGAAGCCATTGCGCACATACAGGTCGAGAATGAAGTTGGCAAACTCCTGCTGTTGCTTCGTCACCTTCTTCTTCATGTCCTCACGCAAGATTTCTGCTCGTTTTTCACGTTCCATCGGAGTGGTGTTGTAAGCAAGATATGCCAACACATCCAGCATGTCGCACTTCTCCATTTGTAACAATCTGCGTACCACCTCCAGTTTGTCTTCTTGGAAGCCTGAACGCTCCAGCACATCCAACAACTGTTCTCTGGTGTCTGGCTGACTCCATTTTTCACGCAAGTCTTCCTCTCCATCCAGGAATTCAGGCAACGCGCCAAACAGCCTTTTGATATATTCATCCAGCGTCAGCAATTCGTCGCCAAACTGAATGCGTTCTTCCCAATCGGTGTGCAGCATGAGGGAGCGCAGTTTTGATAGTTTCACCACCACTTGCTTCTTAGGTCTTCCTCCACTACAAGTACAAGGCAAATGTCCACATACAGGACAAGGTTCTGGAATATTGGGAGGACACACACATGGATCTTGTCCACACTTAGGACAGATTCCCTTCGGTTTCTTGTTACAAGTACAAGGATAATTCCCACACAACGGGCAGAATGGGTCGCCATCCCATTCTGGATCTTGGAAATTCGCCGATGCCCCCACAAAATCATAGAGTGTAAAGAAATACTTACCTTCAAACAAACGGGTTCCACGACCCAAAATCTGCTTGAACTCCACCATATTGTTCACAGGTCTCAGCAACACGATGTTTCTCACGTTTCTTGCATCCACACCTGTTGAGAGTTTTTGCGAGGTGGTCAGGATGGTGGGTCGCAGCAAGTCATTGTTTTGGAAAAGTTTCAGTTGCTTTTCTCCCTTATCGCCATCATCGGCAGTCACTCGTTCGCAATAGTTCGAGTCGGGCACACGCTTCCACTTGTTAATCATCGCCATAATCTGATAGGCATGCGACTGGGTGGCGCAGAACACCAATGTCTTTTCATTGGGGTCTATCTTGCCCAGCAGTTCCCTCACACGATGCTCGTCACGTTCCTTCAGTTGGATGTTGCCAGAATAGAAATCGTTTTCCGTATATACCTTCTTCTTATCGATGTCACCTTCCACATCATCGTTGGGGTTATACTGATAAGTGTCAATATTGCTGGTTGCCACTTGTACACGGAAGGGAGTCAAGAAACCGTCCTCGATGCCTTGTTTCAGCGAGTAGGTATAGACGGGGGCACCAAAATATTCGTAGGTGTTGGCATTCACCTTTCGTCGAGGTGTGGCAGTCATACCTAACTGCACGGCAGGCTCAAACCAGTTCATCAGTTCGCGCCACTCACTTTCATCATTTGCACCACCACGATGGCACTCGTCGATGATGATGAAGTCGAAGAAATCTCTTGGCCATTGCTGGTAATAGGGCGCGCCTCCCTCTTCAGGGCTTCCCATTACTGTTTGGAAGATAGTGAAGTACAAGTGTCGTGCAGTAGGCAGGCGATTGTTATGCTTTTTGTCGTGAATCAGTTCGGGTGTCACACGCTCCATCGCATCCTCAGGGAACTGCTCAAAGTCGTTCTTCGCTTGGTTTGCCAAGATGTTTCTGTCCGAAATAAAGAGGATGCGAGGCTTCTTGTCTGTTCCCCTTGTGTTCCAATTCGTCTCGTAGAGTTTCCAACAGATTTGGAAGGCCGTGTAGGTCTTTCCTGTACCTGTTGCCATTGTGAGTAGGATGCGATTTTGCCCTTTGGCCACAGCACTCAGCACAGCATCAATGGCGATTTCCTGATAGTAGCGAGGTTCACGCCCGCCACCTCGATTCAGAGGACACAGGTTGAATCTGTCACGTTGTGGGTTCACCTCCGTGTAGGTCATTGCCCATAGTTCTTGCGGACTTGGGAACTTCTGCACAGGCCCTTCCTTCGAGGGGATGATGTATTTGCCTTCCTCGTCTTTCACGCCCATGTCAATGCCCCAAATCTCATCGCCATTGGTGGCATAGGCGAAACGGATATGCAGCAACTCTGCGTAGCGTTTGGCTTGTGGGATGCCCACGCTCACATCCAACGTGTCTGCCTTCGCTTCAATCACCGCCAACTTCTTTTTCTTGTACTCCAAGATATAGTCAGCCTTCTTGGGGTGACGATTCTGAGGCAGAGCACTCACTTGACCAGGGGCAATCTGATAGGCACGCTGCTCAGTCAGTATCTCACTTTCGGGCACTTGCTCCCAACCCACACCATACAGGGCAGGGTCAATCTTCTTTCGTCTGGTTGCTGTTTCGTCCATGTTTCTGTTCCTTTATTGTCTTCTTCATACATGGCACAGAAACATGATAAAGTGCATCTTATTTCTTCTGATACACCTTCAAGGGTTGTCGCGCAGTCGAACGGATACTGAGCACCGTCAATCTATGCGAATCATAGCGGAAAATGATGGTAAAGCCCATGAGGTAGAAGAAACGCACATCTTCACGTGTAGATGGGCTACTGGCGGTGGGCATTTGCGCCAGTTGCTCAAGGTCTGCCATCAGATTTTTCAGCAAGCGTCGGCTATATGCGTCCGACCCGTTACGTTTGTCGTAGAACGTCAGAATCTTCTGCAACTGCACGGTAGAGCGTCGACTAAAAGCAATCAGTCGAGCCATTGCGAAAACATCGTTTTGAATTCATTCATCGAAACGACTTCACCGCGTTCCACTTCCGCTATCTCCTCTTCCAAATCGGGGGTGACCTGCAACACACCATCCATCACGTGGGCGTATGCCACATCGTTGGGGATGATAGCCTCTTCGTAGGCAACAGCTGGCTCATGTGCAGTCAGAGTGCTACCGTCTTCTTCAGTCATGTGGGAATATGTTTTACTTTCTTCCATCGTTTTCGTATTTTGTCGCAAAGATACGACACGAATCCGAAAGTTCCAAACTTTTTCCACTAATTCTGTGCCATGATGTCAAAGAGCGATGATTATTGTTTTTATTGTTTAATCGTATCCACCACTTTCATAATAGCTGTCATGGTCATCCTCCGAATCATACAAGGCAGAGCCATGATCGTTAAATTTGTGGCGTTCCTCATCGTAGGTGTCCTCATCATAGAGGTTTCCCCAATAATTGCGACGAGGGCGATGACGTGTGGATTTCCCGTCTGGAGTTGGATAATTCACAGATGAATAGTTATTCTTCTTAGCCATGTTTAGTTCTGATATTTATTACACACTTAGAACTTACCTTCGTGATGCCTTTATATCAATTATTTACATCTTCCAATTGTGAACATCTTGGGCAAAGTAATGTAAAAGTTCCTCATTACCTTCTTCTTTATTAAAGATTGCTGCCAAATGAGAAGAGGCACGAGAGATTCCCACATATAGATGACGCTTCATCAGTTCCTTATTTTCGTCTTTTAAAGCTTCGTCCAAGTCATAGAAAATAGCCACTTCAAACTCCATCCCTTTCACCTCTGACAACTCGTAAACCTTTACAGCCTTGGTTATATTAGTGTCCTTTCCTGCCGAAACCTTTATTTCATCAAGTCCGTCTTGTTCTGACAATCTCTCTACAAAAGCATCTACGTTCCGATTGTCTGGAATGAAAATAGCAATGGATGGTATAGCCCTGTTATAAGCCAAATAGACTTCACGCAGTCGTTCTACAATCCACTCCATCTTCTCGTCTTCATCATCAGAAATGAAAGCCAAAGGTTGTGGTTCTCCCTCCACCATTTCGTCACGGCTATCGTATGGAGGCATTTCACCCCTTTCCGCATAATAGATTTCTTTAGCCATCTTGACTAATGTAGGAATCTGTCGATAAGAAACTTTCAAATCGCATACTTCCAGATTGGGTAATACGGGCTTTAGTGCCGACCATTCCTTAATACCATTCTTCAACAACCCTTGCATAATGTCACCGCATAATGTGACAGCAGCATATTCATAGTGACGGAATGAATACATAAAATAGTAATCCATCACGGTGTAGTCCGTTGCTTCATCCACACCAATCACAGGCTTTTTGTTCTCCTCGTACGCTCTGATATATTTGTTCCGTTTCACCATACGGTCATAGCGTTCCTTGGAACGTTTTCTGATGAAAATGGCCAAATTGTTGATGAAGCCAATTAACAAGTCCTGCTCATCATAATGCAGATGTTTGTTATTATCTTTTTCTATCAGAGTTTTCAGCAACACAATATTATAATACGAGGTGTTTTCATCCCCCAGAAGTTTCTTACGATAAACTTTATATAGGCGAGGTATCTGATTAATCAGATTGCTCTCTACGCCCTTACAGAGAAAAGCATATCGCTTGGAGAAAAATTCCAATTCACCAATTTCTCGAAGATTGATGTCTTCCATCAAAGGTTCAATCTTCTTATAGATAAGTCTCTGGCGAGGTGAGAGTTTTTTCTTTGTATCAATCTTGCTGACAGCCAATCGTCTGAGTAGTCCTTTGAGGAAGTTGAAAAGGCGAGGCTCAAAATCCATCAGAACAACCTCTTCTGCATTTTCATCCTCATTACTTTCATCCATCTCATCCTCTTCAACATCTGTCATCTCTGCAATACGTTCTTCTTCCCACTTTTTGAATATAGAATGCACTTCTGTCTTTGTCTGTTCATCTTTCAGTATCAAATTCTGAACAATCAGCGCTGTACGTTTCACAAGTTCTGCCAATTTGTTTTCTTTGGCATAAGCCCCCTTTGCTTCATGGTCTTGCAAAGAGTTGAACAAGCGCATTAAAGCCTCAATATCTTTCACTTTCTCAGCATGTAGGCATATCGCTTTAATCCCCAAAGAATCTTTGTGCCAACTAAATTCACTTGTGTTCAAATGAGCTGCTGCCAGTAGAATATCCACACTGTTCTTCACACAGAAATGCTCAAACTCTCTGATGGCGACTTCGGGTTGAAGAATCAGTGTCTTTCCTGTAGATTGTTTATAACTGCGGAAAGGCCCATTCGTATCCATGTTGTATAAATGATATGTGCTGAGCATCCCTTGGCGGAAGTCGCCAATTGTAATGATATTCTTCCCCTCAACAGCGCTCAGCCCTTCTGCATTCATGTTATTCAACAAGAATCGCAGCAACAAAGGTGATGGTGAGAAGAATAACCATTTTTCTGCCAAGTAATTCGTCAGTTCTGTGATTTGCCTTTTTGTTAAAGGTGATTCATAGTCATTTAAGGCATCCTTGTCAAGTAAGAACTTCAAGCGTTGAATCATAGTCGTTGTCTTGCCTGTACCTGGACCTCCTTCTATGACTAATGGAACCCCATCATATAGATGTGAACGCTTTGCCTTTTCTTGTGAAGGATCAAGAATGTGCTGAGAACGTAACGATGACTCATTCCTGATGAAATTACGGAAAGTAATCGCGCGCAGTTTCGCTTGTTGATAGGAAGCCTCCAATTGAGCTATTTCTTCGGCCTTTTTCCGTTCTTCTTCCTCTTTCTTCAAACGCAGTTCTTCCAAATGTTTAGCCTCTTCTTCCAACCTCTTACGCTCCGCTTCAGCTGCTTTTCGGGCAGCCTCTTTTGCTGCTTCCTCTTTCCTCTGCATTTGAAGCCGTTCTGCCTCCAGTTGCTTCTTTTTCGTTTCTTCCTCTTTGAGGCTTTCTTTTAAGAATTGTTCACTGATAAGCAGTTCATGGAGGCTCTGATATTTGTACAGATGGTTGTCGCCGTCAAACTGTATAGTGAGACCTTTTGCTCCAGCACCATGTTCGGGAATATAGTTGGAGAAATTGAAAATGTCCAAAGCAAAAACATTGCCTCCTGGACCCACATATCGGTGGTGACCTTTTACACCGGTAATGATGACTCCACCCACTATTGTGTTCTTATTGACAACGATTTCTCTATCTTGTGATGTTTGGAAAGGTGTTCTTTCAGAATTAGTTAGCCAAATGATGTGGTCTCTCTGAGGAAATCGGTCGCTGATGATGGAACACAATGCACGAGCAACTCCAATTTGAGGAATGCTCAAACGAAACTCTTTGTCTCGGCGATTTTGTATCGATTTGCCTATATCCAGCAATGATTCTTTGCCTGTAGGTGAAACGTTATTAGATGTCATATACAATAAAAGATTGTCTTTCAGTTTTTCCTTATTCAAACACTTCTCTTAACATTGCTTGTTTGAGGGCATCGCACTCGGCGATGGTCTTCTGCTGCAATTCCTCTAACTTGCGGATGTTGGAGGAAAGGGAGTCGAGGTGGGAGACGATGGAGTGCTGCTCGGATAGAGGAGGCAACGGGAATGGTGCATTCTCTAGTGCAGGTTTTAAGAATGAACAAATCTTACCTTCATGTACATAATCAATCAAATACCGATGATATTCATAAGACCTTAAATAATAGGAGATATACATGGGGACTTGTTTATGCCTTAAAATAAAACATGCGTCATGGACAGCAGCAGGTTTTTCTCCTAAATATGCTACACCAACACCAATATCCCAATTATTTTCGCCTGCTTGAACAACAATTACATCGTTCTTTTTAGCAAATCTCATCTTTTTTGCTAATGTAGGCTCTATACATCCTTTAGTCTTTGTGGCAGATAGACCATAATAGGTATAGATGTCGCCATAATGGATGCAAGGAACACCATCTTTAACAATATCGGCTCTAACAAATCTTTTTCCACGTACGATTTCACAAATCTCTCCCAACTTCTTCTCTTCCCATCCCTCTTTGGGTTTCATACATTCCGTAAGTTCTGCTTGGAAGAGTTTGCGGGCTTCGTTGACATGCTTTTCGGCATTGGCTTTTAGAGCATCGATATGGGAAAAGGCTGCATCTAAACGGGTAACGATAGAACGCTGTTCGGGAAGAGTGGGAACAGGGATTTCCACAGATGTCACCACTTGCTGTGTCAAACTTGGCAAAGTTGTACCAGTATTCTTTTTAGACCAATCTATACTTTTAACAAAATAATAGATGAACTTGCTGTCATTTCCAGGCAGAGCTGTTATCCCAAACGCTGTATCCACGTTCCAAAAGCGTTTTTCTATAAATTGTGGATTATTTATGCTTCCCTTTCTACCAAGAATCGTTGTTCTTGCTTCACATAAGAAATCATTGGCATAACCCATAACAGTTCCGCCACTCCCATAAATAGGATACTGCCCATTCTCAGAAAGAACTTCTTTTTGGTTTTTGCCATGAATGACTCTTGCAACCTCTCCCAACTTCTTATAACTCCAACCCTCCTTCATCCTACCATCTCCTTTATATCATTCAACAAAGACTGCGATTCACTTTGTAGTTTGAGCAGAGACGCAACAATCTCGGCAGATGTGCGTTCATCCACCTCTTCCACCTTGTTGGGGTTCTTCACACTCAGGTCGTAGTCGTTACCTAAGGTGCTCACATCGAGCGTCCATGAGTTTTCGCTGTCGGCTTTCGTCTTTTGCAGGGCGAGGAAGTCGGCAAGGTCATCTTCGTTGAGGGCATTGGTCTTGCCGAGATTGCGACCAGGATTCAGTTGGTAGTACCAAATTTTCTTCGTAGGAGTGCCCTTGTCGAAGAAGAGCACGACGGTCTTTGCACCTGCTCCTTGGAACACACCGCTGGGGAGGTCGAGGATGGTGTGGAGGTTGCATTGCTCCAACAGCAACTTGCGCAGAGCGGCTGCGTCGCCATTGGAGAGGAAGGTGTTTTTGATGACGATGCCAGCACGACCACCCACTTTCAGCATCTTGATGAAGTGTTGCATGAACATATAAGCTGTTTCGGAGGTGTTGATGTCGAAGTTCTGCTTCACCTCGCCACGTTCCGAGCCACCAAAGGGAGGATTCGCCAAAATCACGTTCTTGCGCTGACTCTCCTGTATCTGACTGAGGTTCTCAGCCAAGGTGTTGCCTCTGATGATGTTGGGCGCACTCACTCCGTGGAAAATCATGTTCATCGTGGCGATAATATAAGGCAACGGCTTCTTTTCCTTGCCAAAGAAGGTATCCTCCTGCAAAGTCTTGTTGTCTGCCGTACTCGCTACCTTTTTGTTCATGTAAGCAAACGCCTCACACAAGAAGCCAGCCGACCCACACGCAGGGTCATATACCGTCTCGCCTATCTGTGGGTCAACCACTTTCACGATGGTACGGAGGAGGGGACGAGGTGTGTAGTACTCGCCACCTTTCCTGCCCGCATTGCCCATCTTGGCAATCTTGCTTTCGTAGAGAACCGTCATTTCGTGCTTGTCCTCCGCTGTCTGGAAATGCAGTTGGTCAATCAGGTTGATAACCTCACGCAAGTTGTAACCCGATGTAATCTTGTTGCGTAGTTCGGCAAATATCTCGCCAATCTTATATTCCAACGTCTTGGCACTCGTGGCTGTCTTCTGAAACTCACGCAACGTGGGAAACAACTTCGTATCGACAAACTGAGTCAAGTCAGGTCCCGTCATGGCATTCACGGTGTCGAGTGTGCCATCTGCCTTCTTGGGAGCTGCCCACTGACTCCAACGCATAAAGCCCGTGATGATGGGCTTGTACTCCTTGCCACTGAGCATCGCCTTCATCTCCTGTTCCTGTTCCAAATCATTCAGATATTTCAAGAACAACAGCCACGAAGTCTGCTCAATATAATCCAATTCAGTGCTGCATCCTGCCTCGTTGCGCAAGATGTTGTCGATGGCATTAAAGGTCTGTTCGTATTGCATACACGTAGTTTTAGGCAGCAAACGTTATCGGATTGCATATAGGCTTTTGCCATCAAGACCTCCAGACATGGAAATAGCGTAGAACACGCTACTTACCCATATCTGGAGGCCCTGACAAAGCCTATATAACCTGATAAGTTGTGCCTACGCTATCGCATAGGCATCAATCTTGTCTTTGGTTATATAAATATCTATGAATTTGTCAGGT
>JAEEGH010031149.1_pt1 | contig 10324 bp, 8 predicted proteins | sample 9134181 | NCBI WGS metagenome assembly JAEEGH01 (sample SAMN16246544, study PRJNA631951) | gut metagenome | biome: gut microbiome; feature: rumen; material: DP-attached | host: Bos | place: Iran: Karaj | collected 2018-10 | reverse complement strand
GACAGCTATCCTTCCACGAGGCAAAACGATAGATGCTGGTAGTGCAGGTCATGCCTTCATAACGAAGCATCTTGCCTTGGAGAGTCTTGAAGGGAGGAGCTTTCTGAATGGCTTTCGGCTGCTGCACGGTCTTCAAGGGCTTTACCAACTGGATGAGCTGTGGAGCCTGCGGCTTCTCCTGTCCCTCTTGAGATTCCTGGTTTTCTGGAGATTCCTGTGTGTCCGAATTGTCAAGGTGTATGATCTTCATAGCTTCCTGTACCTGCAGGGCTCCGATGATAGAGGCACTGATGGGCGTGGTAGCTATGCGTCCATGCTCAGTCTGGGTACGCACCACGTCGGCACAACCCGTACGGAGCATGATGTTGTTGAACTCTTCACGTGACAGTCCACATTCGTAGCAGCTCAGTCCAGGGGTGTAGACCTTGACGGCACCAGTGAGGTTTTCGATGCTTCCGTCAATCCAGCTCTTGCCTGCCCGCATGGCCAGACGGTTGAGCAGGTAGCGGGCCAGACGGCTATCGAGGCATCCGATGATGACATCGACAGAGCGGTAGAGGCCGAATCCTACTTCTGAGAAGAGGTTGCCTACGATGGGCGTAACCTCTATTTGTGGGTTTATTTCGCGGGCACGCTTGGCTACGATGTCAGCCTTGAATGCATGACTGAAGGCATCCTCCTCGCGGAAGAGTATGGAGCGTGTGAGGTTGGAAATCTCGATGCGGTCGAAGTCGACGACATAGATGTGTCCTATGCCGAAGAGGGCGAGGTTCTTGACGACCTCATTGCCCAATGCTCCCGCTCCTGCCACCAGCACACGGGCGTTCTTCACCTTGTCCTTCTTGAACCAGGAGAGGAGCGTAAACACGCCTTCTCCCCATTCATAGCTGGTTTGAGGTTTGAGGTTTGAGGTTTGAGATTTTTCTTCCATGACTATTTCGTTTGAGGTTTGAGCTTTGAGGATTAAGTTTTAGTAGTTCCAAATCTTAAACCTCAATACTCAAATCTCAATTCTTTATGATTCTACATATTCGAAGATAGTGTCGCCAATCTTGAACGTATCGCCATTGGTGAGTACGGTAGGCTTGCTGACGGGCAGCTCAGTGCGCATGTTGTAGAGTACGCCAGGAGCAAGTGCCTTCAGCATGGGCAACGTCTTGGCCTGATCGATGTACAGCTGCACATGCTCCTTGGCCACCTTGTTGCTCTTCTCCCAGTTCATCTGCACCTCGCACTCGCCTGTGGCACCGATAGACACCTTGTTGCCTCCGCCGGTAGCGTTCATCCACTTGTGGATAGGAATCTTCTGACCAGCCTTCACACCGTTCTTGATAATGAGGAAGTAGCGCTCAGCCAGCATTCGTACCGTGATGAGCGAAGCACCCAGACCACCACCATAGATGATGAAGTCGAGCAGCATGTTCAGCCATCCTACGTTGCCGATAGACCCGCTAATGAGTACCAGGAATCCAATGACAGCCGAGATGAGACCTCCGAGGAGGGCGCTCTTCATAGGAATCGATGACTTGATAGTGAGGCTCAATGCTACACATACTGAGAAGAGGATGTATGCCGGCAGGGAGCAGTACCAGGGGATGTAGGTGGTGCCGATGGCAGAGAGCAGCAGGCAGAAGATGATGCCGCCTACAGCCATAGCAGCCATGCCGATGATGCCTGAGAGCAGCGACAGTCCGACAATCTTCAGGTAGATCATGGCATCCTTCTTACGATATTCGTCGAAATAGCGGAATACGAGCGAGAGGAAGAATCCCAGAAGCAGTCCGATGGTAAGGAATGCCGAAACCTTATTCGTGCAGTCTTCCATCAAGTTCATCTTCTGCTCTTCGTTGGTGAAGAAAGCATTGGCGATGCCTGCTCCGATACCATGGAACAATCCACGACCCGTCAGTTCAAAAATCACCCAGCTCACTAGAGCGGCTAGGATACCTGCCAGCGTCTGATAGGTCTCACGCAGCGAAACCTTGCTGAACATCTCCTTCCATTCCACATGATCCTGGATGCCATCCTTACAATTCTGACCGTACTCCACGCACTTGTAGCCATTCTGCTGCCAGCAGCTGACGTGCATGATATGCTTGCACTTGGTCACCACCAGCTGTCCGGGCTCGATGTTCTGACGGCAGTAGGTACAGATGCGGCGCTGGACATTGGCCTCAGGCTCATACTTCTTGTAGTACTTCGTAGAGAAACGCTTCGACTTGACAAAGGGGATAATCACCTTCATGATCAGGAAGAAGAAGGCGTAGGTAAGCAGTGCGATGAGCAGTGCCACGAGAATCTTGGTAATGGTGCTGCCTGTGCTTTCTGCTTTCACTGGCCAGGGAGTCTCGGCCGATCCGATAGAGTAATCACCCTTACCGGCTTCCGTGCCCTTCCACTCAGCGGAGTAGTTCACTGTACCAGTATAGCTCTTGTCCTTCGTAGCACGATAGGCGAAAGCAAAATCATACATGGCATCTTTCACCACCTGCTGGAAATTGGAGAGAACCTTGCTCAGGTCATCGCTAGGCTTGTAGGATCCCTGGCGGTCGCTAAGCACATTACCATTGGCATCGCGAGGAGCAGACACACCTTTCAGTGTCAGTTCCACATTCTCGTCGACGCCCTCACCTGTGTAGTAGAGAGCATAGACTTTAGGAACGACATGGGTGGCATTCGACTGATAGTCAGTTACCTCGATGAACGAGAGCATCTCGTCGGCAGGACGCATGTTGCCTTCCGTAAAGACGAAGAGCAGATTCTTGTCTTTCGCCAGTTTGGCACGCTTGGCGATGGTAGCATTGCGCTCATAGCCTTCGACTGTGAATACCGAGTCCTCCAGCTCAGCCTTCTCTTCAGCAAACTCTGCCAGCTTGGAATAGAGGGCTCCATAGAAGAACTTGCTCTCAGAGTGCTTGTGGAACAGCGGCTCGAAGTCTTTCAGGTTGCGCTTAGTCACTAGTTGGCTAGATGTCACCTCATCGCCGAAGAACGACAGGTACACGCAGCTGTCAGGAGCACTCTCGACGAGTTGTCCCACAGCATCGTAAATCTGCCCCTTGCCTTCCTCGGGAATGCTGAGGTCGACGAGGACGGAGAACGTGAAGTCGTTGGGAATGCGCTGTCCTGAGCTGAGGGCGATGATCTTGCGGCGGTCTGGCGAGATAATGGCCTTGTCTTCGTTCACCACCAGATACTTTTCCAGGTCGCCCACAGTGATGTCCTGGCAGGAGTTGCCGTCGCTGTCCAGCACTTTCAGGAACAGTGTGATACTGTCCTTGCCCTGTTTATACTCATATTTCTTGTCGCAGAACTGAATCTCCTTCACGTCCTGGGCACTAACCTGCGCCATGCCAGCCAGCATGACGACTATCATCAAAAGCTTTTTCATCATTATCTGCTTTGTTTTATCCATGTTTTCAAATCTTCCAGTTTCTGCTCACCATAGTAGCTCTCCTCTGTGCAGAGGTCGCTGTTGATGACGGGAATAGTAGTGAGCAGACCGTCGTTCGGAGTATAGACCACCACGAAGCGGATTCTGTCGAGATAGTCAGCCACGGCACGGCGCACTGTGGGAATGCTGCAGTGGGGAGCAGCCATGAAGCAACCCGTGAGACTGAGCTTCGGTTCAGATTCCTTGTCTGAGATCTGCTCTGCCACATATTCTATCTGCGACCCGTGCTGGCTGGCTACGCCATGAAGCATGGCTAGGATATCGTCGCCCTGTCCTACAAGGTCCGTGCAGATGTCGACCACCACGTTCTTGCTCAACTCTACGCCGTAGCAGGAGTCATTGTGCTCCTGGGCGTTCTGCAGCATGTTGAAATATTCCACGCTCTTGAACTCCTTAGGTGTGGCAGCCACAGGACGCTCTACGGAGGTCTTCAAACTCTCCTGTGCCCACTGGTACCATTCGACAAGAGAGTACATCTTCTTCAGGTCATTCTTCGAGTTGATGGTAGTATCGCGACGGAAGGTGAAGATACCCAGATCCTGCATCGGAGTGAGGATGTCCACCACGATGGCAGTGAGGAAATTAGGATGCTGGGGGTGCTTTAGCTGATCCTGTACAGACGTGTCGCTGTTGCTGAAGAATACGCCCAGACCAGGATGCGAGTGCACCCAGCAGGTGAGGTCGTACTGGAGGTTGGTCTCGCGGCGAAGCTTGCGTAGCTGCTCCAGTACCTTCAGCTTGATCTTTCCTCCGAAGTTGAGTGCGTACTCTTCGAAGACTGCATCGTCGCCAGGCAGTACTATTTCCTCCAAGGAGACGTAATACTCGTTGCTCTCAGAGTCGTGCACCCAGCGGCCCAGCACCATGCATCCGTCCTCCTTGGGGCTGGCCGGATTGCGCAGGTTTTCCGCGTACATATTATATATGTCGACAATACAGCTGTTCTTGATGTACATGCGCCTGACTGCCGACTCGTAGGTGAAGTCAATGGCATCCACCTGCAGGTAATTGGGATTGTCGATGACATCCTCCAGACTCTGCTTCTTCAGAATGGTAGCCGTCTTGCGTCGCACCACGATGCCTCCATCAGCCGACTGCTGTTGGCCGCCTCCTCTGTTGCCATAGCTGCTCACGTTGTTTCGTGGAGCAGCAGTGGGCCTGTAGGCAGGCCTTGCCGGCTTGTTCTTCTTACTCTTGCTCACAATCACCAAGAGGATGATGAGCAGCAGCAGGGCACCCGCAGCAATGCCTATCCACTTCCAAGGCAGGTCCATGAGTGGTTCCTCTTCCTTGACGTTGATCTCCTTGTCAAGGCGAGTGAGGTTGGTGCTGAGTGCGTTGAACTTCTCGTCGAGCGCCATCTGCATGGTGTCGCGATAGGCCACACGCTTCTGGGGCTCCATGTTTTCGTATTTCTGAAGGATGTTCTCGATGATCAGCGAGCTCTGCTCCTGATACTGTGACAGCTTCTGGCGCTGCTCAGTCACGTATTCCCTCAGGTGGTTCTTCTCTATGTAATCTGCTTTGTCAGAGCGGTGTACCAGATCGTCACAATATTTGTCGATCTCATTGTTGATGCTTTTCTGAGTGTTGTCAGAGAGGAAGGGGTCGGCCTTCACATAGTCTCTGAAGGCGTCCATCACCTCGATGACGGGCTCAGCAGGTTTGACCGTCCTCTGTCTCCTGGCAGCGTCTGCCCATGGTTGCAGCCCAGGGATGAGGAGCAATGCAAGGATGAGTACGAATGCTTTGTTCTTTTTCATAACGTTTGTGTATGTTGACGTTGTTTTTACTTATTGCTATCGGGCGTGCCCGGCTTGCGCCAGCGCTTGTATTTGGCGGGGATGGCATCATTGAGCGACTGCCGCTGTGGCTTGACAGTGATCTCCAGTCCGGCATTCTTCGTGGGATCGAGTCCTGCCTCTGCCTTTACTTGGCTGACTGTTCGCAGCGGACGCTTGCCAGGAGTGGAGGACTGTGTCGGCTGTCCAGCTTGACTGGATTGTCCGGAATGTCCAGGATTTCCGGATGTTCTGGAAGATCCGGGCTGCCCAGAGTTTCCTGGTTGTGCGGGCTGAGGAGCAGCGGCATCGCTGTTGCCCTTGCGCAGGGCCTGAAGCCGTTGCTTGGCAGCTTCGCCTTCCTTCGTCATCGTCTTTCTTGCCTCACGCTGGATCTGCGCATTGACATCTTTAGTCAGTGGATTATCGTCGAGGCCAGGAATCTTCACCTGTCCCAGTGCCTGCTGCTGAGCCTTGTTGATGTTGTCCATCATCAGCTTCTGCATCTTGTTGTTCTTGATGCTCTGGAAGATCTGCTTGCCACCCATGAGCAATACGCCCAGGCCAGCAATACCACCGATGAGCCACATCATGTCCTTCTGCTTCTCGTCGGCTTTCTTCTCCTGAGCAGCCTGAATGGAGTCCTGACGGGCCTGCTGAGCGGCAGCCTCTTCCTTAGCTGCTTGCTGGGCGGCTGCTGCAGCGGCCTGCTGCTGGGCAGCGGCACCTTCCTCTAGGTCACCCTTCTTCTTGTCGTAAGCGGCTAGCACTTTGTTGATGTCCTGCAGCACATCCATGTCTGAGATGCGGCTGCGCAACTCTCTCAGGTGATTGGCCTGGAAGGTGAGGTCCTCAGGGAAAGGTAGCTTGGTGACACCCTCCAGCTGGTTCCTTACATTGGCGATGGTTATCATCGCATCGTCGAGAGGTGTCAACCCTTCGTCGCTCAGCTCCTCGCTGACGATGATGTCGTCGGCATTGGCTGCTCTTACTCCATTGCCTCCGCCTCCGCTACGGCCTCTGCCACCAGCAGCTCCACCACCGCTGACCTTAGTCGAGAACTGCAGGGTGCCGCTCTGGCTGAAGATCTCGTAGTGGTGCTTCTTCTCATAGTGGGCGAGGTAGAGCGGAATGCTCAGCTGGGCCTCCTCGCTGCATGAGAACTGCAGCGTGGGATTGTCCTGCAGCAGGAAATAGCCGTCGTTGGAGTAGTTGTACTGCACACCTGAAGGCACCATGAATGCCATAGGTGTCATGCCGTCGAACTTCATGTCGTTGTAGGTGCCAGTACGGTCGAAGATGACCACTGCCACCTCGTCCAACTTCTTGTATTTCCGCTGGTTGGTCGTGCCCAGTTTCTTCTGGATATTGTTGAAGCGCACCGTTGTCTGTCCGCCGCTCTGTGTGATGCTATAGTCCACGATGACCCTGTCGCCAGAGGGAGAGAACAGCGTGTCTCTCACCTCCTTCGACCAGCCCTTTGTGACTCCAGCTAAAGAGAACAGCACGACAACGGTTCGCAAAAGCCATCTGCACATCATAGGCCTTGGATGCGGTTGTAGCGTTCTTGAATCCTGCTCTTGTAGCCTCCGCCGCCACTTCTCCACTGTGAAGCATGCTTGGCGCAGTCAGCAGCTGTGCAGCAATTGTAGAGGGCGTTCACCTGGCCCATCACGCTGGCCTTCGTAGCCTGGCGGTCGTTGCTGCTGTAGATTTTCTTATAGAGGTCGTCCAGTTTATGGTAGATCTGCTGCAGTGACAACGAGCAGTAGCTGCACTGGTGTCCAGTTGGCCCAGGAACACGATGGCGTCCGCAGTCTCCCACTGAGGCATCCAGGTCGATGGCATCCAGGCGCTGTGTCAGTGCTGTGTAGCGGCGATAGCCACCATCACCTTCCTGCCATCCGTGTTTCTGTATGGCCTGCATGATCTTCTCCTTCTGGGCATCAATCTTTTTCTGTTGTTGCTGTTTCTGAGTGGCTAGCTTCGGTGAGTGCTTTGAGTTGCCACATAGCTTTTCCTTCTCAATGCTCTCCACCTCTTTCTGGAAGCCAAGATACTCAGGCGAGGGCTTCATCGACACCTCGATGTTGAGTTCGATCACCTGCTTGCGCAGCAGGATGAGCTTCTCCTTACCCAGGATGCGCTGGATAATGCCGTCCTTCTTCGACTTGGCGATGTAGATGGGTAGCTTCACCACCATCGTCTCGCCTTCCTGTACGTTGAAGTGAGGCAGGCTGTATTTGTTGGATGGCTCCACGAACACATCTTTATTCATAGGCAGGCTGCAGGGATCGATGATACGCTTGCCCTTCGTGCCTCCAAACAGTTTGTCGTACTTGAACGAAGGCCTCAGCTTCTTCACCTGCTTCTCGTTATAGGGCTGGTGATATAGTGCCAAAAGCTTCGTCTCGTCGAGGTTCTCCACTTCGATGAGCACCTTTGCGGCCTCGTCAGCATCAGGATTGATCAGTGTGACGAAGATGTTGCAGTACGACAGGTTGACGGTCTCCTGCTGGTTGTCGTTGCTCAGCGTGATTTTCCTTTGCTCGTCAGCCCAGCCAGTGGAGGCCAGCAGACAGCAGAGTAGGGATAATAGTAACTTTTTCATCTTCCTTAAATGCTTAGTGTGATCTTTTTCTTGGGCTTCTCTTCAGCTACAGGAGCAGGGGCAGCTTCTGCTTGTGGCTCAGGTGCAGGCTGAGGCTTCTGCTCAGGCTGAGGCATCTCCTGTGTAAACTTCGTCCAGCCGTTGGGCTCGGCCTCTTCGCGCACCCATTCTGCCACCGTCTGATCCTCAGGATAAGGATAGGTGTTCTGGGCATGATACATCTGATACTTCAGGTAGCGCTCCACGCGCAGCACCAGGTCCTTGATCGAGGCCAGCACGCCCATCTCCTTGATGGTCAGACAAACATGTCCCTTGAACGAGCCGCTATAGCGGATGTTGGGATGCCAGATGTCGCTGATAAACGTGAAGACTGGGTTGCCGTCGGCCGAGGGGTAGTTATTGGGCAGCACCACGCTCATCTTGTGCAGATAGCCGAAGATGGGCTTGCGAGGGGCAGGAGTGTCCTCCACGCCGACGATGCTCTTGCAGCGGTACCATATCTCAAACTCCGTGGGTAGTCCAACGGCGTTCTTTCTTCTGATGATATACGACAAGGAAGGCTTCAGTGGGTTCGGGCTGTCAGCCTTGCGCTTGCTGCACAGCGAGTCCAGTTCCTTCCATTCCTGGAACAAGCGGGCATCACGTCCCTTCAGTTCCTTCAGGTTAAAGTTATTGATTGCAGGATTCATGGTGTTCTTGATTTGAGATTTGAGGTTTGAGATTTGAGAATTGAGGCAAATATGAATGCGGTAGCAAACTCTACACTCTACTCTCTACACTTTTCACTCAGCCAGCGATGGGCACAGAGATAAGGTGCAGATGGTCGAGCGGCTGGATCTCATAGTCGACGAGAGCCATCTCGCGTCCGCTCTCGTCCTCGAACTCCAGGATCACCGGCTCCTCGTCGTCCTCCATCAGTTTGCCGAGCAGATACTGGATGGGGTTGCCACCGTTGTCCATCTTAGGCAGTTCAAACACTTGGACAATACTGTTGATCTGATCACGTATTGTCTTGTTGGGATCCGTCACCTTCACCTCGATCTCGTCGTACGATGTGCCGTCGATGGTGAGCATGACGATAAACTCTTCCTGATAAAATTCCTGATCTGTCATAGTTGTTATTGTTAATTGTTTTTTATGATTGTTCTCTGTTCAATGATTGTTCACTCTTCAGAAGCGGGTGTTCACCTTCGTGCGCACCTCAATCCTGCATTTGTTAGCCACGCTGACCATCATCAGCCGGCTCTTCATCTCTGCAATGTCGTAGTCGCAATATGGATATTCGTCACCCGTCGTCTGCAGGTAGAACATGATGTGTGGGTTCTTCAGCGTCAGTGCCAGCTCGTGCACGATCCGTCGTATCTTCGTCACGCATTCCCCAGGAGTACCCTCGAGCAGCGTCCGCTGATGGTTCTTCACCACTACGAACGACTCCTTCCTAGCGTTCTGTCCGAATACCAGGTCGATGCGTATCGGCGATTCATATATGTTCAGGTTCGTCATATTTGTCGTGTTAGTCATTCGACTTAGTTGTGTTAGTCATTTATCTCTGCGCTTGGCTCCCATCAAAAGCCTCTCCAGCACCGCTCCCAGCAGTACTCATTATGTAGTACGCTTCCAAATTCTCGAGAGAATTTGCTCTTTTGCCGTAATCTCTTCTCTCGTAATATACGTTCTTACGCAGAAATTCTCTTGAGAATTTATCAGCATGTGACTTTGTCTTGTTTTCCCTTCTGTATCATTCCATGGCTTATGCCTATTCCTTCTTCTTTTTCTTTTAGTACCCCTCTAAAAGAAAGACCAAAGCTTCAAGCTCGAAAAGAATAATAACTCAATAAATATAAGGAACCGTTAAAGAGTTCATATAGACTGACATGCGTCTTAAGCAAAGATTCTCGAAAATGTTGTGACTTTTGCGTGGCAATTGTTTAAAATAATGCAATTAAATTATTGTTAAATTTTATTTTGAGTGCTTTTTGTTCAGTTCCTTCATGGCATTTTGTTCTTCCATGTCTGCATAGTGCTTCTTCAAGTTTTTGGTCACCTCGTTCATCATTGTACTCTGTAGTGGGTTAGGTTGTTCAGCTGCCTGATATTCCGCCTCCTTCTTTTGGACTATGCTTTTGCATTGTTGCTGGTAGTCCTGTTGCTGTTCCAAAGTAAGCTGACTCATTTGTTTGTCTGACATCGGCATAGACTCGCGATAGCGCTGGTTCACATCGCCCATGGCAATGTTGTTCTTGTCTGCAGCGGTATTTTTTGCTTTTTCTGCACTCTTTTGTGCTGCTGTGGCCTTCTCCGTGTCGCCTTTCTTCTCGTAGTCCTTAGCTGTTTGCTCCCAGGCATCGCCCATCATCTTGTCACTGCTGCCTGCTTTCTCTGCTTCGCATATATCATTTTCATATTGTGCCCCGCCACCGCCGGAGAGGCTGCTTATCTCAGAAGATGACAATGGTGCCCTCACACCAGTTGGCATAC
>JAEEGH010031148.1_pt1 | contig 10324 bp, 10 predicted proteins | sample 9134181 | NCBI WGS metagenome assembly JAEEGH01 (sample SAMN16246544, study PRJNA631951) | gut metagenome | biome: gut microbiome; feature: rumen; material: DP-attached | host: Bos | place: Iran: Karaj | collected 2018-10 | reverse complement strand
GTCACACTGTCAAAGGCAGCCGTATCGGTAAAGAAGGGAAAGAGCACCAAAGTATCGGTTAAGACCTACAAGCTTGAGGTTACCGGGAAGAAGGAACTATCAGATGGACACGCTGCTAAATTCCGCTACAGATCAACGAATCCGAAGATTGCTAAAGTGGGTAAAGACGGCAGTATCACCGGATTAAAGGCAGGAAAGTGCAAAGTATATGTTTACGCCAGAAACGGTCTTTCAAGAAAGATAGCTGTAACAGTAACCAAATAAGGATTCTGTTTTTTGAAAAAGTGCTTGACTTGTCGCGGCTTTATGGTAAAATAATTGATGTTATGTGAGCAAAACGGCTCAAAACATAGCAAATAACCCAATCAGTCATGTATCTGAAGGGACTGAAGGGAGGGTAAGAGAAGATGTCAACAGTTATCGTAAAAGAAAATGAGACTTTGGATAGCGCACTGCGTCGTTTCAAGAGAAGCTGTGCTAAGGCTGGTATCCAGCAGGAGATCCGTAAGAGAGAACATTACGAGAAGCCTAGCGTAAGACGCAAGAAGAAGTCTGAGGCAGCAAGAAAGCGTAAATACAACTAATATGTATTGGAGTCCCTGGTTTTTCCGGGGACTTTTTTTGCGGTAAAAAAGATCGCAGGATACTTATGCAGAACGCCGTGAAAATGCTCATATGAAAATAAAGCTTATATATTTCAGGGGACTGTGTTATTATATGACTTGTTGTATTTTTTGTTGGAAAGTTTGAGATATGTGGATTTATATATTAGCTGCAATACTGATCATAATACTTGCATCCCTTGCGGTCATATACCACGATACCCACAATTTCACCGTCAGGAAATATGAAGTCACTACAGACAAGATAAAAGGGGATTACACCTTTGCCCTTCTGGCGGACCTGCACGGGTATGTATATGGCAGAGACAATGACAGGCTTATCAGGGCTGTCACTGATGCAGCCCCTGATGCTGTGCTGTGCGCAGGGGACATGTTTGTTGCAAGGATGCAGGACGGAAGGCTTAAGATGGAGGCAGGAGAACATGTCCTTAGGGAGCTTGCGAAGCGTTTTCCCGTATATGCAGCAAACGGCAACCATGAAAAAAAGATAAAGTCCTTCACCAAAGAGTTCGGAAACGCTTTTGACAGATACAGAAGCAGCCTTCAGAGAGCAGGCGTGATCTACCTTGAGAACGAGTCTTTTGTAATAGAGGATAAGAATATCAGGATCACAGGGCTGGACCTCTCCCGGGACTACTTTCAGAAGGTGGTCAAAAAGCATATGGACAAGGGTTTTTTGGAGAGCACTATTGGGGAGATAAATGGAGCTGAGAAAGAAAGGTTCCAGGTTCTTATAGCCCACAATCCCCAGTACTTCAAGGAGTATGCAGACTGGGGCGCTGACCTTACTGTGTCGGGGCATGTCCACGGCGGGATAATCAGGCTCCCCTTTGTGGGCGGCATTGTATCGCCTACGATAGCTCTTTTCCCAAAATATAATGGTGGCAAATATATGCACGAAGGCAGGACCATGATCCTCTCGAGGGGACTTGGTACCCACACCATACACGTAAGGATGTTCAATCCGGGAGAAGTTTCGGTAATAAGAATTAAAGGTAAATGACATGTCGTTGGAGATCAAGCTTCAGGTGTTTGAAGGTCCAATGGATCTTTTAATGCACCTGATCGATAAAAACCAGATAGATATCTATGATATTCCCATCGTGACCATCACGGAGCAGTACATGGAGTACATAAACGCCATGCAGAAGGAAGACATGGACGTGACCAGTGAATTCCTGGTAATGGCGGCAACCCTCATCGATATCAAGTGCAGGATGCTGCTGCCCAAGGAAGTCAATGAGGACGGAGAGGAAGAGGACCCGAGAGCAGAACTTGTGGAGAAACTCCTTGAGTACAAGATGTACAAGTACATGGCCTACGAACTTAAGGACATGCAGATGGATGCAGGTCTGTCGTGGTTCAGGTCAAAGCACCTTCCCAGGGAGGTAAAAGAATATGAACCTCCCGTAGACCTTGCGGACCTCATCGGTGAGACCACTTTATCCAAGCTAAATGCCATCTTCCAGGACCTGTTAAAGAGGCAGGAGGACAAGGTTGACCCCATAAGGAGCAAGTTTGGAAACATTGAGAAGGAAGAGGTGGACATGGATAAGAAGACTGATTTTATCAGGGCTTATATCCGTGCACACAAGAGATTCAGCTTCAGGCAGCTCCTTGAAGAGCAGGCCTCCAAGACCGAGATCGTGGTTACCTTCCTTGTAATGCTGGAGGAGATAAAGCTCGGAGAGATCGAGATAGAGCAGGATACTACCTTCGGCGATATTATTATCACATCCAGAAAGGCCGGATAAATGACAAAAGAAGAAGGCGCAGCAATAGTAGAAGCAATTCTTTTTACCATGGGTGATTCCGTTGAGATAAACGCTCTGGCCAGGGCAATGGAGACGGACCCCAGACATGTAAAAGGATATATATCATATCTTAAAGAGAAATACGAAAAGAGTGACAGCGGCATAGGGCTGATCGAGCTGGACAAGGCCGTGCAGCTCTGCACCAAATAGGAGATGTACGAGTATCTGGTAAAGATCGCCAAGACTCCCAAGAAGGCCGTGCTCACGGATTCGCTGATGGAGACCCTCTCGATTATTGCCTACAAGCAGCCCATAACCAGGCTTGAAGTCGAGAAGATAAGAGGCGTCAACAGCGACCACGCGGTAAACAGGCTGGTGGAGTTCGGACTGGTCCAGGAACTGGGACGCCTTGATGCACCGGGAAGACCGCTCCTGTTTGGAACCACTGAGGAGTTCCTGCGCAGCTTCGGTGTGCGCTCCCTGGAAGAACTGCCTTCAATAGGCACTGTTCAGGTGGAGGAATTTAAGGCTGAGGCCGAGCATGAGATTGATTTGAAACTTGATATTTAAAAAACCCGAAAAAATGGGGGAGAATGCAGAATAAATTTGCATTCTCCCTTTTTTTTAGCGGGTTTTATGATATACTATAATCTGACTTCGGTTGCGCACTTGCGCGAGAGAGTTATTTATATTCCGAGTTTCGGCCCAGAATATTTGCAAAATCATAATTACGGAGGTAAAGAAATGAGTAGTTCTTCACAAGCGAGTCAAAGAATCAATGCTTTGCTCGATGAAAACAGTTTCGTTGAAATTGGCGCTCTTGTGACAGCAAGGAGTACAGATTTCAACCTGAAACAGGAAGAGACACCATCAGACGGTGTAGTAACCGGCTACGGCGTGATCGACGGTAATCTGGTCTATGTTTACAGTCAGGACGCGTCAGTCCTTGGTGGGTCCATCGGTGAGATGCATGCCAAAAAGATAGTTCGTCTCTATGAGCTTGCTATCAAGACAGGATCACCGGTAATTGGCCTTATTGATTCGGCCGGTCTTCGTCTACAGGAGGCAACAGATGCACTGAATGCATTTGGTGAGATCTATCTTAAGCAGGTGGAGGCTTCCGGTGTTGTTCCTCAGATTACAGCAATCTTTGGCACATGCGGTGGCGGACTTGCACTTATTCCTTCAATCACTGACTTCACATTCATGGAGTCCGATAAGGCTAAGCTCTTTGTCAATTCCCCCAACGTACTTGAGGGCAATTACAAGGAGAAACTCGACACATCTGCAGCAGCATGGCAGAGCAGTGAGACAGGCAATGTGGATGTTGTGGCTTCTGAGGCTGAGCTCTATGCACAGATCAGGGAGTTGGTTTCAATCCTTCCTTCCAACAACGAGGACGGAGATTCCTATGAGGAGTGCACAGACGACCTCAACAGGACCTGTGAGAATCTGGACGGCTTCACTGCTGATCCCGCACTCATCGCAGGACAGATCTCAGACAACGGTCAGTTCTTTGAGACCAAGAGAGACTATGCAAAAGAGATGGTTACAGGCTTCATAAGACTCAACGGCGCAACTGTAGGTCTTGTGGGCAACCGCACAGCCATCATTGATGAAAACGGCAAGGAAGCTGAGAAGTTCGGCGACAGGCTCACAGCCCATGCATGCAACAAGGCAGCTGAGTTCATCTCTTTCTGTGATGCCTTCGATCTTCCTGTTCTTACAATAACCAATGCCACAGGATTCGGCTCATCCAAGTGCGATGAGAGACATGTGGCCAAGGCTGCAGGCAGGCTGGTATTTGCGCTGGCCAATGCCACAGTTCCCAAGGTTAACCTCATCACAGGCAAGGCCTTTGGCAGTGCTTATGTGATCATGAATTCCAAGGCCATCGGTGCAGATGTCACCATCAGCTGGCCTGATGCGCAGATCGGCACAATGGATGCCGGCATCGCAGCCAAGATCCTTTGCGACGGCAAGGATGCAGAGACTGTTTCAAAGGCAGCTGCTGATTATGCAAAGCTCCAGAACAACGTAAAGAGCGCAGCAGCAAGAGGATACGTTGATGAGATCGTGGAGCCTGCCGATACAAGAAAGTATGTTGTAGGCGCTTTCGAGATGCTTTTTACAAAGAGAGATGAGCGTCCTGCCAAGAAACACGGCACAGTTTAATGAAGGGAGCACTCTAAATGAAGACTAAAATTCTTGTTTTGGGCGTGATGGTCAGCTGCCTTCTCGGACTTACTGCCTGTGGTGAACAGGCCGCTGTTAAGTCCAACGTTCTTGAAGGAAGCAGATATCACTCAGAACTTTTCAAGGAATCAACAATTTCTGAATATGCAGGATATGTTGAAGACGATGTTTTCGAGCGCTGGTACCTTGAAGGTGTCACCCCTGAGAACTTCGAGGAGAGAACATATTTTGACATCGCCATGAATTTTGATTCCCAGACAGGTGCCCTGGATTACGACAACGAGTACTTCGAAGTGATGAAGTCCGGGTACGACAGCTGGTACAAGTCAGTGGGCGACATGGGCTTTAACTCTCTGGACACCTTAAGGGATGACCTGAAAGTTACAGATGTCAAGTATGATCTGAATGATGAAGAGGTCCTTGTTATCGATGCTACTGTCCAGGGAACCAAACATTCAGCACTTTTAAAGATCTATCTGGGCAATGATTTCAGACCTACAGATCTTGGCGTTACTGTTAACAGAACAACAGGAGAGAAGCTTGAGAACGCAGGACTTAACACACTGCTTGGAATGGGAATGGCATTTGCCATCCTGATCATAATCTCTCTCATAATCTCACTGTTCCCGATTTTCATCGGCGGTAACAAGAAGAAAAAAGAGAGCGACAAGGAAATTGCTGAGAAGGCTATCGAGTCAGCAGTTACCCAGATCGCTGATAAAGAGGAAGAGGATCTTTCCTCAGATGCAGAGCTTGTTGCAGTTATAGCAGCAGCCATTGCTGCCTATGAAGGCACAGCACCTGTAGAAGGATTCCAGGTAAGATCCATAAGAAGAGTAAACAGTAAATGGAAGGCAAATAAATAATCGCCGTTGAAAGGAGAAACAATGAAGAACTATACAATAACCGTTAACGGAAACGTATATGATGTAACAGTAGAGGAAGGTGCCGGATCAGGCGCACCCGCAGCAGCAGCTCCCGCTAGACCCGCAGCACCCAAGGCAGCTCCCGCAGCACCCAAGGCAGCAAGTGCCGGTGCAGGATCAGTTAAGATCGAGGCAGGCGCAGCAGGTAAGGTTCTCAGAATCGATGCCAGCGTAGGTCAGGCAGTTAAGAAGGGCGACACAGTTGTAACTCTTGAGTCCATGAAGATGGAGATCCCTATGGTTGCTCCTCAGGATGGAACAGTAGCCAGCATTGATGTTGCTGCAGGCGACGCAGTAGAGGCAGGAAGAGTACTTGCAACTCTCAACTGATATGTCAGAGAAACTTTAACAGTTTGAAAAAACAGAAAGAGGATACGAATGGATTACATAGTTAATACATTATCTAATCTCTGGCAGCAGACCGCATTTACAACCATGTCACCCGGCAACTATATAATGGTCGTAGTTGCACTCATTTTCTTGTATCTTGCGATCGCCAAGGGATTCGAGCCTTTGCTCCTTGTACCGATCTCATTCGGTATGCTTTTAGTAAATATTTATCCCGACATCATGGCAGAACCTGTGGGAGACGCAGCAGGCGGACTTTTGCATTATTTCTATATCCTTGACGAATATGCTATCCTGCCTTCACTGATCTTCCTTGGAGTAGGCGCCATGACAGACTTTGGCCCCCTCATTGCCAATCCCATAAGCTTCCTTATGGGTGCCGGGGCTCAGTTCGGTATCTTTTCAGCTTACTTCATGGCCATTTTCTTTGGATTTAATGACAAGCAGGCCGCTGCCGTTTCCATCATCGGCGGTGCTGATGGCCCTACATCCATCTTCCTTGCAAGTAAGCTCCACCAGACATCAATCCTGGGACCTATCGCCGTTGCGGCTTATTCCTACATGGCTCTGGTTCCCATGATCCAGCCGCCTATCATGAAGCTTCTCACCACTGAGAAGGAGAGAAAGATCAGGATGCAGCAGCTTCGGGAAGTCTCCAAGCTTGAGAAGATTCTTTTCCCTATCATCGTAACAATCGTTGTAAGCATGATCCTTCCCACAACAGCTCCTCTTATCGGTATGCTGATGCTGGGTAACCTCTTCAGGGAGTCAGGCGTTGTCCGTCAGCTCCAGGAGACAGCTTCCAATGCCCTTATGTACATCGTGGTTATCCTTCTTGGAACATCTGTCGGTGCTACAACAAGTGCTGAGGCTTTCCTTAACACAACTACTCTTATCATTGTAGTTCTGGGACTTATCGCCTTTGCCTTTGGTACTGCCGCGGGGTGCCTGCTGGGTAAACTGTTGTGCCTCATCACAGGAGGCAAGATCAATCCGCTTATCGGATCTGCCGGTGTTTCAGCCGTTCCTATGGCTGCCCGTGTATCGCAGAAGGTTGGTGCAGAGTATGATCCTTCAAACTTCCTGCTGATGCATGCTATGGGACCAAATGTTGCCGGAGTTATCGGTACCGCCGTAGTTGCAGGTACCTTCATGGCAGTATTCGGCGTGTGAGTGATATAGGGATTTAAAGTCGTACATTACAGTGCCTGCGCAAAGGAATGTATGACCTTGAGGACCGTATATCACGGTTTATAGTGAAATATTAAAAGACATATTTTAGAAAGGAAAATAGATATGGCAGAATTAGAAAGAAAGCCGGTTCGTATCAATGAGACCGTCCTTCGTGATGCGCATCAGTCTCTTATCGCCACAAGAATGCCTATCAGCGATATCCTTCCATCGCTTCCGCTTCTTGACGCGGTAGGATATCATGCTCTTGAGGTCTGGGGAGGCGCAACGTTTGACGCCTGCCTGCGTTTTCTCAACGAAGACCCGTGGGACAGACTTCGCAAGATCCGTGAAGGCGCTAAAAACACAAAACTTCAGATGCTTTTCCGCGGACAGAATATTCTCGGTTACAGACATTATTCCGACGACGTCGTTGAATATTTCGTTCAGAAATCCCTCGCAAACGGAATCGACATTATCAGAATATTCGATGCTCTCAACGATCCCCGCAACCTCGATACCGCCGTCAAGGCAACTATAAAAGAGGGCGGACACGTTCAGGCAGCCTTCTCATACACCATCAGCCCCGTTCATAATACGCAGACGTTCGTTGATTTTGCAAAGAATATGGAAGAACGCGGCGCAAACTCGATCTGCATAAAAGATATGGCAGGTCTTCTCACTCCCTACAATGCGTATGAGCTTGTCAGCGCATTGAAGGAAAACGTAAAAATACCCATAGAGCTTCATACTCACTGCACTGCCGGCATCGCAGAGATGACCGTCCTTAAAGCCATCGAAGCAGGCGTTGACATAATCGACACCGCAATATCTCCGCTTTCAGGCGGAACGTCTCAGCCTTCCACGGAATCTATCGTCGCAACTCTCAACGAGAGCGAAAGATCCACAGGGCTCGATCTTGATAAGCTCAACGCCGTAAGAAAATATTTTATGCCTCTTCGTGAAAAATATCTTTCTTCGGGACTTCTCAATACAAAAGTCCTTGCCGTTGACGTAAATACGCTTCTTTATCAGGTTCCCGGCGGAATGCTTTCAAACCTTGTTTCTCAGCTTAAGCAGGCGGGCAAGGAAGACAAATTCGAAGAAGTTCTCCGTGAAGTTCCCAGAGTAAGAGAAGACGCCGGATTCCCGCCTCTTGTTACGCCTTCTTCACAGATAGTCGGCACGCAGGCAGTTTTCAACGTTCTTTTCGGACGATATAAAAACGTTTCCAAAGAATTCAAAGCGCTTGTCCGCGGCGAATACGGCAAAACTCCTGTTCCCATCAAACCCGAGTTTGTAAAACAGATCATCGGCGACGAGCCTCAGATCACCTGCCGTCCCGCTGATCTCATTCCTCCCGAGCTTGACAAGCTCCGCGAAGAAATGAAGGAATATTACGAGCAGGAAGAAGACGTCCTCAGCTACGCTCTGTTTGATCAGGTCGCAACTAAATTTTTCAAAGCACGTCAGAGCGCAAAATACGGTGTTGATAACTCGCATTCAGATAAAAACGATATGGTCCATCCCGTATAACCTTCTTTTTCATTCCATCATATCAACACAATGATATCAAATATAAAATTAAGCCGTTACCTTATGGTAGCGGCTTTTATATTAAGAAAACTTCTTTCTTTGACCGTCCTTCGTTTTTTTGCTAAAATATGCTATTGATTATATCGGATATTTGTATACTTTAACATATTGACAATAATATGAGCCATGATGTATAATAATTACAAAGAGAATTACTCTTAATAAACCAAAAAAGGAGTAATTAAAATGAAAAAGTATTTTCTGTTGCGCTTGCGGCTCTTCTGGTAGTTTCCGCTCTGATATTTCCTCTCATTTCCGCCTTTGCGGTAAACACCGTTTCATGGGATGCATATCCCGTATGGCAAAATCAATTGAAGGTACGTGGATATGTTGCGGTTTATTCTTATACGGGAGAGATTCCTTTTGCATATATCAATGGATATACTAATAAAGCGAAAAATATTTTTGCTTATGTTTCAGGTGATGGAAGTGCATATTCTCCAATCAGATCATGCAATCCTGACGGACCTTTTCCGTTGCTTCAAAGCTGGTGGTCAGGCTGCAATCAAGATGGAAATGTAGAATGATTTTTTTTGAGATTATTCAATGAGGTGAAGTGATGAATAAAATATTTATAAATATTTGGACAAGCTTCAAGAAAGAACCATTTGTATCATTCCTCTTTATTCTTTTGATATCCGTTACCGCTTTTGTTTTATTTACTTCTTCTTTTGAAGTAAAATATGATTCGGATCAGTTCGATATAGTTAATACAACATATACTAACTATTATTTCTATCGTCTGGGCTATAATCATTCTGGAATAAATCCTGCTGATTATCTTTATGGACAAAACAAGGAAAGTAATGGTTACTTGATTGAAGAAATAGATTCATTAATAAGTGATCTTTTTACAGTAAATGGTCTTCACCCTGCCTTTAATATTTGCGATGGTTTCTTGCTGTATGTTTATGATAATCTTGACTCTTGGGATGAAGAAGGGTGCAGCGAATCTGAATTCAGCCTTGTATACAGAGCATCTGATGGTCATACAAACTGGCCTGAGGTTTTTGCAGATAAATCATATTTTGATATTTTTGGGAAACCGCGTCTTGACTCCGGCCGTTTTTTTACGGACGAGGAATTTAAGCTGACTTATGATAAAGGTTCAGTTGTACCCGCTGTTCTTGGATACGATTTTAAAAAATATTGCAAAATAGGAGATACGTTCGAAGCAACGGTTCAGTATGAATTCTGGGATCATGTAACTATTGAGATAGTAGGATTTGCAGCTGAAGGGGAGACGTTCTTAGATATAAATGGGACAAGACTTAACGACCTTGACAGGGTTATAGTTTTACCTTTAAATTTTAGAAGAATCAGTGAATATCAACCTCGACGAATTAGACAAAAAGACGAAGAGTTTGACGAATATATTTCGTTTGCGCACACATATACACACATGTTTCTTCTTGTCGAAAAGGAACGGAAGGACGAAGTTCTCGAACAGATGAACGAAGTTCTGAAGAAGCACGGACTTGACGAGAAGCTGTATTTCACAAAGCCAAAAACAGATACCGTATCAATTGCCAACAATTACAGAGAAAACATGAATATCCGTCTCTGGCTGACGTATATAACGGTATTGTTCGCATTTGTTTCCGTTGTTTTAATGACGGTAAACAGAATATCGTCGAATATACGCAATTATGCCGTTCACCTTATCAGCGGCGGCACGTTCGGCAATATTTACAGCTATGTCGTCGGTGAA
>JAEEGH010031146.1_pt1 | contig 10325 bp, 9 predicted proteins | sample 9134181 | NCBI WGS metagenome assembly JAEEGH01 (sample SAMN16246544, study PRJNA631951) | gut metagenome | biome: gut microbiome; feature: rumen; material: DP-attached | host: Bos | place: Iran: Karaj | collected 2018-10 | reverse complement strand
TATCAGGAGGTTACGGCCGACGAGCGCGTGGAGGCCTGCCGGGGGCACAAGGCGTATCAGCGCGGCCCCACGGTCTATTCGTGGGAGGGGCCGTTCGGCGACATCTGCGTTCCCTTCCGCGACCGTCTTGAGAACGGCGGCTTCTCGGTCGTGTGGAAGGGCGAAGAGAAACTCGCGGGCGCTTTCGCGCTCCACGCATGGGAATCAGTTGCCGAGTACAAGGACATCGAGATCGTCGGCGCCGACGGCAAGGTGATCTGGAAGGGGCTGCCCGATCTCAGGAAGTGTCGTTCGCGCCAGGGACGTTGGACCGTAGATGGCGACGTGATACGGCAGACCGATCCCAATCCAATCCAGACCGAACTTCCGTTCGGGACGGATGAATGGCGCGACTGCACCGTGCGCTTCAAGGCGCGTCGACTGGGCGGACGGCACGGCTTCATCTTCCATGTGAGGCATGAGAACCCGGGACGCACCGTCATGGTGAACATCGGCGGTTGGCTCAACAAGCAGCATGCGCTTGAGGTGCGTGGCTACACCGCTTTCAAGAAGGAGGTCGTGACATGCAGGGGCAGCCTCGAGACTGGACGCTGGTACGACGTTGAAATCATATGCCGGGGTGACACTGTGGGCGTGAAGATGGACGGCAAGACGCTCTTCGAGCCTGTCGCCATTCCCCCTGGCGACTTCTTCTGATGATAAGTGCAGACCACACGCTGAACGCAAGCGATGCTACCTATGGTATAATGGAGTCTATCCCCTGAAGTTATTTCAACACGAAGCGAGGAGATGAAAGATGAGGATATACGTGGCAACGCACAACGCGCACAAGCTGCGCGAGATAGGCGAGATACTGCCGGGGTTCGAGATCCTGGCGGACAATCCCGACGTCGAGGAGACGGCAGACACCTTCGAAGGCAATGCGCTTGAGAAGGTGCGTGCGATCGCCGCCCGCCATGAGGGCGACTGGTCGATGGCAGACGATTCGGGCCTTGAAGTGGATGCGCTTGGCGGCGCGCCCGGCGTGCGTTCGGCGCGCTATGCGGGCGAACCTTCCAACACGCCCGCGAACAACGCGCTTCTGCTCAAGAACCTGCAAGGTGTCGCCAACCGCACCGCGCGTTTCGTGTGCGCCGTTGCGCTTGTGGACCCCGATGGCCGCGAGCACGTGGTGCGCGGCGAATGCTCAGGCCGCATCTCCGAGGCACCCAGCGGCGCGGGTGGCTTCGGGTATGACCCGCTTTTTGTGCCAGACGGCTTCGACAAGTCGTTCGCAGAACTTGGAGAGAACGAGAAGAATCGCATATCTCATCGCGCGCGCGCACTTGCCGCAGTGCGTTCTATTATGGTAAAATAAATAATTAATGACACGCGAAGAAATCGAAAGAAAACTTAAAGAGACCATAGTCTCGTCCCTCGATCTCGAAGATCTGGCGCCCGAAGGCATTGAAAGCGACATGCCGCTCTTCGGCGAGGGGCTGGGATTAGACTCCATAGACGCCCTCGAGCTCGGCATGGCCGTGAAGAAGGCGTTCGGCGTCACGTTTTCGTCCGACGCCGCAGAGAACAGGCGTATCTTCCGCTCGGTGAGCACGCTCGCCGACTTCGTGGAGAAGAGCCAGCAATCAGCAAACTGAGTTCGGGAACAAGACAATGACCGATGCAGAGATAGAGCAGAAGATCAAGGACATCCTCGTGGCGGAGTTCGAATGCGACCCCGAGAAGCTCAAGCCCGAGACGAATCTTTTCACCGAGCTGGACCTTGACTCCATCGACGCGGTGGATCTCGTTGTGCGCCTCCAGCAGGAGACGAAGAAGAAGGTGAACCCCGAAGACTTCCGCCAGATCCGCACGCTTGCGGACGTGACGAAGGCAGTGTCCAAGCTCGTGAACGAATGAGGCTGCGCAGGTACGGTTCGATTCTTCTCCTGGCCGCGTGCGTGGCTGCCGCGCTCGTGATGAGGCGGTTCGTGTTCCTTGCGTGGTATCCCGTCGTCATGAGCGCCGCCACTTCGGCTGGCTTCGCGCTGTCGCTTTTCGGAGAGGAATCTCTCTGCTACACGCTCGCGAAGCGGATTCCGCCGCACATTCTTCCGCCGGGCGCGAAGGAATACTGCAGGCGCTACACGCAGGTGTGGGCGGCATGGCTTTTCGTGAACGGGCTCATCGCCATTGCCACGATCTACGCGCCTGGTCCGAAATGGCACCTTGAGAAGGCGGGCTTCGACGTTCCGCTGGCATGGGCGGCGTGGAACTGCTGCCTCTCGTACTGCGCGACGGGGCTCATAATACTGGTCGAGATGCTGGTGCGCCGCGTCCGTTTCTCCGCAGTGTTCCACACGTCTGGCTCCACCGCCGAGCCGAAGCGCATCGTGAAGACCTTCCGCTCCCTCGCGCGGGAGGTGGCGATGCACCTCGCCTCGTTCCGCACGCGCGGCGTGCTGCCGCGTTCCGGCGAGGAAGGCGGGCCGGTGTTCCTCTGCACGATCGAGCCGGGGCACATGTACGGAATGCTGTGGCGCGTGCTGCTGCCTGAGGCTGCCGGGTGCCGAGTGGACCCCGAGGTGATTCTCGCGCCTGAGACGCTGCTCGCGAAGATGCGCGCGGCGGAGAAGGTGTTCCTCGTGACGACGCCGAGCTTTCTCGCGAGGTTCTGCGCGTACGCCGGGCAGTACGAGGTACCGCAGAACTGCGTGGAGGTGGTGACCTCTGGGGCGCTTCTCCCGGAAAAGACGAGCGCGGCGGCGAAGAAGGTGTTCGGCGTGGCGCCGCTTGAAATATTCGGCAGCACGGAGACGGGCGGCGTCGCATGGCGGCGGCAGGGCGGCGCGGAGGGCGCGGACGAATTTGACTGGCAGGTGTTTCGTCCTGTGAAGGTCAAGGCATGCGCCGATGGCAGGCTCGCCGTCGCCTCGCCGTTCTCGTACCGTCGCTGGTTCGAGATGGGCGACGGCGCGGAGATCTCTCCCGACGGACGGCGCTTTCGCCTGAAGGGACGCATGGACCGCATGGTGAAGATTGCCGAGCAGCGCGTTTCGCTTCCTGAAATGGAGGCGAAGATCGCCGCGCTCCCCGGCGTGAAGGAGGTGGCGCTCGCGGTGCTGGAAGGAGCACACGGGCCCTGCCTCGGCGCGGTTGTTGCGCTTGACACGAAGGCGGTGGACGTCACGTGCGGCAAGCGCGCCCTCGCTCTTGACATGCGCCGCAAGCTGCTGCCGATCTTCCCGAAGGGCGCCGTGCCGAAGCGCTACCGCTTCGTGATGGAGCTGCCGCGAAACGCTCAGGGGAAGGTGCTTGCCTCGCGCGTGAAGGAGATACTCGAAGGCGACTTCATAGAACCGTTCGTGTTCGAGGCGAGCGCGAGCGGCGCGCAGTGGACGGCCGAGATGTTCTTCGACCGCGACGCCCGCTACTTCGAGGGGCACTTCCCCGGCATTCCCGTTCTGCCCGGCGTTGTGCAGCTTGGCATGGCCCGCCATTTCGCGGAGCTCTTTCTGCACCGGCCTGTCGTCCTGCGCACTGTGAAGAAGATAAAGTTTACACACGTCATTACGCCCGGCGCGCAGGTGCGCCTCATGCTTGAGAAGGTGGGGGAGAACGAACTTGCCTACAAGTACACGAAGGGAGAGCATGTATGTTCAAGCGGAGTAATGTGCTTCTAGCGGCAGCGCTCGCAGTCGCGGTGTGCTGTGCGTCCAACTCCTGCGGTCGTGGGGCGACGCGTTCTGCCGGGCAGGACGACGCCGAGATGCCAGAGCGCGCCGAGGGAACGTTCGTGCAGCGAAAGACGCTTGCCGACGTTGACGTCACCATCACGTCGAAGGGCACGTTCAAGTTCGAGAAGGGACGCTCCTTCGAATGGCGCACCGTCTCGCCCATGCCGTCCACATTCATCGCCACTCCCACGAACTACTCCTTCATCGTGAACGGAAAAACAACCACGCGCAGCCTCAAGAGCAATGTGGACAAGATTGCGAAGATATTCGAGATCAAGGAAGTCAAAGACATGGTGAAGACCGTGAAGAGCGAGCCGGAGAAGGGCTTCCCCGACAAGGTGACGGTGGAGTTCAAGAACGGTGACCGCCTCGACATCGAGATGAAGCGGTGAAGGCGGCGCGCATAGCAATTGCGGTTCTTCTCGCGCTCTCGATCTGCGCGCTCGCATGGCGCGCGTATGATGGACTGCGCGTAGTGCCGGACGTGCTAGCGCTTGTTTCTACGGGGAATGGCGGTCACCTGATGGAACTTGCGGCCGGACGCGCCAGGCAGGGTCAGCTTCTCCTCGAAGGCAGTGACGAGGAACAGCTCGTCAAGGTGGCAAACGACCTGGGCAAGCGATTTGGGCTAGGCCCCGCAGTCGATTTTCAGAAGACACTGCGCCACCTCGCTCCGCACACGCGCGGACTCGTCTCTGCTGAAACGCGCGAGCTGCTTCGCGCAGGCAAGTTCAAGGAAGTTGCCAACGCCTCCGCCGCGCGCCTCTTCGGCCCTGCGCCGCCGCTCTTCTCCGTGAAGGACGATCCGTTTCTTCTCGCCACGGACTACGCAATGTCGATGCAGTCCAATCTCGCCCCAGGCTGGTCGCTCAAGGATGGCTATCCGGTCTGCGAACGTGGCGACCGTCACTTCCTGCTGATGCAGTGCGGCGACCTCTCGCTTGAGAAGGCGGAAGAAATCATGCAGGGCGCGGAACGCGTCAACGGCTCCTTCGCCGCCGGCGTCGCGAAGATCTGGTGTTGCGGGCCGGTGTTCCATACCGCGCGTTCGACCTCCAGCGCGAAACGTGAAATCAACGTTCTTTCCTCGATCTCCATCGTGCTGGTGGCGCTGCTTGGATGGATGCTCTTCCGCTCATGGCGGTTCGCGCCGCAGCTGCTAGTCACGGTGGGCGTGGCGTTCTTCGTGGCCACGGGTGCGCTCTTCGCGTTCTTTCCGCGTCCGCACGTGATCACTTTCGTCTTCGGCGTGACGCTCATCGGCCTTGCCGTGGACTACGTGTATCATTCGCGCGCGGCAGGCGGAGCGGGGAAGGTGCTCAAGCCGCTCACGCAGTCCCTCGCGACGTCGCTCGTCTGTTTTGCGCCGCTCCTTTTCGCGGACATTGCAGCCTTGCGCCAGATGGCGCTATTCACGATGGCGGGGCTTGTCGCGGCGTATCTTTGCGCGCTCGCGTGGCGGTGCCGATGTGGCAAGGGCGCCCTCGTCCTTGCAGCAAGGCCGGGGCGGCCTTGCCACACCATGTATGCGTGGTTTTGCAATCGCCATCTTGGAAACATCTTGGCAATCGGATCGTCTCTCTTGGTGCTTGTGGCGATGTGCGGCATCTGCCGCGTGAAGACCTCGTTTGACCCGTCGGAGTTCTACCGTCCCGGCACATTTCTGGCGGAAGGTGAAAAGCGGCTCTTCGAGCTGAATCCGATGGGTGGCGGGAAGTTCGTGTGCATCAAGGGGAAGACGCTGCAGGAGTCCCTAGAGATCGAGGAGGCCGTGGGGCTGAGGGGACTTTCCGCTGTGATTCCGTCGCTGAGGCGTCAGCGCGAGAACGCCGCGCTCGTCGAAAAGCTCAAGGAAAGCGAAGGGAAGTCTTACACGGAGCTTACTGGGCTGAAGATGCCGCAGGAGGAGAAAAGAGGCTTTCTTGATGCAGGCCACGTGAAGGACGAGTCGCTGAAGAAGATCGTGCGTACGTTTGCGCCCCGTGGCGACGAAATCGTGATGCCGTGTCCCGACGGGTTCACGAGCGTGGATCCGCGCGTGGTTGTGCTTGATCCGCGCAAGGCCGCTACGGGGATGTTCGCACGCCTGTTCCTTTCCGCCGGAAAGCTGCTCTGCATTTCGTTTGCGGCGCTTACGATGCTTCTCATCGTGTTTTTCCGAAGAAAGTTCTTTGACTATGTGAGCGCCGTAGGCGCAATGGTTCTCTGCACTATGGGGATGTTGGGTTGGTTGGGCATCCCGATCACATGCTTCACGCTTCTTTGCTTCTTCGTGATGGCGGGGCTTGGACTCGATTACGTGATATTCAATCATTCCCATCCCGTGCAGGAGACGCGGCGCACGGTCCTTTATTCATTCCTCTCGTCGCTCGCGGGATTTGGCCTGCTCGCGTTCACGGAGTTTCCCGTCACGCGCTCGATGGGCTTGACGCTCGCGCTAGGGCTCTTCTTCGCGTACAACCTTTCTAAGATCGAGTGGCGAGGGGAGAAGAGGCGAAGGCAGAAGATTGCAGCATATAACCCAACGCCCTCTAAAAACTCTGCGACTCTGCGACTCTGCGACTCTGCGTTAAAAGACAAAACGCATGCACGGCGGCAAGAGGCCGAATGGCATGAACAGGAGGAGCAGAGCGCCGGTGAATGGCGTATGCGGTTTATGTGGTTTGTGTACAGATGGCTTGGAAAGGGCGCGCTCAAAGCGATGTGCGTGCCTGTGATGGCGTTCATCTATCCGTTCGCCGTAGGCGCGCGGCGCGCGGTACGTGGATTCTACGAAGTGCTGGGAATGAAGGCAGGGGCATGGCGCGTCTTCCGTCATCTGCTGGGATTTGCGTGGGCGCTTGCGGACAAGACGGACGCCTGCACTCTCAAGAAGAATCTTCCCGCTGTCTCCGCGCGAGACGACGATGGACATCGCGCGTTCAAGGCGCTTGTTGAGTCCGGGAAGGGGGCGTTCGTGATATCATCGCATCTTGGCACGATAGAGGTGCTGAGTGCGCTTGGAAATCAGGAGCAGGCGGCTGGCGGACGTGTCCCCTTCGTTCACGCCTTCCAGCAGATGGGCCACGACGCCGTCTTCATGCGCACTTTCATGCGCCACTTCGATTCTTCTGCGATGTGCCTGCACGCAGTGGAGGATATCGGCGTTGAGACGGCGGTGGAGATGCAGACTGCGATAGGACGCGGGGAACTTGTGCTGATGGCGGGCGACAGGGTGTCGGCTGGATCCGCCAAGACGCTCGAATGCGACTTCATTGGGCGGCCGTGCCGTTGGCCGAAGGGCGTTTTCGCGTTCGCGCGTCTCATGGAGGCGCCCATATTCTTCGTCACTTGCGTACGCACTGGCTGGAACGCCTACGAGGCGCATTTCAGGCAGTTCGAAGGCGGCAGTGGCGCGAAGGCTGATGAGATCCTGCGCCAGTATGCGGCGTTCCTTGAAGAGGAAACCCGCACGCTTCCAAGCGAATGGCACCACTTCCACGACTTCTTCGCGTCGTGACGCCGCAGGGACTGTCCCCCGTAGTGTTATTTGGCAACCTCTGGCAATCGCAGGGCGATCGTCCTGAGAGCCGCCCCTTCAGGGCGGCGAAATCCGCCCGCCCACGCAACGCGGCAGCCGCACCTTCCACTGAAACACTATTGCCAAGACAAGATAAATCAAATACACCACAACCACAATCCCAAGCAATCCCAGCGCAAGCAGCAACAGCGATATCGTCAAATCAAGCGTTGCCTCAGCCACTTCGCACGTCTTCTTTGTGAGGATGAATTCTCGCCATTCTTGTAACCCAAGTCTGAATGTGCTACAATACCATCCGTCAGAGACATCATTGCCCAAATTAGCATACAAAATGAATCGTCTGATAGCCAAGGAGAATGCAAATGCCGAGAAAACTTAGTACATTGGCAGCGTTGTCAATGTTGCTTGCAGGGTGCACCTCTTACACGCCCGGCTCAACGCTGGAAGAACGAATCGTGCAGAGATATGAGCAGAACATCATCTTGGATTCCGATTCTTCAGGGCGTACATTTGTAAAGTGCATCAAGCATGGCACCGTGGATCTTTGCTCGTTGTTCTTTGCGGAGTTCTGGTATGCGCGAGTCGAAAATACCTACATGTGCCTTAAGCGCGAATGGGATGCTGAGCAGCAAGCCGAAAATGCATGGCAGGAATTCCGCAAGAAACACATTGGGCATACAAAGAACCAGCTCATCATTGAATTCGGCAAGCCCGACGCCACCGAATCCGATGGCGCAGATGGAACATTACTGATCTACGAAAACTCGATGCAAGAAAGCGAGTCGTTTATCTCATTGGCCCATAGCATGTACGGCAGCGGATTGAGCTACATCAACGGCCGTCGCCATTCGGCATACGCTGCCTCTTCATTTGGCGGATTTAGACATACACATGGAAGATCGTCATCATACGGCTTCTCACGCATTCAGCGAATCTGGTTCGCGCTTGGCAAGGATGGAAAGGTCTACAGCGTCAACCGCCGCGAGGCAACAAGCTCAAAATGAATCGCCCATACGCTTGGGCGATTCCTATGAACGTCACTGCTGGGCGTCGATGTCGATTCCGCTGCCGCGCTTGATGCTCACGCTGGTCGTGCCCACCTGTAGCTTGTCTCTGTAGTAGTAGGAACCAGCCGCGAACGGCAGCAGCCCCTCCTCGGGCATCTCTCCGCATCCGCAGTCGATGCCGCCAAGGCCTAGCACCAGCACACCCTTGTACTGGCACGCCTTTCCTGCGGCTGCGGAGACCACGCTGCCGCTGATGAGGCCGGTCTTGTCGTTGAACTTGAACGTGAGCCTGCTGGGATTGTCGCCCGCCTTGAGCTTGATCGTGGCGGGCTGCACAACCATCGTCTTCACGGCCGCGCCGTCCACGCTGAAGTCGAGCTCGAACGTCTCGCCCTGGTGGGTCTGGGCACCCTGATACGTCTCAAGGCAGCAGACGAGCAGGTTGTCGTACGTCTTGTCGTAGTACGCGCCGGCGAGATCGTACGCGGCCGCGTAGCTGGCCGTCTCGTTCTTCTCGATGTGCTCCCACGCAGGTTGAACTTCGTCAGCCTCCCATGGTGGCGTCCCCTGATGAAGCCCCCGTCCTGTCTGCGGAAGGCGTCGTACACGGCCCAGAAGAACGACTGCATCACCTTCGGGTCGCGCGTGCGGTTCGCGTTCGAGAACGTGTTGAGGCTCGCAGGCGTCACGCCGCGCAACCGCGAGAGCTCCAGGGCGTATATCTTCGACACGTCCACGATCTCGTTGAGGCTGAACAGGTGCAGGAACTGCGACAGCATCAGCAGGTAGACCTGCGAGCAGTACGAGAACTTCCTCGTCTTCACCTTCTCGCCGGAGGCGATCTGCTCGATCTTCCAGCCCGGAATATGCTCTTGCACTATTTGGGCGAAACATGATATCATTCTTCTGTGTGTTGCCTTGGGCTTCTTGCCGCTCATCGTGTCTCCTTTCGTGTTGTTGTGGTAGACCACGAATTATACACGATGGGCGCAGTCCGGGGCAACGCGTATTTTCTGCCGAGTGGCCGCGCCAAAGACGCCGCTACGGCGTATCCTACCCCGCCAAGCTCACGCGGCTATGGGATGGTAGTGGTTGGCAATATGCCACAAAGGCAACCACTACTATCTTTTTCATCTTTCTCCACCTTCCAGAATTGTCTTTCTCGTTTAGTTTCTAAGACAAAAGGACTGTCCTAATTGGAATCAACTATCTGCCATTTAATCAGTGATATTACGTCAATGGGCAGGAACACGAATCAAATCACGGCATTTCTACTTTCACCTTGAAGAACCGATGAGAGCGGTTCATGGGATATACCCACGCCGAGTCCGTGAGATTAGTCTTCCCAAACACTTTGTACGCACGCACCTCGCAGTTGGTGTTTAGATTGGGCGTCCACGATATTACGGGAACGTTTCCACGAAATGCGATGTGCGCCAGCAGTTTGTCATCAATGTCCGTGGGATCTGTACCAATCACATAATCGTTCCATACGGACAACGCCTTACCGTCCATGGACACTTTCCCTGTCGTGCTCGTAACAGCCGCCGCAAAGTCTAGTCCATACATTGCATCAAAGAACGGATATCTTTCGCTCCACACCTTTTCCACTATAACAGGTTTACCTCCGGTTATTGATGACGGCACCTGAACCGCAGTAGGCTTCCATGAGAACCCAGCCAACCATGCACAGTCTTCATAGTCCACCTCGTCCTCGTCGAAGTCATCTTTCATAAATGTCCAGCGGATATTGTGATCCTTGGCCTCTTCAAAGACGATGTCCCTCCGCTCCCATTTGCTGATTCCGTCTATCGAGGCAAAATGCTCCTCATCGACGTCACACGAGAGATGATCCCACGAGCATGTGCCATCGGGATCTTTTTCACATGAAACACGCCACCAGAACGTAAAAGTGCCTGCGCCATTAACCACGGCTTCCAGCCAAGTTTCACTTTCGGCCGGAATCTGGCCACTACGCGCGGCAAGTCCATAGGTGGGTGAAGCATAGTCACCAGCAGGGAACCATTCGAAACCTTCACTCGTCGTAACATCCACGCCAATTGGTGTACCGAGTGCAAGAGG
>JAEEGH010031144.1_pt1 | contig 10325 bp, 8 predicted proteins | sample 9134181 | NCBI WGS metagenome assembly JAEEGH01 (sample SAMN16246544, study PRJNA631951) | gut metagenome | biome: gut microbiome; feature: rumen; material: DP-attached | host: Bos | place: Iran: Karaj | collected 2018-10 | reverse complement strand
ATCCGATACGAGTGCAATTGGTTCACCACACCCTTGAGGAAATTGAGGTTCCGGCGTGTGTCCCATCCGTGGTTGGACGTCAACTGGTTCGGGTCGTCTGGCACGAGCGTCACCTGCGTCGGACGGATATCCGTCACGAGCGCCAGAAACTCGTCCGTCGGGTTACCCTCCACGTTCAGTTCGGTCGTCACCATCGACTTGAGTTGATACACATCTTCCTTGCGGATATGACGCTCATCGGGACGCGGATGAACGGTTATTCCTTGCGCGCCGAACAACTCGCAATCCACCGCAAAACGCTGCACATCAGGCATATTGCCGCCACGCGCATTGCGCAGCGTCGCTACCTTGTTAATGTTTACACTAAGCTTGGTCATGATGTTTGTTTCTAAACCGGGTGCAAAATTACTACAAAAATTGCATATATGCAAGTTTTTGAGCAATAAATTTTAGCAAAATAGAATTTTATTCTATTGTTACGGGTATGGTTGCGCACTCGGGGGCTTGCACACAGAGGGCGTAAACAGGCACGGAACATAGGGCACAGCCCTGCTAAAATTTATCGCTCTACCTTGCATATATTCCGCCGGACGCGAACGTAATTTCGGAGGGAACCCACCCCGTAGGGGAAGGGGCGTGCCGAAGTTACTGCTTTTTTATATATGCAAATATTTTTGTATATTTACAAAAAAAAGAGGCCCGAAGGCCTCTCTTTACTTTTTCTTTACTTTCCGTCCGAAGTTATAACCGAAGCGAATAGCAGGTTCGAGTGTGGCCGTCTCTTTTGCCAAAGAGATATGGTATGTCAGTTCGCCCATCACATACCAGCGGTCGGTGATATACTTACCGAAGCGCACCTCAACGGGCAGCACCATATCCATATCGTACAGACCGAAGCCCGTACCCGGCGCAACGCCGATGAGCCAGGGCTTGTTCTGGATGTCACCGAACATCATCTGGATACCGCCCGTGAGACGGAAGACCGTGTGGAAATGGTCCTCATCGCTGAATTTCTCAAACTCGCCCCAGAAACCACCGCCTCCGGTGAGGTAGAATCCCATATAGAAATTATCCTTCACGCGATAGGCGCAGTCGTAACCGATATTAAACGTCATACCTGCGCCGGGCAGATCTCGCATTTCGAAAGGCAGACCGACTCCGAGACTAAGGCCTTTAAGCGTATTATACTCGCGCTCTGCTTTTTCTGCGAACGTCATGGCGCTGACCGTCAGCGCGATGACCAATAGGATATACTTTCTCATTGTACAATCTCCTTATGGTTAACTAAAATCTGTTTTGCGGTACCTACCCATTTGCCCTCTTTGTCTTTGAACTCGAACATGGACATCGGATACCACTCACCTTTGTAGTCGGGTGCCCAATAACGGATACCGATCACGCCGTGTCTCTTTCCCCACGCTATTACATCGCGGTATATATCGGCCTGACCTTGTTGGTTTTTCGCATAACCGCCCATTTGTTTGTTCCATCCGGCGAACGGACCTACCATGTCTTGCGACGGATACGAAAACTCTCCGATGAACACAGGGATATGACATTTCTTGTTGATACGTGTCACGGTCTTTGTCAGCAGTTTCCATTTGTTCACGCTCATCGCCGGAGCAGAGGGATAATAACTGATACCGGCGGTCTCCATCTTATAACCGTTTTCGGCCATAAAGGTAAAGAACGAAGCAGAGCTTCGCGGCGTGGAAACGACGGTAGCGATATGGGTAGAGAACTTCACCTTCGAGCGGTCTATTCCGGCCTTGTCGTACGCTTTCTCGATACCGCGGCGAACAGCAGCCAGCGTCTGTGCCTCGTAACACCACACATGTTTCTTAAGCCACCACAGGCTGAACAGCGAGGACATATAGCGCTTCATCACACCGGCTTTCGCGAGCGTCTGATCAAAGGCGTTCGGTGTACCGATACCGATACCCGCAAAACCGAAGTTGGCTTCGTTGCCGAGATTCCAGTTGTTTACCGTAGCACCGGTAGCGAGAATGGAGTCGCCGACAAACTCGCCGTATATCTCCAGCACGGTACATATGTCTGCCAAACTGAGGGTCTGCCAGATATCCTTATTGCCGTCTTTCATGATGGCGGCGAACTTCGGGTTGGCGTACAGTTCCGGATAGTCCTCTTTATAGAATCGCGGCGCCTGCGTGCCGTCCATATCCATATAGATATACGCGCACATCACCTCGGGATTGATGGGGATGATGAGCGCAGCCGCTATCTTACACGTCTGTATCACCTGGTCAAAAGTATGCGCATTGGCGTTCTCGTCCGGTTTGCCGTCGGTGGTGTTATCGAGCGTGCCGTCGGGGTTGTAGGTCTTGTGACGCTTGGTTGCCAAGCGCACATACATCTCCGTGGCTCCGCGGTCGATATATATCTGTTGCAACTCAGCAGGAGTAGTCGCCGTCTGATTGCCTATGTTGAATTGATAGCCGTCTTCGAACTGATTGAGGGTAAACGGACTCAACGACAGCGCTATGCGGAACGGTTCATCCGTCGGAGTGACATTGGCTGCGCTTTGGATTGCACCATAACCGATGAAATCTGCCTCGCTGTCCGCATTCACCAGTTCAGTAAAGACAGCAGGATCGATAGCCTCCACCAACCCGATATATTCGATGCTGTTGGTCAGTCCGCCATTCCCGCATATCATCACGATCGACGAACTCTTACGGCCTTGGTGCGCACCCATCACATGGTTGCCTTTGGCGCGGAGATGAATACGGAACTGATGCACGCCGCACTCGAAAGCACCCGTATAGGTTGCCTCCAAATGACCGTACACATCGGCGATAGCAAACGTCACTTCGGCCGGATCCATGACCGCCAGATAGATGTCGGTTGTACCGTCGAACGGATTCGGATTGTTCTGCGAGAGCAACAATCCGCCGCTCCCGGCCAACTTGTCCATGTCGAACACATGTTCCAAGTTCTGCGCGCTGAGAGACAGGCTCAACAACGCGACCATAAAGAGAAGAATTTTTTTCATACAATCGGTATTTTGATTTGTCGCTGCAAAATTACTGCTTTTCTTGCATACGCGTATTACGCGAAAAACACTAAAATTGTTCTCTTTTTCACTTTTTGATTTGCACAGTTCAAAAAAATGTTGTATCTTTGCGGCAAATATCCAAAATTATGCAACATTCGACCCAAATACCGGAGATTAAGAAGTTGGAAAACTTCAACCATTTTGTATGGCATTGCTCCTTACAGGAGGAAGGACATGAACTGCTCACCTTGGCGAAGATTGAAGGCGAATTGCCGGAGATACCGGAGAATTTCATGCCGCCCACTTATGCGCTGGAATTTGTAGAGCGCGGAACAATAAAAGGAGTGGTGAATCACCAGCCGGTCGAACTGATGACCAATTCCTGCGCATTCTACATGGCCGATTCGCTACTTCAAAGGCCCGAAGTGAGTGCCGATTGCGCATTCTACATTTTAGGATTTACCACCCAATTTGCAGAGAAACTGAATTCGCAAATATCACAGAATCAGCTATCTCAAGTGTTGATACGACCGGTGTGGCAGATCTCCGAAACCCAGATGCAGACGGTGAAGCAATATATTGCGCTCCTGCGCACCTTGATAGAGCAGAACTACACGCAAGCGGTTTATCAACTGATGCGTTCGTTGCTCCTTTTCATAGCGCAAGATTACCACGTTGATGTGCAATCCGCCCAGACGCTATCCCGTGCGGAACAGATTTGCGGACAGTATTTCTCGTTAGTCGAAATGCATTGCCGCGAGCATCATACCGTAGAGTGGTACGCCTCGCAGATGTGCCTGGCGCCTAAGTATTTATCCAATGTAGTGAAGCAGACATTGGGCTCTTCCCCCAACAAATATATTGACGAAGCCTTGACCCGTCAGGCCAAGTCCCTTTTGTCCTCTACTTCACTTTCCGTGCAGCAGATCTCCGACCGTCTCGGCTTCCAAAACCAGTCCCATTTCGGTACCTTCTTCAAGCGCCAAACCGGCCTGAGTCCGAAAGCTTTCAAGCAACAGGTGATGTGAAGTGAGCCTACAACAATTCTTAAAAAATTATTCGAACACTTGCATATGTCATTTTTTTGTAGTACTTTTGCAGCCGCAAAATTGAATTGACATGACGATAGCCATATTTGGAAATGCGATGAAGTCCACGACCTTGCGCGAAGTAAGGCATATATTGGACTTTATGACGGAGAAAGGCGTACATGTGCTTCTTTCTCAAGAGTTGCGGCAGGAATTGGACCTGCGCGAGTACCCGGGTTTTCCCGAGAACTGGGACGGAGATAAACAGCCGGAGAACGTGTATGGCGAGCCCATCGACTTCGCGCTGTCAGTCGGCGGTGACGGTACGTTCCTGACCACCGCGGCGGCTGTAGGAGACAAGAACATACCTATCCTCGGCGTGAACTGCGGACACCTGGGATTCCTCGCCGAAGTGCAGACGCAGGACCTGGATGATATCCTCCAAAAACTCGTAGCGGGCGAATATACGATCGAGCAGCGCGGTCTGCTTCATCTCACCGTGCTCGACAAAGACGGACTCCCCCGCGAGGGACTGATCTTGTCGCCTAACGCCCTCAACGAGATAGCGATTCTCAAGCAAGGTCTGACGAACATGTTGACCATCGAGACGAAGATCAACGGCGAGCTGCTGCACACCTACCATTCCGACGGTCTGGTCATCGCCACGCCGACGGGAAGTACGGCGTATAATCTCTCCATCGGCGGTCCGCTGCTTGTGCCGCAATCCCGCGGTATCATCCTCACGCCTATCGCGCCGCACAGCCTGACGGTTCGTCCGATCATCATCCTCGACGAATGGAAGTTGGACTTCAAGATCAGCAGCCGCTACGACACGTACATGGTGTCGGTCGATGGCCGCAGTCAGACGCTGAGTACCGACATGAGCCTGCATATCGAGCGCGCACCCTACACCACGAAAGTGGTGCAGATAGGCGATAACAGCTTCTTGAAGTCATTGCAGAATAAGCTGAATTGGGGGAAGTAATTGATGATTGATGATTGATGATTGATGATTGATGATTGATAATTGATGATTTTAGATTTTATAACTTGGAATGTGGACCCGGTGCTGATACACTTCGGCGACGGGGGGATACGCTGGTACGGGCTGTTATGGGCGATCGGGTTGTATGTCTGCTGGGCAATCAACGAGCGGATGTACAAGCGCGAGCACTGTCCGGCAGAATGGGCCGACCAGTTATTCTTCTGGATGGCAGCGGGCGTGATCATCGGTGCGCGAATCGGGCATTGTTGGTTCTATGAATGGCACGAATACGGCGAGCCCTGGCACCTCTTTGGATGGGAGTTCACCTACCGTAACCCGTATATCGAGCACCCCTTATGGCTCATCAAGATATGGGAAGGCGGGTTGAGCAGTCACGGCGGCGCGATAGGACTCATCATCGCGGCGATATTGCTCAATAAGTTCAAATACAGCCGCTATCCGCAGTTCGGCACGTCATGGCTCTGGATTCTCGACCGACTCTGTATAGGCGTGTGTATCACGGGCGCGCTCATTCGTTTGGGTAACCTGTTCAACAGCGAGATATACGGTGGTCCGACCGACCTGCCGTGGGGATTTATCTTCGTGCGCGACGGTCAGACGGTGCCCTGCCATCCGACGCAGCTCTATGAGATGCTGTACTGCCTGGTGGCTTTCGCCGTGACGCTGCCGCTGTACCTCAACACCGATGCGCGGCGACGCGAAGGACTGCTGCTCGGCGTGTTCCTCGAGATCGTGTTCGTGACGCGGTTCTGCCTGGAGTTTATCAAGAACGACCAAGAGGCGTTCGAGGCAGACCACCTGCTGAACATGGGTCAGTGGCTCAGTCTGCCGTTTATATTGCTCGGAATATTCCTGATAGTACGGGCATTTATCCGGCCGCTCTCGCCTGTGGTGGAGAAACAGCCGGTTAGTCTCGAACCGAAGTATCGAGACGTTAAATAAAGTTTAATTGTTTTTATTCCATAAAAACGTTTATAGGGTTTATGACCAAGCAAGATCTACGCATAGTTTATTTAGGCACGCCGGAGTTTGCGGTGGCGAGTTTGCAGGCGCTGGTAGAAGGCGGGTATAACGTCGTGGCGGTGGTCACGATGCCGGACAAACCTGCGGGGCGCGGGCATCAGGTGCAGTATTCGGACGTGAAGAAATACGCGCTGTCGGTGGGTCTGCCGGTGCTGCAACCCGAGAAGCTGAAAGACGAAGCGTTTATCGAAGCGTTGCGCAGTTACAAAGCGGACTTGCAGATTGTGGTAGCCTTCCGTATGTTGCCGGAGGTCGTATGGGCGATGCCGCGCTTAGGCACCTTCAACCTCCATGCGTCCCTCTTACCCCAATACCGCGGCGCCGCGCCGATCAACTGGGCGGTGATGAACGGCGACAAAGAGACCGGCGCGACGACCTTCATGCTCAAGCATGAGATCGACACGGGCAATATGATCCTGCAGGAACGCATCCCTATCGGACCGAACGAGAACGTCGGCTCGGTGCACGACCGACTGATGGCGATGGGTACGAGTTTGGTGACCCGTACGGTCGATCTGATCATCGACTGCGAGAACAAAGGCATCGAAGTGCCGACGACGCCTCAACCCGAGATCGCCGAACTGCGACCGGCACCGAAAATCTTCAAAGAAGATTGCGAGATTAAGTTCAACGAGAAGACCGCCGAAGAGGTACATAACTTCGTTCGCGGACTAAGTCCCTACCCTGCGGCATGGGCGAAGCTAAGTATCAACGGGCAGACCTTCGAGAACGTGAAGATCTATGAGGTAGAAGTGAGCGATAAAGGTGCTCTCGTCATTCCTTGCAAAGAAGGAAGTGTCTCGATCCTCGAACTGCAAGTGCCCGGAAAGAAACGAATGGACGTTCGTTCATTCCTGAACGGAATTCACAATTGATGATTGATGATTGATGATTGATTATTTAGGACTCATAGACAAGTATTATGCTGAGGTGCCGGAGTTGCGGCATATCCTCGTGACACACAGCCGTCAGGTGGCGGACCGCGCGCTGAAGATCATCGACGCCCATCCGGAATGGGAGGCGCAGGGACTCGTCGATCGGGTTTTTGTCGAAGAAGCGGCGATGTTGCACGACATAGGAATTATCTTCTGCAACGCCCCGAAGATCCACTGCAACGGTCCGCACAAATATATCGAACACGGGTTCTTAGGCGCGGAGTTGCTGCGCCAGGAAGGATACCCGAAACATGCTTTGGTAGCCGAACGCCACACGGGCGCAGGAATCACGATTGAACAGGTAGAACGCGAAGAGTTGCCGATACCCGAACGGGACTACTGCCCGCAGAGTCTCGAAGAGAAAATCATCTGCTACGCCGATAAATTCTACTCAAAGTCGCACCTCGGCGAAGAGGTGAGTCTCGACAAAATCAAATACAACATCTGGAAGTACGGCCACGAAGGCTACCAACGCTGGCAAGCGTTGGAGGCTTTGTGCAAGTAAATCGGGGCCCCCGACGCAACTTGTTAAAGTTGTGGTGGGGAAAGCGGAGGCACAAGTCGCCCGTCAATTTAGCGGAGTGGTATTGACCTTTGCGACCTTGTTGCCGAACGCGTCAATGGAACTTATGCGCGAAACCGATGGATAGCAGTTCACGGAACTGTATCTTGGCGTGCGTGTCTCCGTCGAGGATGACGGAGGTGTCATAGCGCGGATGGAGCGTCAGTCGGGCCGAGAGCCAACGGTTGATGATGAAGTCGCAGTTGACCTCGAGGTCCAACTCCACATAGTGGTAGTTGGTGTACATGAAGAACCGCGTCTCCATCGCGAACTCGCGGACAGGTTTCCATGTATATTCCAAACGAACCGACGAACCGATATTATGCAAGGTCTGCGTGCCGGCTATCAGACCGTAGTCCGTCACGGCCACGCGCGCGGTATCCATAATATGTATCATTTTATACGACAGCGGCGAGAAAGATACACTCAGTCCCGGCACGGGTTTGTAGTCCAAACCGAGCGCGGCATTGAAACGGAGCGGCGAGAAAGGTCCGCTCTTCATCTTCTTCGAGTTCGCCTTATAGGTCGGCAACAGGCGTGTCTCGAACTCCGCAGACACTGATCCGAAGAGTTTGGGCACGATGCGGTAGTTGGCTTTGGAATAGAGGCGTAGAAGGTCATCCGTGGTGTTGACCTTATGCAGCGTGTCCGCGGAGATTGTCGATCCGCCTGCGCGCCACTCGCCGGTGTTCTCCCAGGTGAAGCGCTCCGTGATATAACTGATATAGCCTTTGAGGATCGCGAGTCCGGCAAAAGACGACGAACCGCCCTGGTACCAGTTGGGCGTGACATAGTTCTGGGTGATCTGCACCATGACCGTTGCCTCGCGCCGCCACGGGCTCTTCATATCGCGTATCGAGCGCAGCACGTCGTTGCGGTCCTCCTCCTCATCCTTAATCCAGGATTTCTCCACTTGGATCGTAGGCATCTTCTCTATCGTCTTGATCACCAGTTCGGCATTCATCGCGCGCAGGGAGTCGATCTCGCGTATCTCCCGCTCGATAGAGTCGAGGGCCATTTGTTCGGCGATGGTCAGCGTGTCGATAGTGTCGTTCGCGTGCAATTGCGCACTCTGCTCCGCGACCATGTCGAGCAACAGCAAGTCCATGTCCGCCGTCATCTTCTGGTCGTTAAGACGGAAGGTGTCTGTATATAGTTGTTGCGCTGCCAGATTAGTGACAGCGCAAAGCAACAACCCTATGAGAATTTTAGTTTTCAGTAGTCAGTAATCAGTGATCAGACTCCGGCTGCGCCGAGTTTGCCGTGGCATTGTTTGTATTTCTTGCCGGAACCGCACGGACAGGGGTCGTTCGGACGCGGTTTCTTATCGGCGATGATCGGTCCCTGGTGCTGCTGCTCGCGGGTGTCCCGTCCTGCGGCTGCCGCCATGCCGGAAGCCTGCGCGGCTTGCTGCACCGCATCTTTCTGGGTGCGGTAGCGCGACATGTCCATACGGCGTTGCTGCTGGGCCTGTTGTACGCGGTCAGGTTCCTGCTGATGAATCTGTCCGCGGAGGAGGATAGCTATCGCGCGGCGGTTAAAGTTATCGAGCATGCCCTTGAAGATATTGAACGACTCGAGCTTGTAGATCAACAGCGGGTCTTTCTGCTCGTAGGACGCGTTCTGCACGGACTGCTTGAGGTCATCCAACTGACGGAGGTGCTCTTTCCACTCATCGTCGATGACGAAGAGCAGCATGCGTTTCTCGAACTCCTTGACTACCTCTTTGCAATGCGTCTCCGCCGCAGCCTTGAGGTTCACGGCGATGTTATAGACACGCTTGCCGTCGGTGATCGGGATAAGGATATTCTCGTACATCTGGCCCTTGGTCTCAAAGACCTGCTGGATGACCGGATCAGCCACTTGCATCAGTTTGTCCATACGGCGCTTGAAACTCTCGAGCGCAGCCTCCGCGAGTTGTTCGCTCAGTTCGCTCTTGCGTCCGCGGTTGAAGGTCTCCTCATCGAACGGAGGTTCGATAGCGAAGGTCTGCATGACATCGTATTTGAATCCCTCGTAGTCGTTCGACGCACGGGCCTCGGCGAAGATATTCTCTGCCGTCTCGTAGATCATATTGGTGATATCGACGCCGATACGCTCACCCATCAGGGCGTGCTTACGCTTCGCGTAGATGAGGTTTCGCTGCTGGTTCATCACATCGTCGTACTCGATAAGGCGCTTACGGATACCGAAGTTATTCTCCTCGACTTTCTTCTGCGCCCGCTCAATAGAGCTCGATATCATGCTGTGCTCGATCATCTCACCTTCCTGGAATCCCATGCGGTCCATCACGCCTGCTATACGGTCGCTACCGAACATACGCATCAGGTCATCCTCGAGCGACACATAGAAAACAGACGATCCCGGGTCACCTTGACGACCGGCACGACCGCGTAACTGACGGTCCACACGACGGGACTCGTGACGCTCGGTACCGATGATGGCGAGACCGCCGGCCTCTTTCACTTCGGGCGTCAGCTTGATATCCGTACCACGACCCGCCATGTTCGTCGCAATCGTTACGACACCGGCGCGGCCGGCTTCGGCAACGACTTGCGCCTCCTGCTGGTGGAGCTTGGCGTTGAGGACATTATGCGGTATCTGACGCAGACGAAGCATCTTGCTTAAGAGCTCGGATATCTCGACGGAAGTAGTACCGACGAGGACAGGACGACCCTGCTCGACCATCGACTGAATCTCGTCGATGACGGCGTTGTATTTCTCACGTTTGGTGCGATAAATACGATCGTTCATA
>JAEEGH010031141.1_pt1 | contig 10325 bp, 5 predicted proteins | sample 9134181 | NCBI WGS metagenome assembly JAEEGH01 (sample SAMN16246544, study PRJNA631951) | gut metagenome | biome: gut microbiome; feature: rumen; material: DP-attached | host: Bos | place: Iran: Karaj | collected 2018-10 | reverse complement strand
CGTGGCAAAGACAACGAGTTCCTGCCTACCGACGTGAACAAACTGGTGAAAGAGTACGTGTGGCTGTCGTACCATGCCATGCGTGCCAACGTCAAGAACTTCAACATCAGCATCCACGAGGACTATGAGGAGGGCTTGCCCCAGATGATGGTCATCCCGCAAGACCTGAGCCGTGCCGTGCTGAATGTGATGAACAACGCCTGCTACGCTGTATGGAACAAGTCGCAGACCGCCGATACAGGCTATCAGCCTGAGATTAACATCGGCGTGAAGAGCGACGGCGACACCATTGTCATCAGCATTGCCGACAACGGCGAGGGCATGACTGACGAGGTGAAACAGCACCTGTACGAGAACTTCTTCACCACCAAGCCGGTGGGACAAGGCACAGGACTCGGCATGGCTATCACCCGTGACATTATCGAGAACAAGCACGGCGGCAAACTACTATTTGACTCCGAAGAGGGAAAGGGTACTATCTTCAAGCTTACAATACCCATTAAGAGGAAATGAGCAGACGACTGATACTCACCTTATATATAATAATAGGCTATTGCGGCATCCTTGCCGCACAAGATACCGACAGACAACGCGCCGTCTATGATAGGGCGGCTGAAGCTTATGCTATAGGTAGAATCGAACAGGCAAAACAGCTACTTACAGAGAATATCAACACCTTCCATACTGGTCTGAAAGAGAGTGGGTACCGACTGCTGGCCTTGTGTTGCCTCAGCCTCGACGAAACGGAGGCTGCGGAACGTTATGTACAACTGCTGCTCGACGAGAATCGCTATTACTCCCCATCCGTAGGCGACCCTCAGCGATTCATTGATATGGTGATGCAAATCAACGGCCTTAACGCCTCGACCATCACCACCGCCTCTAATCAGGCCGAGAACCTGAACGAGGTGCCTGTGCCAACAACGCTTATCACTGAGGAGATGATACGCAACTGTGGTGCTCGCAACCTGCAGGAGGTACTGGCGGCCTACGTCCCCGGCATGACCATCGTTGACTGTAACGACGACATCAACATCGCCATGCGTGGTATCTACAGCAACGGACAAGAGAAGATTCTTATCATGTTGAATGGACACCGTCTGAACAGTTACTGTACCAACACCGCTCCACCCGACTTCAGCATGGGCCTCGACAAACTCAAGCAAATAGAAGTGCTGCGTGGACCGGCCTCGTCACTCTATGGCGGTGTGGCTCTGACAGCCGTGGTGAACCTCATCACCAAAAACGGAGCTGATATTGATGGTCTGAAGGCGAAGGGAGGTATCGGTAGCTACGGACAACTGCGTGGCAACCTGATGTTCGGCAAGCGATACTTCGACCTCGACCTGCTCATCTGGGGTAATATCTACAAGGCTGACGGCCAGAAATTCTACGTTCCACCTTATGCTTCTGTTGACAGTCTGCTTGTCAAGAAAGGGGGCAATGTCTCCGTAGGCAATGTGGGTAGCAAACCGTCCTACGACGTGGGTGTGTCCATGCGCTACAGAGGATTGCAGTTCCTTTATAATACCCGTTTCTCACAGGTCGTCTCGCCTTTTACCATGAGCTATCTGTATGCCCCCTACGACCATAATCTCTACATGACCCACAACGGCATCGGTCCCAGTTTCACCACGAATACCCATCATGCAGAACTCAACTACGGCTATCAGTTAGGCAAGATCTTTCTAAAGGGAACAGCAACCTTCGACAACAGCGAACTTACCCACTATCAGGTTATCTCCGATACGCCACAACCCTTTCTGGGCTATATTCTCGGCCTGCCCGATGCCTACAGCCAACTACTATACGACAAGGATGGTCTCTCCAGATACATCAACGGTCAGGAACAGACATGGGGTCTGACCATAAAAGGTGACTACAACTACATCAACAATCGCATCCACAAGGGAAGCTTGTCGTTCGGTGTGGAGTACTCCAACTTCGAACTTGAGGACGCTCGCTATCTGCTCGGCTACAGCTTCACTAACCGAATACCCGAGACTTATACCATTTCAGAACAAGGAAAGGGACACGAGCACACCACCAATGCCTTCATTCAGCTGAAACATCAATGGCGAAACTTTATCTTAAACGCCGGACTTCGCTTTGACTATAAGAAAAACTACAACAGCAGCCACATCGACGAAAAATCGCCCCGACTGGCGCTCATCTACCTGAAGCCACACTGGAACATGAAGCTGAGCTACTCGAAGGCTTTCATCGACGCGCCATACCTTTACAGGAAAACAAACGACTACCTGAGCTACCTGACCCAGAAACCTCGGGCCACCCTGACACCCGAGTCGTTCCACTCCTATCAGCTGACGTTTGCTGGTACCCAGTGGATGCCTGGCCTCGATGTCGAGTTGAATGGTTTCTTCAACCAAGCCCGCGACCTCATCTATATGCAAATCATAGACCACAAGAACACAGGCCTCATCGACACCTACGGCTTGGAGGCTGTGGCTAAGTATACCAACAAGAAACTCTTTGCCAACCTCTCGCTTACATGGCAGAAGCTGCACAAGGGCGAGATATTCAATTACGACGTGGACAAGCAGTTTAACATTCCCAGTTTCTCCAGCAATCTTGTACTCGCATGGAAGCCTATTCGCCAGTTGAACTTGCACACGCATCTGACTTACTACAGCTCACAGAAGGCTTACTCCATAGACTTGGTCAACACAATGGCACAAACTCTAATGGCTAGCATGAGTGATGGCAGTAACTATGATTTGCTGAAAATGCTCTTGGGCAACTACTTAAAGGAAGAGAGCCGCAATTCTATCGAAATCTCTGAGATATCGCCCCGCCTGCTCGTGAACGTCGGTGCCGACTACACACTCGGTCGCTTCGAGCTGGGACTGAATGTTCATAACCTGCTCAACAAGTCCTATCACCAAAGCGGCATGTCTACGGGTCTCATCCCGCAGCAGGGCCGTTGGCTGATGTTCGAAGTCGGCTATAAATTCTAATAAAAAAATGATAAAGGTCAGATACATAATATATTTAGCATGTCTGTTCTTCACACTCAGCATGTCGGCGCAGGACAACTCTATGCGCCAAATCTACACGCAGGCCGAGGACGACTATCAGATTGGGCGACTGGACCAGGCCTTGGATTTGCTGCAAAAAAACATCAACAGTTTCCAAGGCAACCTGAAGCAGAGTGCCTATCGGCTCATTGCCCTCTGCTATCTGGCGCAGGACAACATTGTGCTGACTGAGAACTATGCCAACTTGCTGCTGAAGGAGAACCCCTATTATACTTCCGTACAAGACCCCATCCGTTTCGAGGACATCATCAAGCAACTGAAGATGGGACGTAGGCTAACCATTTCAACAGCATCTAATCAAGACGAGAGCTTGGACGAGGCTCCTGTTCCCGTGACTCTGATTACGAAAGAGATGATAGAGGCATGCGGAGGGCGTAACCTGAAGGAAGTGCTGATGGCTTACGTACCAGGCATTACTAATGTGGAATGTAATGAGGAGACAACCATTTCCATGCGTGGCATCTACAGTTCCGGACAGGAAAAAATACTCATCATGCTCGACGGACATCGTCTGAACAGCTATGGTACCAACGTGGCGCGTCCCGATTTCTCAATCAGCCTACAGAAAATACACCAGATTGAGGTACTGAGAGGCCCGGCATCATCACTTTATGGTGGTGTCGCCTTGACGGCTGTTATCAACATCATCACCAAAAGCGGTTCGGAAATCGACGGTTTAGAGCTAAATGGCGCGCTGGGTAACTATGGCGTTCAAAAAACGTCGCTGCTCTTCGGCAAGCACTTTATGGACTTGGACCTTACCGTCTGGGGCGAGATTTACAAGTCCGACGGTGAGAAACATTTCATTCCGCTCAATGAGGTGAAAGGCACTTCACTTGTCGAGGGCGATATCATTATTGGCGGTTTCAACAGAAGGCCTGCCAATAACTATGGTTTCAATCTCAACTGGAAGGGATTGCACCTCCTGTATAACTCCTCGTTCATCAAGACCGTGGCTCCCTATTCCTTGAGCTACTTCTTCTCGCCTTACTCTTACGACAAGTTTTTTATGATAGACGGCAACTTGCCTGGATATGCTAATACAGCAAGTAATGTCGGACTTTCGTATTCATTTAACCTGGGCAAGGTAAACCTTTTTGCCGGCATTACTTACGACTATGAGATTCAGAACAGATATCAGGCCGTAGCCGACAAAACTCCTGATGATTGGGAATACTACCTGCAGCCTAACGGTACCGATGAAAATATTCCGATGGTAAATGGCGGATTCCAGTGTCTGCGCTTCCGCGAAGAGAATATCGGCGGGGAATTGAAGTCGAGCCTACCCTATCGTTTCTCAGAAAAGCACCACGGACAGATTACTGCGGGAGCTCACATTAACCGCTACACAATGATTGATGCTTCTAACATGGAGGGCATCGATTACAATAATATCATCCAGACCTTTGACTGGAAGACGCTGAACAAGGGCAGCGAGAACAGCTTTGATATGTATCTGCAGGTCAAGCATTGCTGGCAGGACTTCATCCTAAACGCAGGTATCCGCTTTGACCATAGAAGGCGAATGGGACATGAGCTGATGCCAGATGAAGATCTGAATATTCACGAGTTCTCACCCCGTCTTGCCCTCATCTACGTCAAGCCGAAGTGGAATGTGAAGCTCAGCTATTCAAAGTCGTTCGTCGATGCGCCCTACTTCTACCGCAACAACACGTTGGACAATTTCATGGGTGGTTTCATGCTTTCCGAGAATCTTCATTCTTTGCAGTTGACGTTCCAGAGGCACCATCTGCTGAGCGGACTGGACTTCGAGGTTAACGGTTTCTATAATACGGCTTCTAATCTGGTGTTTCCAAAAGGAATGTTCTATTACAATTCTGGTAAGATGAAGAATCTGGGTATTGAGCTCAGTTCCACCTACACCCGCGACCGACTCTACGTCAATGGAAATGCCACATGGCAGCATTTGCTGGAAGCAACAGACTATAAGACTAACAAGAATCGAATTTACAATATTCCAGAAATAAGTGCCAACCTCAATGCTTCATATCGCATTTTCAAGAACATGTTCCTCAATGCTAATCTCTGCTTCTATGGCAGTCAGTACTCTACCTATGAGGCTCCTGATTTTCAGTGGGAGCCTATCTATACAGAGGTGGACATCCCTGCCCGGGTGATTACCAATGTCGGCTGCAGGTACAAATTGAAGCATGTAGAAGTTGGGGCCCATGTCTATAATCTCTTCAACCACGGCTACGAGCAGGGCGGTACCAGCATTGGCCCCATCCGGCAACAGGGCAGATGGGCTATGGTTGACCTTACTTTAAAACTGTAAGATGAATACGAAGAAATCATTTATCACACGCGTCTGTGAGAATATCAGTCGCTTTGCCAAGAAAGAAGCGGTGAAGGTGGGAGATGTATCCATGACCTACTCCGAATTGGACGAAAAGTCGGCCATCATATCTAATCGTCTCAACGAACATTTGGCATCTGTCGGTGTCCCTGCAGGACAGCCTGTCAGAATTGGTGTTTTCATGAACAAATCGGAGTGGTTGGTTCCCTCCGTATGGGCCATTCTCCGTAATGGCTACACCTATGTGCCCATTGACAAGGAAACTCCGAAGGAAAGGATTTCAGCCATCATAGACGACAGTCAGTTGCAAGTGGTGCTGGTGAACAAACATACCAAGAGGCTGTACGGTGATATTAGCATCATCAATGTTTCTGACGGTTACGTCCCTCAGAAGCAGTATCAGCCCATCAGCTGCGACAACGATACGGCCTATATCATCTATACATCGGGAACGACGGGCATTCCCAAAGGCATCCCCATCAGCTATACCAACATGACAACATTCCTGGAGTCATTGTCCTGTCCCGAATTGTTTGGTATTAGCAGCGACAGTGTGCTGATGCTTTTTGCCAGTATCAACTTCGACACCTCCATCGCTCCGCTGATAGGTGCGCTGTATTATGGTGCCAAGGATGTGATTGCCCTTGAGGATGAGCGAACCGACGCCATGAAACTTACCTCGCTGATGATTAGCGAGCAGGTTACATACGTCTGCCTGCCGCCAACGCTGCTTGGTCAGCTGATGACATACGAATTCCCTGCTATGAAGACGCTGGTCAGCGCCGGAGAACCGCTCATTCAGTCGGCCGCCGACAAGGCTATGGGACATTCCTACCGCTTAATCAATGCCTACGGCCCCACCGAATGTACCGTCTTTGCTACGTTCAGGGATGTCAGCCCCGATGCTGCCTGCGACAATATCGGTGTCGCATTGCCGCATGTCGTCACCTATGTTGTCGACAAGGACTTCCACATAACTGCTGATGGTGAAATAGGCGAACTGGTGCTTGGTGGTCCGCAGCTGACGCAGGGTTATATCAACCGTCCTGAGTTGAATCAAAAGGCATTCGTCCAGAATCCATTTGCCGAGACTCGCAATGTGGCTCCCATGCTATATCACACAGGAGACCTGGTGAGACGAACGGCAGACGGGACGCTCGACTATATAGGCAGAATGGACTCTCAAGTGAAAATCAGAAGCTTTCGGGTAGAACTGAACGAAATCAAGCATCACATTGAGCGCCAGCCGCAGGTGCAGCAGTCATACGTCAGGGTAGAGAAAATAGGAACAGAGTCACATATCGTAGCTTATATCCTCTTCAAGGAAGGGTATGACGCCAATGTTTCATCGCTCAAGGAGGCGCTGACGAAGACTCTACCTTATTATATGATTCCCAACTTCATGATTGTAGTTGACCACTTTGAGCTGAATGTCAACGGAAAAGTTGACAAGACTAAGCTTAGGAATACCCTCATCGAAGGCTATACCCGCAACAATCAGCCCAAGACGGCTGCCGAGACTACCATCGCCAGCATCATTGCCGGAGCCTGCGGCGTGGAGGATGTCAACATCGACACCGACCTCATCGACCAGCTGGGCATGTCCTCCATCCAGCAGATGCAGGCCATCGTCTCTTTCGCCAGTGCGAGTGTGCCCGTCTCGGCCAACGACATCTATACCTACCGTACCATTCGCAGGTTGGCCGCGCAGAGTGCCGACCGGCATTATTACTGGTTGGAGAAGCCCGTCAAGGGCAAGCCGGTCATTATTATTATCAGCGGCTATACCAGCTATGATTTCCTGTATCGGAAGTTTGGCCAACTCATCAAGGACAAATACAACATCTTCGTTGTCGAGTCCTATCACGACAATCATTCGCTCACGCCCAGAACAACCGAAGAGTATATTGAGGAATATCTTCAGGTGGTTACTCCTGTTGTTCAAGAGTATGGTATCGACGTCATCACAGGCTTTTGCACGGGTGGTGAGATGGGGCTTTATCTGGCTTTCAGACTCCAACAGCAGCTTGGCATAAGTCCGCATGTTGTGGTGCTCGATGGAGTACCCAACCGGTTCAAAGAGAGTACCAAGAATGCCCCGCTCGTCTGGCATTGTTTGTCGAAGGAACTGAACGACCGTCGCGTGGCTCAGGATTACTGCATCATAGGGTCTATGCCCGACTTCCATTACGATGGTCCCGTGTCTGCCGTCCTCTCCGATGAGCATGAGGGCAGTTTGCCTGATCATTTAGATGGCAGTCCCATTACCGAAGAACAGGCGTATGGTGAGCAATATATGCTCGAGCATGCCGAGGAGTCGTGGCATGAGTGCTATCCCGAAAGCGAGGTGATTATCCATCATGTGAGCCATTTCGATTACCTCATGGACGAGGAGCGCAGCATCAAGCCGCTGGCCGACTACTTCAACGGTCTACCTTGATTGTTTAATTGCGCAAAATACTGCCACCACTGCAATTAAATACCCCAAAAACACGCAAAATGTCACATTGTCACATTGTCACATTGTCACATTAGCAAAAAAACGCCCTTCTTCCGAGGGGCGTTTTCCTTACTTATTCTCCGCACATCTCTGGCGGGAATACTGAGCGAACGTCAAAACATGGGCAATCCTTGTTCGAGAACTGGCGGTGGCCATATACCTTGGCATCGGGGAACACCAGTTGCAGGAACTTGACGAGGCTCCACAAGCTGTCCTCCTGCCAAGGAGTCCGCGTGTCGGCAGGCTTGCCGTCAGCGTCGAGGCCGCCTATGTAGCAGATGCCGATGCTGTCTGCATTATGGTTCTTACAGTGGCATCCCGTGTACTGCAAGGGTTTGCCAATCTCGATGCGACCACTCAAATCTATGACGTAGTGATAGCCGCAATATGTACCGCCCGACAATGGGAAATTCCTTTCCTCATGCCATTTGGCGATGTCCTTTAGTCTAAAGTCCTTACCGGCCTTCGTGGCCGAGCAATGGATGATGATTTTCGTGATTTTTCTCATTTCCTTATAGTTTTACTTCGTGATTATTGATTGATAACTCTATCTGCCGCCTGTTGTCACGTCGGCTTTTTTGAAAGTACACCTCCACCTTCATCACGTTCCTGTTTATCTTATACACCAGCCTGTCGTAAGAGTATCCTTCGCTGACGAAAGCTTTTTCTAAAGCCTGATGTATTGATAACGCTTGCCAGAACGAACGGGGCTTCAGCTCAACATACCATTTACCTGTATTCTCCTCAAGGAAGAATGTCTTCTCCATTTGTCCGCAGACTTGATGGATGGAAACCAAGGGCGGTTTATTGGTGTAGTAAATCACCCTCGGTTGAGAGACTATTTTTTCATAATTCATTATACCACAATTGCAGTAACAACCTTCTTATACTTGGCGGGTTTGGTATGGGTGGACTCGACGTAACCAGACTCCTTCCAACGTGAGATGCGCTTCCTTGCAGCATCATACTCAATGTTTGAGCATTTCGTCAAATCCTCTACTGTGAATTCCTCGGGTAGAGCCTCAAAATCGTCGTTAGCCTTCGACTTGTTCTTTCTCGGCTGCACGTCGTTCTGTGCATCGTCCCACGTCTCTTGCAGCATGTGCCCGAAGAAGAAGTCCTGCCAGTAGATGACGGCCTCGTAGATGATGCTGGCGAAACGCAGGTCATCGTCGTTGATTTCCACCTTGCCCGTCTCTCGGTACTGCTCCCACTGGCGGCCATAGATACGAGGTATGGTATACCAGATGGCGTAGTAGACGGCGCGTTTACGCAGCAAGTCGAGCACATCGTCAGTGGCTTCGCCCGCCTCCTTGGCGTACTCTTCGCACAGGTTGTAGCAGTGGTCAACCAACGGCTGTATTGGCAGCTCGCCCTTCATGCTGTCGAAGCGGAATCCCCACTCCTTCAGCTTCGAGTCGATGGTGTAGTTCGATTCTGCTTGGCGGCGTGCCAGCATCTTGTACTTCTCTGGCCATATCTTGCAGATAGAGACGCGCGTGCAGAAGCCATCGTTGATGTTGCGACGGTTGAACTTCTTGGCCAGTGAGACGGGCGTACCCGTAATGACCTGATTCCAGAACACCTGAATGACATCATTGATAGAGTCATTGTTGGCGAAGTCCACACCGCTGAACTCGTTTTGGAATGCCTTCAGTTCCAGGTCGTGCTTGCCTGCCCAGTCACTCTTCTGAGCGCCGACCGCCGAGTCCAACTCGGAGTCGAACATATAGAGGTGCAGGTGCATCAGTTCGCCATCGATGTTCTCCTTGGCATTTTCGCACCTTCTGAAGAAAACGGCATTCGACGTTTTCGATGGCAGGTAGCGGATGCAAGCAGTCGGCATTTCCAGCGGTTCAGCCTTTTGTGCTTTCGACGATGACGAACGTTCCTTCATCTTCTTCTTGTACTCCTTCTCTGCTTCGCGCCCTGGAGCGTCGGCAGTTTTCAGCGCAGCCATAATCTGGCGGTCCAGGCGGTCAACAAACGACTTACCTGCGGCAGGCGGGCCGATGAACATCGCCGTCGGATTCAGCCTCGTCAGGTTTCCATCGTAGTGCTCGTACCAGCAGCGGGTCATCAGCGTGTCGAACATGGCACCGCTGGCGAAGATGGACGGCAGCAGGTTCGTCTCGGTCGTAGTCTTGGCCGCCCAGATGTAGGGTTCGGTCAGCAGCGGACGCAGGCGGCCGTTGAAGCTCTGGAATGCCGTCAGCACCTGTTCGTCGGAGGCAACAGACTTGCCGAGGGCAGCTGCACCGCCGCTGATGCCCAGTGCCCGCAGGGCTGCAGCCAGGCGTTTCGGCGTGCCGTACCACAGTTCCTTTTCCGTCAAATCCTCGCACATTCGGCGTATCTCGTCACCACGTCCCTCGTTGTCAATGAGGTTCTTGACAAAGTCGGTGCGCTGCAGCACGTCGTAGAGGAAGTTGGCGTCGTTCTCGCAGAT
>JAEEGH010031140.1_pt1 | contig 10325 bp, 9 predicted proteins | sample 9134181 | NCBI WGS metagenome assembly JAEEGH01 (sample SAMN16246544, study PRJNA631951) | gut metagenome | biome: gut microbiome; feature: rumen; material: DP-attached | host: Bos | place: Iran: Karaj | collected 2018-10 | reverse complement strand
TGACATGCGTTCCGTTTCCTGCTTATTCTGTTGGTAAGGCGGGCGGCATACGCCGCCCACCAGACCATATACTTTTGCCCTGTTTTTCACCGCTATTTGATGTTTACACAGAATTTGGGACGCTACTGTCATTTTTCGTCTGTATTATTCGTTTTGCCTGTTCAGCTTTTCCTCATACTTCACCCGCACGGACGCGGGAATATTCAGCGCATCCATGGCTTGCTTGGAATCCCACTTGAGATTGTCCATAAGGCTGCGGATGTTGGCGATATTCGCTTTTTCTTTGCCCCTGGCTTCCACTTTATCGAGAACTTCACACATATTACTCGCCTCTCCTTTCTCGGCCCCGGCTTCGAACGCTTCTTCAAACCGATGGTCTCCCGTCATAACACTCAAAAGCTGTAATGTTTCCTGCACATGGTCAATGCGCTCGCGGCTCGGTTCATAATCGCCGCTTTCACGCTTCTGGACGAAATAATCTGCAACTATACGAAAATCGCTTTGGAATTTCCGGACCTGTTCCCGGCTCAGCCAGGCGATCTCAAAGAGATTGATCTTCATGTCCGGCACATAGGGCCTGAACAGCTCCGGCACATTCGCTGCCTCGTACAGCGTCAGCGGTTTGTCCCAATGCTTTCTGTGCCCGAAGTATAGGACCAGCGTCACCACAGGATAGCGCGGCGCGTCACCGTTAAGCTGCGCACGGTATTCCGCCCCATCGTAGCTGTATACCCGCAGCGGCATATCCGCGTCCGGCTCCGTCTGGTTCTCCAGGCCGACACACGCAATGCGGATATTACTCTTCGTCCACCGTTTTGCTACGTCCCGCTCCATTTCCCGGAGCTTTCCGTCCGCCTTGTACGCGCTGCGGGGCGCCTGATCCTCCAGTTCCTCCGGACGGATGATCTGTTTTCCGTCGAACAACAGGACGTTGACGATATCCGCGAAAACATCGTTATATGATTCCAGTATTTTTTCCGTGATGTCTTTTTCCGCCAAAGTCACCGCCCCCGAACCATTCTGTACTTTCATATTATACTCATAAACACGGGAAAAACAAGGGGCCCGTTTTCCTCTCGACGCATCGTTGGAAGGTTATCCAGTATACCAACCGTTAGTTGATATGCAAACAACCAATTGATGATTGCCGGTTTGGCAGAATAAAAGATATACTTCAATCGTAAGCACACAATGAAAACAAACCAAGAGAAAGGGCATAAAGATGACTATATCAATCGGAATAATTATAAGAAACCTGCGCACCAAGCACAAAATCACACAGGAACAGCTTGCGACCTTTTTAGGTATCACTTCACAAGCGGTTTCAAGATGGGAAAGCGGTATTGTCTACCCCGACATTGAAATGCTCCCGGCAATTGCAGAATTCTTTGGCGTTTCAACAGATGATTTACTGGGAATAAACAAAGATGAGAAAGAAAAACGCCGGAGTGAGATATATCTTGAAATCGAAAAGGGATACGAAATAGGCAACAATGCCGGCGAGGATGCAATCGAAACGGCAAGGCAGTACGCAGCAGAGTTTCCGTCCGATGAGAGAATCGAGCTTCACCTTGCCGATACGATTTGCAGGACTTTTATGTGGGAAGCGGAAACGCCCGATTTACTTCGCCTCTCAGAAGCGGAGAAATTGTACCGCACGATTATTGATACGTCTTCGACTGATACGGTTCGTTATACGGCAATTCAGAATCTCGCGGTTCTATATGCCGTGGGATATCGTGACGAATACAGAATTGCCATTGTGCTTTCTCAGCTTCCCTCCATGCATTTCAGCGCAGAACGCGTCGGCTCTTATGTGGCAGAACTGTCCGGTCTGGATATTGAGAGAACGCAGGATTATATCGAGAAGCTGACGACTTCTCTGTGTAGTACACTTGAAGAATACATCATCAACTTACCGAACGGACCCGAAACATGGGATGAAAAAATCCGTATGTTTGAACAGCTGATTTCGATTTATCACCTGGTTTTTGGGGATAATCTGCTGTTTTATCATTCACACGTCGCGGGGCTTTATCGTGTCATTGCGACCTATCGTGTAGCGCAAAACAGATATGAGGACACGATTCGCTGTCTTGAAAAAATGACCTATCACGTGAAAGAACGCAGCAAAGCGAAGCCGGGGGATAAGTATACTTCTCCCTTTATGGACACCATGTCTTTGCCCGAAGACGATCTCCTGGACGGCAGAGTCCTTAGCCCGATCCTGCACAACGAAGCGTGGTATATTCTGAACACCAGGTTGACACAGAATCGTTACGACCCGATTCGTGATATGGCTGGGTTTAAAGCGGTAGTTGACGAACTCTCGCAAATTGCAAAATAAGTTTAAAAACGAACACCTGATTTCTGTTACAGGGACGGTTCTTCCGAAAAGTCTCGCTCCCCATAATTCGGGGCCGAAGACTTGTTGGTGAAACCGTCCCTATAAATATCTCGTAAACCAAACGAAATCCCAAGGATTTCGCTTGGCAAGGAGGAGTAACGCAGCGATACGGCGCTTTCGCGGCTCTTGCGGAAACCGCGGAAGCGGAGCTGGCAATGTCTACGCCTCCACCGCGGCGAAGAGGCTCCGGAGGCGGATGTTCACCGCGCCCATGTTGGAGATCTCGTCGATCTTGATCTGGGTGTAGATCTTCCCCGCGGATTCCAGGATGGACCGCACCTCGTCCGTGGTGATGGCGTCCACCCCGCAGCCGAAGGAGACCAGCTGCACCAGGTTCACCCGCTTGTCCTGAGCGGCCACCCACTTGGCCGCCGCGTAGAGCCGGGCATGATAGGTCCACTGGTTGCGCACCTTCACCGGGAAGGGCTCCACCCGATTGCTGACGCTGTCCTCCGTCACCACCACCGCCCCCAGGCGGCAGATGAGGCTCTGGATGCCGTGGTTGATCTCCGGGTCCACATGGTAGGGCCGCCCGCAGAGGACGATCACCGGCTTGTTTTCCGCCTCCGCAAGACGCAGGAACTCCTCCCCCTTGGCCCGGAGAGCGGCGAAATAGGCTTCATAGCTCCCGTAGGCCGCTTCGGCGGCGGCCTTCACCTGCTTCGCCGGGACCCGGGGGAAGTATTTCTTCACGATCTCCGTCATGCGCCGGGTGAAATTCCCCCGGTCCGCCACGCTGACGAAATCGTCGATGAAGGCGGCATCCTTCAGCCGGGGCACGTTCATTTTCAGCACCTGGGGATAGTAGGCCACCACGGGGCAGTTGAAATGGTTGACCCCCAGGTGTTCATCGGTGTTGTAGCTCATATCCGGATAGAATACGGCGTCGGGCTTCTGGTCCAGCAGCCATTCCACATGGCCGTGCATCAGCTTGGCGGGATAGCAGACCGTGTCGGAGGGGATGGTATGCTGGCCCCGGAGATAGAGATCCCGGGTGGAGCGGGGGGACACCAGGACATTGAAGCCCAGGGTCTTCCAGAAAGCATGCCAGAAGGGCAGCAGGTCATAGAAATTCAGCCCCAGGGGCAGGCCCACGGTGGGCTTCCCTTCCTCCCGCTCATTGCCGCAGAAGGCCTCCAGCAGCTTCAGTTTTTCCTCATAGAGGTCATAGTGGGTCCCGGCCTTCTTCCCTGCCACGGGCTTTTCGCAGCGGTTGCCCGCGATGTAGCGCCGTCCGGAACCGAAATCGTTGACGGTGAGGCTGCAATGGTTGGTGCAGCCGTTGCAGGTGGTGGCGCTGACCTTGTGGGTGAAGTTCTCCAGCTCCGGGGCCGTCAGCAGGCCGGGGCTCTCCTCTCCCCGGTGCCGCAGGGCGTGAAGGGCCGCGCCGTAGGCCCCCATGAGGGGCGCGAAGGCGGGCCGGATGACCTCCCGCCCCGTCTCCCGCTCGAAGGCGCGGAGCACGGCGTCGTTGAGGAAGGTGCCCCCCTGGACCACGATGCTGCGCCCCAGCTGGTCGGGCCCGGCGCAGCGGATGACCTTATACAGGGCGTTCTTCACCACGCTGATGCTGAGGCCCGCGGCGATGTCCTCCACGGTGGCCCCGTCCTTCTGGGCCTGCTTCACGGAGGAATTCATGAACACGGTGCAGCGGGAGCCCAGATCCACCGGCTTGCGGGCATAGAGCCCCAGGGCGGCAAATTCCTCGGTGGAATAGCCCAGGGCCTGGGCGAAGGTCTGGAGGAAGGAGCCGCAGCCGGAGGAGCAGGCTTCGTTGAGATAGATATTGTCGATGGCCCCGTTGCGGATCTGGAAGCACTTGATGTCCTGGCCGCCGATGTCCAGGATGAAGTCCACATCGGGGCGGAAGCGCTTTGCCGCCGTGTAGTGGGCCATGGTCTCCACCAGGCCCCGGTCCATGCGGAAGGCGCTGCGGATGATCTCCTCCCCGTAGCCGGTGACGGCGCTGCCCGCGATCCTGATTTCCGGCCAGTCCCGGTAGAGGGAAAGGAGATATTCCCGGATGAGGGGCACGGGATTCCCGTGATTGGGGGCGTAGAAGGGGCGGAAGAGCCTGCCCTCGGCGTCGCAGAGGACCGCCTTCACCGTGGTGGAGCCCGCGTCCACCCCCAGGAACATCTCCCCGGCGGGCTCGGTCAGCTCCGTGATGCCCAGGGAGGCCCGGCGGTGCCGCTCCCGGAAGGCGGCGTATTCTTCTTCGGAATCGAAAAGGGGCTCGCAGGCCACGTAGCTGCCGCTGCCGGTGCCCTGCCGGAGCCGCTCCTCCAGCTTGTCCAGGTCCCGCGCCGCGCCGACGCCTGCCAGCGCGGCCCCCATAGCCACATAGAACAGGGAGTTTTCCGGGCAGACGCCCTTGGTCTCCAGCACCTCGTCAAAGCTGCGGCGCAGGGCGCCCAGGAAGGTGAGAGGCCCGCCCAGGTAGAGGATGTTCCCCTTGAATTCCCGGCCCTGGGCCAGCCCGGCCACGGTCTGATTCACCACCGCCCGGAAAATGCTGGCGGCCACATCCTCCTTCCGCGCCCCCTGGTTCAGCAGGGGCTGCACGTCGCTCTTGGCGAAAACGCCGCAGCGGGAGGCGATGGTATAGAGCTTCTCCGCCTTCTCCGCCAGGGCGTCCATCTCCGAGACCTCCACCTGCATCAGGGAGGCCATCTGGTCGATAAAGGCCCCGGTGCCTCCGGCGCAGGTGCCGTTCATGCGCATCTCGAAGCCGCCGGTGAGGAAGAGGATCTTGGCGTCCTCGCCCCCCAGCTCGATGACCACATCCGTTCCCGGCATCAGCCGCTTTACGGCGATGCGCTCGGCATAGACCTCCTGCACGAAGGGAAGGCCCAGCTCCTCCGCCAGGCCCATGCCCGCGGAGCCGGAAAGGGCCAGCTCCATCTTTTCGCCGGGGAACTGCTCCCGCAGCTCGGCCAGCAGCCGCCCCAGATTCTCCGCGATGCGGGAATAATGCCGCAGATACCGCGACCAAAGAAGCGCGCCGGACTCCTCCAGCACGGCGCATTTCAGGGTGGTGGAACCCACGTCGATGCCCAGCTTGAACATGCTTATATCCTCATTCCGCCTCTGTCCTCAGACGGGGACCGGCGTTTTGTCTTTCGCTTCCGCAGCCTCGTCCCTGGCGATGGCCAGCATCAGCTTGATGCGGTTTTCCTGGTTCACCCGGGAGGCCCCGGCGTCGTAGTCCACGGGGAAGATGTTGGCCTGGGGATACAGCTCCCGCAGCCGCCGGATGGTGCCCTTCCCCACGATATGGTTGGGCAGGCAGCCGAAGGGCTGGGCGCAGATCACGTTCCCATAGCCCTTTTCGATCAGCTCCGCCGTCTCCCCCGGCAGGAGCCAGCCCTCCCCCATCTTCACGCCCCGGTCGATGACCCGGTCGGCCAGTTCCTTCACCCGGTCGAAGGACACGGGGGAGACGAATTCCGGATAGTCCTCCAGGGCCCGGAGCATCTCCCGCTCCCAGCGGTCGGCAAACCAGAGCATCAGGTTCCCGGCCCAGACGTTGCGGAGGGGCTTGCCGTAGTACCGGTGGTCCATCTCCATATTGGCAAAGCAATACTGGAAAAAGCCCAGCACCCCGGGGACCATGTATTCGCAGCCCTGGCTCAGGAGGAATTTTTCCAGCCCGTTGTTGCCGAAGGCGGCATATTTCACATAGATCTCCCCCACGATGCCCACCTTGGTGAGCTCCTTCTTCTCCCGGGGGATGCGGTGGAAATCCTCCGCCATGGCCCGCAGGTTCCGCCTCAGGGCTCTTCGGCTCAGGCCCCGGCCCCGGCGGAATTGCTCCGTCAGCTCCCCGATCCACTTCTCCACGGTTTTGGCCGTGTCGCCCTTATGTACCTCATAGGGGAGCGTCTGGTTTTTCAGCAGGAGGAGCATGTCCCCGTAGATCACCGCCCGGATGGCGGCCAGCATCATGCCGGGGGTAAAGCGGAAGCCCGGCGACCTCTCCAGGCCGCCCAGGCTCAGGGAGATCACCGGCACCTCGTCCATGCCCATATTATGCAGGGCCTTGCGCAGCAGCATGATATAGTTGGAAGCCCGGCAGCCGCCCCCGGTCTGGAACATGATGAGGGCGGTCTTTTTCGGGTCGTATTCCCCGCTGGCCAGGGCATAAAGCTGCTGCCCCACGGCGCAGATGGCGGGATAGCACACATCGTTGTGCAGGTATTTCAGCCCGGTGTCGATGACCTGCTTGCCCTCGTCGTGGGCGATGACGATGTTGTAGCCATGGATGCGGAAAATGGCCTGCAGCAGCTCCATGTGGGTGGGGAACATGTCCGGCGCCAGGATGGTATGGCTGCGCTTCATCTCTTTGGTAAATTCCACTGACATTCTCTGTATCTCCGATGGGGGATCATCCGCTCATTCCCCGTCCTTCTCCGCCCCGGCGGGGGTGAAGCGCTTGCGCACCGCCAGCAGCGTCAGCAGGCTGGCCAGGAGGATCACCGCCTCCAGAGCGGCGGAAACGAAGAAGCGGGGGGAACGGATATCCACGATATGGGCCCCCATGAGGGGGAAAAGCACGCAGGAGGCCGCCATGCCCGCCGCGCTGCCCAGCAGGTAGGGGACAAGGGGCGTCTCCGTGGCGCCGAAATAGGCGCTGATGATGTCGAAGGGCAGGAGGTTTATGAGGCGGGACACGGCGGTGTAGACAAAGGTATTCTCCCGCCGCAGCTGCCGCAGGACCCCCGCGTTGCGGTGGGTCTCCACGATGTTGTCGATGTTGCCGCCCCCCAGCTGCCTGCCGAAGCCATAGCTGAGGCCCGCCATCAGCAGGGTGCCCAGAAGGTTCACGGCGACGGCCGCAGGCAGGGGGAAGAGGATGCCGCTGACGGCATAGAGGAGCCCCGCATGGATCACCACGCTGAAGCTCTTGAGGGCAAAGAGGCCCAGCATCAGCAGCACCGCCGTCACCAGGCTGCGGGGGGCGATCTGGAGGGTCCCGTTCACGCTGATGCAGTCCCGATGGAGCCAGAAAAAGATCACCGCCGCGCCCCACATGAAAAGCATGAAGAGCCGCACGCCCAGGCTGCGGCGGCTGCTGCCGGGGAACAGGGCGTTCCACACGATCTCCAGATAATCATGGGTATAGCAGATCATGGCCAGCATGAGGGCCCCGGTGCAGAGCAGGATGAGGATATGGACCAGGATCTCCGGCAGCGCAAGGGGCAGGATGAGCAGGAACATGGTGCCATAGAAGACAACGGTGCTGAGCTTCCCGTACCAGCGGGCGAACTGCATATGCCCCGTGGCCTTCACCACCGCCAGACCCAGCAGGCCCTGGAGGATCTCCTTCAGGGCAAAGAGGGCGAACACCCAATAGAGCACGCTGTAACGGAAGGCGAGGCAGATGAGCAGCGCCGCCTGGGTCAGCTTGTCCGCGATGGGGTCCAGCACCTTGCCCAGCTCGGAAACCATATGAAAATGCCGGGCGATATATCCGTCCGCCACATCGGTGAGGGCGGAGACGGCCACCGCCGCAAGAGCGGCATAGCCCTTGTCCGCCAGGGCATAAAGCCACACGATCTGGGGGATCAGCAGGATGCGGAACAGGCTCAGCAGATTGGGGATCGTCAGGATATCTTTCTTTCCGAAACGGACTTTCAATGCGTTTTCCTTTCTCGCTCTCCCATGGGAGGAGCGGCATAAAACACCATTTTGTATTGTATACCGAAAAAGGAAAAAACGGAATAGGGTTTTTCGAAAAATAGCGTGCAGCCGCAGTCAACCGCTGCGGCTGCACGCCGTTTCGATGGTATCACCGTTCCAATTCCGCCACAAACTCCGCCATGGTGACGCCGAAAGCGTCGCAGATGCACTTCAGGGAGCCCAGGCAGATGCGGCTGCCCCGCTTGCGGGCCGAGCGCAGGGTGCTGAGGCTGATGCCGCTGCGCCTCGACAGCTCCGGCAGGGACCAGCCCCGCGCTTCCAGCATCCTCTCGATGCGAGCCGCCGCGTCCAGATCCAGATCGTCCATTTCCACCTCACAATACCCGGCCGATAATGGCAAAGCCCTTCTCCGGGTGAACGGGGACCGGCGGATACTGCTCCCGGTTGTAGGAGATCAGCACCGGCTGGGGAAAGACCTTGCCCTCGGAATCCGTGAACCAGGGGAGCAGCTCCGGGGGCGGCGTCTGTTCCCCATAGACCTTGATATAGCTGTTGCCGTCGTAGCTCATGAGGCCCACCTCCCCCACCCGAAGGCCGGAGCAGAGCTTTACCCAGAGCAGCTGCCCATCCCGATAGACGGGCTCCATGCTGTTGCCGTCCACGCAGACGGCGAAATCCGCCCCGGCAGGGATGGAATCGGCGGGAAAGAGCCGCTTCTCGAAATTCTCTTCATCCAGGAAATTGCCCGGTCCCGCCGAGGGGCGCAGGCGGCTCAGCAGGGCTTCCCGGTATTCCACGGCATTGTCCGTCATCCTGGCGGCGGGCTTGTAGCGCCCGGAGGCCACCAGATCCTCCCGATACTGGTCCAGCCGCCGCAGCCCTTCCGCATTGAGGGCGCTCTCTCCGCCGCTGAGCCAGCTCGCCCCCTCCGGCGGCCGGAGGGCATGGAAGATCGCCAGCAGCTGATAGGCATTGGGCACGGTCTCCCCCGTCTCCCACTTGGCATAGCCCCGCAGGCCGATGCGGATGCCGAAATCCCGGAGGAGGGAAGCAAATTCCCCCTGGCTGAGGCCCCGCCGGCGGCGTTCCTCCGCGATCCTTTTCCCGATGGCGTTGCGGGCATATTCCGCCCCGGCGTCATAATGCCCGGCACGGCAGGCTTCCAGGGTCAGGCTGTTCTTTCCCGGCTTTGCCACAGCATGCGCCTCCCTCCCGAATGGTATTTTTATTATATCCGTCGGCTTTCCCCCTGTCAAGGGAGAATCGCCCTTATTCGGTGTGCAATTGCGCTCTTTACATTCCCTTTTTCGGGTGCTATCCTGTCCTCGCAAAGAACGGATCGGGGAAAGGAACGGGAGGTGCGGCGTTGCCGGAGGAGGAGATCGAGGCCCTGGCGGACCGTCTTTACCGGGCTTATGCGGCCCTGCCGGAGGCGGACGAGCGCCGCGTGGACCCGGAACTCATGGCGGAAAAGCTGCTGGGGCTGCGGGTGGTCTACCGCCGCCTGAGCCGGGACGGGAGCATCCTGGGGATCACCGCCCCGGAGAGCGTGGGCGTGCCGGTGCTGGAGGGGGGCGGGAAGGCCTGGTTCTTCCTGGACGGGAACACCATCCTGCTGGACGCCGGGCTGCTGAGCCCCTGGGCGTCGAAGGGGCGGCGGCGCTTCACCCTGATGCACGAGATCGGCCACCGGCTGCTGCAGGGCGCCGCTTCCGCCCGGACCGAGGGGCTGGCGGACCGCCTGGCCTCCGCGCTGCTGATGCCCCGAAGGCTGGTGGAACGGAACCTGCTGGCCTGCGCCTGGCTGCCCGGACCCATTCCGGACCGGCGGCTGGACCCTAAACGCTGGCAGGCCTTTGAAACGCTGGCGGAGACCATGGGGGTCTCCCGGCAGGCCCTGGCCATCCGCCTGGAACAGCTGGGCTTCACGGATAATCAGGGCGGCTGGACCCTGGGCCCCCTGCCGACGCTGATCCCCGAGGCCGGGGAACTGGAGGAATGACGGAATGCCGAGATACAACCCGAGGGAAGGGGACCCGCAGCGCTATGCCAGGGCCATGGCCCAGCAGAGCGAGCTGCGCAAGCAATGCGCCGGACAGTACACCGTGGCCCGGATCTGCCCCTTCTGCGACCACAAGGTAGAGATCCTTTACCGGGGCAGCCACGGGCCGTGCAGCATCAAATGCCCCAATTGCGGCGAAGAAGTGCTGTTCCCGCCGGTGAGCTTCCGACGGAGCAAAACGGCCTGAGCCCATAGGCCGGACGAACACAAATC
>JAEEGH010031139.1_pt1 | contig 10326 bp, 7 predicted proteins | sample 9134181 | NCBI WGS metagenome assembly JAEEGH01 (sample SAMN16246544, study PRJNA631951) | gut metagenome | biome: gut microbiome; feature: rumen; material: DP-attached | host: Bos | place: Iran: Karaj | collected 2018-10 | reverse complement strand
TCATTGGAGCACATCAATCTGGGTACATATATTGCGTTATTCTTTGGTTCACTTTTCGCAACAATAATATTATTATTTGGTCTTATGATGTCACCATTGCTAGACCATTACAAGAAAGAAGTAATTGAAAGTCAAATAGCACCATATCAAACAATATTAAAAGTAGATATTGATGACCTAGATGGTGAAAAATTATATGTTAAGACACTAAATTATAAAAATGATGAAATCATGATATTTGGATTAGATAAATATAAAGAAAACTCTAAATATTTAGGAGATCTAGATATAGAAGATGGTAAGGTTGTTGTTTCAAGTGGATTAAAGTCTAAATATGGATTCAAGAGTGGAACATCAATAAAATTAGAAGAAGAATACTCTAATAAATCATATGAATTTATAGTATCAAGCTCATATGATGTTACAGGTTCTTTAATAATATTTATGGATATGGATTTATTTATAGAAAACTTTGATTCATACCTAACATCATATTTTTCTGACAACAAATTAGATATAACAGATGATTATATTTATAAAACAATTACTTTAGAGGATCTAATTCTTGTAAGTAATCAGCTATCTGATTCTATGGGGAAGGTCTTTATCTTATTTACTGCAATATCTATTATTTTATTTGTATTATTAATATTCTTACTTGCAAAAATAGTAATAGAAAAGAATCAATCACAAATATCAATGCTTAAGATAATTGGATATGATACATTTAATATAAATAAAATATATAATATTACTACAGGAATAATTACAATTTTATCTGTTGTAATATCAACATTTATAGCACAATTCTTTATTAAAATTTGTTGGGATATTGTTTTAAAAACTAAGATGAAGGGATGGTTAGACTTCTATGTTGCACCATACTTATATCCTACTATATTTGGTATAGGTATATTATCATTCTTAGTTGTTTACTTTATTGAATCTAAAAAGATTTCTAAGATAAATTTAGCATTTGCATTAAAAGATGATAGTTTATAAGAGTAAAAGAGAAGGGCTTTCCTTCTCTTTTTAAGTTATAGAAAATCAGAAGGTATCTAATGATACCTTTATTTTTTTCTAATCTTGAATATAATATTACATATTGTTAAAATAGTTTTTAGATGGGAGTTTAATATGAAAAAGAAAGAAAGAAAACATAATAATAATTATGCAATATTTATTGCATTAAATTTAATATTATCAGTATTAACAATGTCATTAGTGTTACTTGTTATTACTAGGGTTTTAAGTAAGGATCAGATTAATGCATCCTTATTCATTGGGTTTGCGTTGTTATCACAAATAGTACATCAGGCTTTATTGTTATTGTATTATAAGTCATTTAAGGATAAGCTTAGAATACTAATTGTTGGTGGAGTATATGTTTTAGCAATGATCATAGGATTTATGGCTGCCGCAAATTCAATTAATTTCTATTTTTGCGCTGCATTAGTTTCATTTGCGATGGCTTTAAACCAATTCTTAACTGTGGGTAAGGAAAAGGATATAAGAGGTGTTATAACTAATATTTTACTTGGCGTTGTTTTAATTGCGTTAGGTGTATCTGTTTTAATTAATATTAATAGTGGATATCCTATTGATATTGTGCTTGTTGCGGCATTATTATTACTTTTAAGCTCACTAAAGAGATTATTATTACCATCATTAAAATATGATAGAGTAATGTTATTGCTTAATATATTAATAAAAACTCATGTATTTGATGTTTTAATTATATTATTAGCATTTATAATTGCATTCTCATTTATGTTTCCTATGGTAGAAACTGATATTACTAATTTCTGGGACGCAATGTGGTATTGCTTTACTGTAATAACAACAATAGGATTTGGTGATTTTGCAGCTAAAAGTGCAGTTGGAAGAATTTTAACTGTTATATTAGGAATCTATGGTATAGTTGTTGTTGCAATCCTAACATCTGTTATTGTTAATTTCTATACCGAAGTTTCTGCAAAGGATAAAGAAAAATCTAAAGAATATATTGAATAATTGATAAAGGGCCTATTTTAGGCCCTTTAATATATAAAAGAATATAAAAAATTTGCATTTTAATAATATATATATTACAATTATTAATATAGTGTAAGTCAATTATTTATAATAAAGGAAGGTTTTATAATGGATAAGTTTTCTGAATATATTGTATCTTCTAATATGCTTATACAAAAAGCATTAACTGATAGAACTTTAAAAAAATATTAAGCCAGCAATGAAGGAAGTAGATTCTAATAGAAATCTAGCTACCTTAGGTGAGCAAATTTATAAATGTTATATTTCACAAACATTATATAATAGAGTAGCTAACCTAAATCATGTATTATTAGATTATTTTAATGACGAAATAATAGTTAAATTATTATGTAAGAAATATAATTTAATTGAATTTATTAAAGTAGATTCTAATGCTAAATTAACTAAGAATTATGATTATAAGGTTATCCAGAATTCTAAATATATTTCTACAGCATTTTTTGCCCTTATTGGCGCAATCTATTTAATTAAGAGAATAGATGCAGAAGAAATAATAGAAGGATTTGTGAAAGAAATTGATAAATATTACCGTACACATCAACAAATAAAGCCTTCAGTTGAAAGAGATTATGTTGATTCTAGATTGTATCTTTATAATAATTTAGATGAATTAGTTGCTGATGAAAAGAAATTAAAAGAAGAAGTTGAATTATTAAAGAGTTCAAAGCCTGATTATGAATATTATCAAATTTCTAAGAAAAGAGTTACTGCAAAATCAGAAAGAGAAAAACTTTATAATTCTGCAGTTAAAAAAGCTAAAAAAGAAGAAGCTAAAACTAATGTATTAGAATTTAACCAAAAATGTTTTATTCAAATGGCTAATTATTCTACATCATTTGATAATATTACTTTTACTTATTATGATATTGACTTAAACGTAAAAGGATTATTTGATCCAGTTGATTTTATTATTGATATTGATGGGAAACCATATTTAACAGAATTATGTATAAATCCAACATTAAAGAATGTTATATCTTCTATATTAGAAGCTTATACAAATCTAAAGATTGTATCAAGACCTAATGCACAAAAGATTATTTCTGATTATGCAAATGAAAATTATAAGGCTTCTATTATATTAGCAGAGAATAATCCTTTTGAGTATGAAGAAGTATTAAATAATAAGCTAGTTAAATATTTACTAGAGGATTTAAATGTTTCGGTATTTGTAGGTAAGCTACAACCAGCTATGTTAGATACTAATGTATTTAATGTTAAATTTGATGAAGTAAAAAAATTATAAAAAATAAAATGTTAGTAGGAATAAAATCCCACTAACATTTTTTTAATCTTTCAATTCCATAAATGATTTAATATTATGTATTGCAATACCAAAATTATTAGGTATTAAATCTCTTAATTTATTTAATTCATCTAACATATAGTTCCTACCTTCTTCTAAATATGATACATTATCTCCTTCAGTACTATATGTTTCGGCTGATAAATATAATATTTTATTATTATCTTTTGCATATTCTATTTCATCCTTAGAAACATCTATCATTTCCTCTTTAGTATCTCTATAGCTCATTATAAAAGTTCTAGATGAATAATCTATAATATGCTTATATGCAGATTTAGTTATAGAATTGTATTCTATCTCATCATCTAACCAAAAAGGTATGTCATAATCAAAGTTAATATCTTTATATAATTCTTTATTTGTTTTTACTAAATCTATTAATTTATATAAATAATTATATCTATCATTTTTAAAATCACTAAATTGGTGTGGTTCTATATCTAGGTGAATTCCAGATAGCTTGTATTCATTATTATTTTGAAATTCAATATAATTATTTATTAGATTATCTAATCCTTTTCTATCATTTAACCATTCTTTTTCTCCAGCAAGTAAATATACTTGAATATTTCGTTTGAATAGAGCCATCAATTTGCTCTTTTAGAGCCACCTATTCACGTGAATAGAGCCATCGATACATAAGAATAGAGCCACCCGTTAAATACGGATGGCTCCTGTTTTTTTAGTAGCGAATTAATATGAGCTAGATATGTTTATGTGTTCTTTCTCTCATATTAATATTACCAGATTCAATAGTTATAGAATTATGTACAATACGATCCATAATAGCATCAGCATGTAAGCTACCACCTAAACGAGAGTGCCAGTCTTCAGTTTTATACTGACTGACAAATATAGTTGATGATTTATCATAACGCTGTTCAAATAATTCAAATAAGAATTGAATATCATCTTGAGTTATATCATTAATTAGCCACTCATCAATTACTAATAATTTGTATGAGGCTAATTTGTTTAAATATTTTCTATCACGATGTAATAATGAATATTCCTCCTTCATTTGAAGTAAGTCGGGTAATCTAACATAAAGTGTCTTGATATCTTTCTTACAAGCTTCTTTAGCAATAGCACAAGCAAGGAATGTTTTACCAGAACCTGTAAATCCTTGAATTATGATATTGGTACAAATATCAATAAAGCTTGAATTACCTAATTCTTTAATCATAGTTTCATCAAGATTTCTTGATGTGAAATCTACCGAATCAATAGAAGCTGATTCATACCTTAGTTTAGCAGCTTTTATACGGCGTTGAATTTTCTCATTATATTTAGCTTGATATAAGTAATCAACAGCTAGTGTTAATCTATCATCAAATGATAGTGGTAAATACCTAGATGTATTTTCTTCCTGAATCTCAATAGCTTCAGCAAGTTCTTTTATACCTAAAGCAGTTAGCTTTCTTTTAGTTTCATTATTCATAATTATTTCTTTCCTCCATAGTAGTCAGCACCTCTTAAATATCCGCCAGTAGGTGTTTTATTATCTTTTTTCTCTTCAACATCTTGATTATTTGTTAAAATAATACTAATATGTCGGTAGCGGGGTGAATGAGTAATAGTCAAAGCAAATCTACAAGCATTTTCCAGGCGCTCGTTTGAATATTTCTTTGATAATCTCAAAACTGCTAGGACAGAGTTAAAGCTCTGTTCTTTTATTTTCTTAGAATCTAAAATACGTTCAACTACAACAAGAGTTGAAGGACCAATATTTCTTGCCCAATTAATAAGCCTATCAGCATTCCATTCTGGTTGATTAAACTGATCAGGCAAATGACTTCTATCAGTAGAATACTTGTTAGTCATATAATCAGGAAAACGTTGATGTGAAGCAATTCTTTCTGAAGAATGATATATTTCCACCATACTAGTAGTGTATTTAATATCTACGCTTTTCTTTACATATTCAAAAGGAACTGAATAGAAATTTTTTTTGAAAGTAACATGACAGTTTAAACCAACAGTATGGCCATAATCCCAATGAGATATTTCAAATGGTGTGTTAGGTAACTTTCTTAATAGTGGTAATTCATCAGCCTCATATACAAGACGTCTAGAACCAGCTCTCTTTTGAAATGGAGAATTATTAAAATCATTAGTAGCCTTTAGAACATCCCTTTCTAGATCTACTAAATTATGGTAGGTGTTTCCACGAAGCTTAGCTATTACAGCAGTAGCAATCTTACCAACTGTACCTTCAACAGACGCCTTTTCTTTAGGCTTTCTAACATTGGTAGGCATGATAGCAATCTGATAATGTTCACCCAAAGCTTCATATGTATTATTTAGCACAATTTCACCCTGTTTAGGATGGGTAATTACTCCAGTTTTTAGATTATCACATACAAGTCTTATAGTAGTGCCCTTAAAATAATTGAACATATTAATATGGCATTTAATCCAGGATTCCTCATTCATAGATAAAGTAGCTTCTACATATGAATACTGAGAATATGGTAGTGTAGCAACAAATAGATATACAGGTATTATTTCACCAGTATCCTCATTAAGAATCTTCATTGTAGGACCACTCCAATCAACTTCGGTTATAATAGCAGGCTTTCTATCAATATGACTAGTAACATTGTTTTTTACAATATACTTATGATAATCCTCACAATACTTAGTATAACCACATGGTAATTTACCAGTACCCTTACAATCAATTAGATATTCATTCCATAAAAGCTTAAGATTTACCCCTACCTTTTTGAGCTCACTATGAACGTGTTCGTAATCTACAGGTGCATATTCCATGGTAGTCTTAAACTTATCAGGAAAGAATAACTGATATATTTCGGCTTCCTCCTTTTCTTTGATATTATCCCAAGTCAAATTAAGCCTGCGTGCTAAGGACAGCACCTCGGCTACGGAATTCCTTGAGGTAGATAATGTGATAGCAATGTCCCTACCTGACATTCCTGAATTATCTAATTCCAGTATTTTTTTAACACTCATTTTCTTAGGCATTAAAAAAGCCTCCTTTCATAAAATATGTGAGGCAAGTGTTATACCTCACTATATTTTACTACAGAAAGCTAATATATTTAATTAAGTGGCTCTATTCCTGTGAACAGGTGGCTCTATTCGAGCGTATCGGTGGCTCTCAAAGAGCGTATCGCGTGCGCTCACATCGCGTAATAATCAGGATGCAGATAATCAAGTTAAAAGATTATTGGATGATTATCAAAATTTGTTAGGGAATGATAGTTCACATTTTTTAGGAATAATAATAGATTATTTAGAAAATCTTGGAAGGGGATATGCACAACAGTTTTTTGTTGTTGATGGTCAACAAAGATTAACAACATTATTTTTATTGGTTTATGTTATTTTTGAAAAAGCAAAGAAAGACAATGCTGATGATGCTATTGATACTCTGGAAGATTGCATTTTTGTTTCACCTAAGAAGGGAAAAGATGGCGGATATAAGCTTGAACCTCTAATGAATGGCCAAAACATCTTTACTAAAATCATTAGTGGAGAAACGAATCTTTTATCTGAAGAAGAGAAAAATAGTAAATTATATTTAGCTTATGAGTATATCCAGGATTATGTAAAAAATGATTTATGTGACTTTTCAGCTGATGATTTAACAGAAGCACTTGAAAGATTATTAGTAGTGGACATCCCTCTTGATGCCGAGGATAATCCACAACAAATTTTTGAAAGTATTAATGGTTTAGGCTGTGAATTGAGCTCGGCTGATTTAATTAGAAATTTTGTTCTTATGCAATGTCCTGATGGAACAAAGAAAAAGACATACAATGAGTTATGGTTGCCATTTGAGAATAAGTTTAAGGAACAAAGAGAATTTGCTGATTTCTTTAGATATTTCATCAGCTCTCAAATTGCTTCATTTGTTAATAAGAAATTTGTTTACGGCCAATTTAGATTGTGGTTTTTGAATTATATTAAGAATAATTCGGTAACAAATGCGTTACAACTTTTGATTCAATATGCTGATTATTATAATGATTTATTCTATGCTGATTTATCACAATTTAGTGATAATGGCTTATGGAAAACAATTAATGATTATAGAAATATTAAATCAAAAATGCCTATTCCATTCTCACTTGATGTTATGAGATTATATAAGAATCATTTTATAACTGATATACAGCTAGGAGAAATCTTAGAGACGATAAATTCGTTCATTGTTCGAAGAGCAATTATAGGAATGGATACATCTGGTATTACTAGATTTTTTTGCACATTATTGAATAATGTTAAGCAATTTATAGGTGATGATTACACAAAGATTGTTGATGCTGTTAGATATTGCGTTGTAAATGATAATTCTGAAAAAGGTTCTCGATTCCCCGATGATGATGAGGTATCAAGAAAATTGGATATGCAAAATACTTATGATTATTCTGATGCTCTTCACTATTTTTTTGATAAATATGAAAATGAAAAAATGCAAGTTAATAGTCATCAAAGTACTCTTTCATTACAAATTGAACATATTATGCCACAAGATGGAACAAAATGGTATAAGCTTGTTGGCTTATCAAAAGAAGAGTACGATATTCATAAGATGAGACTTGGTAACTTAACATTAACAACAAAACATGACAACCCTAAGATGTCTAATAACTTATTTGAGTATAAATCTGAAATTTTAAAGGATACAGCCCATTTTAGGTTAAATGTAGATGTTTATTCTGAACCTAAATGGGATAAAGAGGAGATAGATAAACGTAATTCTAAATTAATTAAAGAATTTTTAAGACTTTATCCGCTAGTTAAGTGTTCTGACGTAAAATTTTTTGAAGATAAAATAAAAGTAATTAGGAAACAAAATGCAAAATTAATAGGAAGAAGTAATTATGCTTCAAAGATATGGGAAATTGTTAGTGAACAAATCGAAGAAATGGGTATCTTTGAGCAAAGAGAGAATGGAACTAAAGCATATTATGATTTTGTATTTGGTAGAGCATATCATTTCTTCATTGATCTTTGGAATTATAAAGAAGGGAAAATTAATTTAGGCATATGGTTCTCAAATCACAAGAATCCTAATTTTAAAATATTCCATGAAAACATTGATAAACTAAATAGTCAAGAATTCAATTATTATGATAATTATGAAGAAACTAAGAGTACAGGATTTATAAAAGCAACTCTACCACTTGTCGATGGAAACGATGTGGAAGAATTTATTGTTAAACTTGTTAAAGAGATTTATAGAATTAATGATATAGTTGATGAATTATATGTTGAGGAAGTTACTAACAAAAATAATGATAATATTCTTTTTTATTCTGAATTAGCAAAAAAGGAATTATTAATTAAATTAGATTCCAATAATAATCCATATATCTCTTATGTTGATAGTGGTGAGGTACTATCTGATGATTTACAAAGCAATTATGCAATTGATTTTTTAGAAAACAATGGATTAGAAGTTAATAAAAACTTAAGTATTAATATCAATACCATAATAAAATATCAAACTGGTGAAACTAAAACAGATGATTGGGTGATTTCTTGTAACCCAAGTTATTATAATATTATTGATGCATTTAAAACTTTAAATAAGATTGAGTGGAAACAAAATTCTAACAACATTAAAGTTGGATCTAATGTTTACATTTATGTCGGATATCCGTATAAGGAAATCAAGTATAAAGCTGTTGTAACTAAAATTAATTTAACGACAAGAAGTATAGATGATTCTAAATTCTATTTATCTAATGATTTTAGTAGTAACGGAAAATGGATGGAAATAGAATTAGAACATTGCTTTGAAAGTAAGAAGTTAGATTATGATTATTTGAAAGATAATGGTTTTGGCTCTCCTCAAGGTTGGAGTAAGGTTTCAAAAAGATTATCTAAAACATTATTAAAAGCAGAACAATAATTTGATATAAACGATAAAAAAGAGAAGCACACTAACTTCTCTTTTTGCTTTCTGTATAGCTAACACTATTTTTTAACAAACAGTTACATTTGCAATTTCCATTAACAATGTAAACTTCAACTTCATTTGGTAAATCTTGAATGTCTAAACCAAGTATTCCATCTTTACCAAACCACCAATTCATGCTTGCTTCCCACATAACATATACTTTTTTAGCACGACTTATGATGATAGCTAATTCTTTTTGAAAATCATTTTCTATTATATAAGAATTGGTTTTTGGTCTTGAACTTAAGGATTTAGAATAAAAACCATACATGTTAAATATAGCTATTTTATATTCACTCATAAAATTGCATCTTTTATTTAAAGGTAAATCTTCAAATTTAATATTTTCATTGCTAAAATTGGACCATCCTTTAAATGATTTTCTCCACCATCTAGAAGTACCAGATGATGCAAATTCACTTTTAAGATTAGTTAATAGATTAACGGTATCCTCATCTCTTTCGTTTATTTTTAGGTTTTGCTCGAAAAATAATGCAAAATCTCGATTATCTATTTCATCATCAAGTGAATAAACAGGATTTTTTCCTAATATGATAATGTCAGGGTTTGTAAGATATCCCCAAAAGAATTGAGGTATAAGCTCACCACTATATAATTCAGTATTCAATCTTTTTGTTTTGTATTTTGAATTTTCGTGTTTTATAATGTTTGATTTATTTTTAAAATCCATTTTTTGCATCTCCAATATATTATAAGGATATCATATTTTATATGTTTTATAAATATGAAAAGCAGCCTCAAAAGAAGCTGCATCATAATCTAAATGGCGTTCCCGACCTGATTCGAACAGGCGACCTATAACTTAGGAGGTTATTGCTCCATCCAGCTGAGCTACGGGAACATATTAATTTTTAGGTGTATAGAAACAAACCCCTACAAGTATAATTATTATACGTCTATGGTGTCCAAAATGGTGCCCAAAGTCAACATAAATAGTTGTTTTTAACCCAAAATGGCTTAGTTACTTACTCATAGCACGTATAACAATTAGTCTTAGGAGGGGAAC
>JAEEGH010031137.1_pt1 | contig 10327 bp, 14 predicted proteins | sample 9134181 | NCBI WGS metagenome assembly JAEEGH01 (sample SAMN16246544, study PRJNA631951) | gut metagenome | biome: gut microbiome; feature: rumen; material: DP-attached | host: Bos | place: Iran: Karaj | collected 2018-10 | reverse complement strand
AGCTTCACGCAATGGGGCTGACCTGGGATCAGTGCCGCACCTGGTACTTCGGCACGAAGCGCGTAACCGTACATCTGACGCCCAGTGATGAACAAACCTATCGATTTCTCAGGGATGAGCTGCGTGCGAAGCATCGTAGTGAATACCGTGAACGCCGCTGCATGATCCCCGGCAAGCTGAAGCCGTTGATCCCGTGCCCGGAGAAGAACAGCTGCAAGAACTGTCCTTATCCGCATTGCCGTGACAACCAACTGCCTGACCTGTCCTGGGACGAGTACGTTGAGGCCTTCGGCAATGTGGCGCAGCCCGACGCCGAGTTCAAGCGTTCAGAAGACCGGATGGCAATCGCTGATGCCATCAAGGCGATCTCGGCGCAGAATCCGAAGTTCGCCCAAGCCATCGTGCTTAAGGAGTACTACGGATTGAGCGTAGCGGAAATCGCGGACAGACTGCATGACACCCAGCGCAACGTCTATTTCTACCTCGAGCAGGCGAAGAAGATCGGGAAGCAGTACAAGCGCGACAACGAATAAGACAAGGTGGCGGCGTTGGAGACTTCATTCCAACGCCGCCTGTTCGTTTGGCATATTAAGAAAGCATAAAATTTCCAGATTTTCTTGACGTTGTATGCTGATGGAAGTAAAATAATAAAGTATATTTGATGAAAGGAGGCCTTCCCATGACGCAGATGACTAAAAACATGATGACTGGCGTCACGGTAAAGACCGTGCACGTGTATTCCGCAGTTGAATACCTGCGTTTCGGGGAAATGTAGCTCCTGGACTCTTCTTAGTCAATACCAGCCGCTTGTCCCTGAGGGATGAGCGGCATTTTTATATCTTGTTATGAGAGGAGCAGGCGAGCATGGATCTTCATGATTACAGGGACGTGGCGGAAAACTACGACCGCTATCTGGAAGTGATGTACGCACACGACGACCATCACGAGCATTTTCAAGAGTTCTACCTTGATCTGGCTCGGCAGTACGGCGCTGGCGGAGTCGTGGACGTAGCCTGCGGCACAGGAGCCGTACTGCTGTATCTGGCGCAGCGTGGCATTGACATTGACGGAACGGACATCTCGGAGGAAATGTGCCGGGTGGCGGCGAAAAAAGCAGAGGCTCTTGGACTACGGCTGAACCTCATTCCGGCTGACATGGCCGCCTTTTCCTCCGGACGCAGGTATTCGCTGGCAATCATCGCCCGCAGCGGCTTCATGCACCTGCCCTCGCAGGACCTGCAGATCAAGGCGCTAAAAAACCTGCGGGAGCAGTTGCTGCCAGGCGGCATCCTGACCCTGAACACCTTCGACCCCTGGCCGCCGATACAGGCGCAGCAGATGCAGACCACGCCGGAGGATTATTCCTTCCGTCTGGAATATGTGAACAGCGTCGGAAACCGGGAAAAGATTTATAATGCAATCACCTACAATCCCTATACCCAGCAGATGTACGGCAACTGGAAGTTTGAAGAATACAACACTGCCGGGGAAATCATCGGGACGCGTGTCCGTCCTCTTCTGATGCGCCAGACCACACGCTGGGAAATGTTCCTGCTGGCGAAGCTCTGCGGGTTCGAGGTGGTTGACATTTACCGAGGTTACAGCGGCGACAAAGAGAACCTGAATGATATTTCCTCCGCCTCCAAGTATCAAAGCAATCTGATCTGGATGCTGAAAAAGAAATAAACGATCTGTCGAGCAAATACTTCCAAGTTTCGGCTGACAGGAGGCTGTTTATATGAAAATGAGGGAAGAAACCGACGCGATCCGAGCTCACTACAATGCCGATCCACAGAAGGAATGGGATCGCCTGATGAAAAAGCATCCCTATGAGAAATACATCACGGTCCATATCATGGATCGGTACATTCACCCAGGCTGCAGTATTCTGGATATCGGCGGAGGGCCAGGCCACTACTCTGTCCATTACGCCAGGCAGGGGCATCCGGTAACGCTGCTGGACCTGAGCGATGAAAATGTGCGCTTTGCAAAGAAGAAAGCCAGGCAGTACGGCGTGAAAATCGCAGCCCTGCAGGGTGACGCGCTGGATCTTTCACGATTTCGGGACGAATCATTTGATAATGTTTTCCTGATGGGTCCACTATACCATTTGATGAATGAGGAGAGCAGGATGCAGGCTGTCCGGGAGGCAAAACGAGTGTTGAAACCAGGCGGATATCTGTTCAGCAGTTTTATTCTCATGTTCGGCGGAGTCATTTACGGGCTGCGCGAACTTCAGGAGACGATATTATGGCCCAAGGAACAGGTGCTGTTCGATGTTGCGGCGAAGGATGAAAGCCTGGCTTTTGAGGCATTCACTTATTCCTGGATGACGACGGTACAGGATGCTGAAAAGCTTTTGGCCGCTGTTCCAGGGTTACGAACCGAAACTGTTTTCGGACAGGAAGGCATTCTTGCGCCTTACAGGAATATTCTGAGCCAGAGCACGGCAAAGGTCAGAGCCGCATGGTATGACTATGCGCTTCGATTCTGTGAGAAGCGCGAATACCTGACGCACACAGAACATCTGATGATCGTGTCGAAAAAGGATTCGTGACAATGGTGGAATCGCAGAGGAGGAAACCGACATGAGGTATAGCAAAACAGTCATTCTGAAGGATGGCAGGACTTGTATCATACGGAACGGAACACAGCAGGACGCGCAGGGTGTATGGGACAATTTCGTTCTTACCCACGGGGAGACGGAGTTCCTGACGACTTATCCTGAAGAAGTCACTTTCACCCTGGAGCAGGAAGAAGCATACCTGAAGCAGAAAGAGGAAAGTGAACGCGATGCGGCATTGTTGGCTGAAGTCGACGGGAAGGTCGTCGGCACAGCCGGTGTCGACAACATCAATGCGGCGGAAAAAACGAGGCACCGGGCTTCCTTCGGCATCAGCATCGCAAAAGCCTGGTGGGGACTCGGGATTGGACGCGCACTGACAGAGGCCTGCATCGAATGCGCCCGGCAAGCCGGTTATCTTCAGTTGGAGTTGGAAGTTGTCGCGGTCAACCATCGAGCGGTGGAACTGTACAAAAGTGTAGGATTCATCGAGTATGGCAGAAATCCCAAGGGATTCCTATCACGGAACAGCGGTTGGCAGGAAAATGTACTCATGAGGCTGGAATTGTAAGCTGGAGGATATTGGATATATGAAACTGATCGAACCAACTATGGAATACAGCGAACAGATTCGGGCATACCGGCAGGAGTTCCTGGACAGCGGAGATTCTATGGACGGTACCGGTGGACTCAGAAATTTCGACGATCCGCAGGAATGGATTGATTTCCTGGTCAGGCATAAGGACCCGAAGACGGTGCCGGAAGGACGGGTTCCATCAACACAGTTTATCTTTGTGAGGGATGAGGATCAAAAGATCGTCGGAATGATCGATATCAGACACCGGCTGAATGAATTTCTGGAGAATTACGGAGGACATATCGGCTATTCCGTCGCTCCAAGCGAACGGCACAAAGGCTACGCGACGCAGATGCTGAAAGCCGTGCTCCCGGTGTGCAGGGAGCTTGGCATCGACAAAGTGCTGATCACCTGCATCAAGGGAAACGAGGGCAGCAAAAGGACGATCCTGCGCAACGGCGGCATATACGAATCCACAGTATATGAGCCGGATGAGATGATCGAGCTGGAAAAGTACTGGATCACGCTTTGAAGGCTGATAACCGGGCAGTTTTACAGGAGGTGCTTTTAGCAAATGCCAATCAACCAGGGCAAGGAATGGACATTCAATATCGTAGCAGACGAGTATGAAAGGATCCGGCCCGGTTATCCGGATGAACTGTATAAGACGTTGTTTGCGTATGCTCAGCTTGACGCTTCGAGTTGCGCCATGGAAGTCGGTATCGGCGGAGGTCAGGCGACATTGCCTGTTCTGAAGACCGGCTGCGCATTGACTGCTGTGGAATATGGAGATCAGCTTGCGCAGTTGTGTCGGGAGAAGTTCAGCGATTATCCTCGTTTTTCTGTGATCACCGGCAAATTCGAGGACGCCGATCTTCCGGAGGTTGCATTTGAGCTGGTCTATTCGGCGTCTGCGTTTCACTGGATACCGGAAGAGATCGGTTATCCAAAGGCGTTCCATATCCTGAAGTCATGCGGCGTCTTTGCCCGGTTTGCCAATCATCCGTATCAGGCAAAGGATAATCCAGTGCTTTTCGAAGAAATCCAGAATGCTTACGCCAAATACTATTATCCCTATTACAAAAAGCAGCCGGGAAAGCTTAGTGAATACACCGAAGAACAGGCTGCGGCAAGAGCAGCAATTGCAGACAAATACGGATTTACGGATACACGGTATGTGCTGTTTCACAGAATACGGACTCTTTCAGCGGCTGAATACAGAAGGCTGATAGGCACATATTCCGATCATATCACGATCGAAGAAAGCATCCGTGAACGCTTTTTCGATGCGATCGAAGATGCAATCAACCGGCACGGTGGATCCATCTCGATCTTTGACACCATTGATTTGCAAATGGCAAGGAAACCGTAAGCCGCTGCGAAGCAGATTGGAATGGCATTCTTGTTCGGACAGGAGGCAACTGAATGCAGAGAGTTATAAAAGCAATGGAACAGAAATACCTTCAAGCATCTCTGGAAATGGTAGAGGATGTGTTTGCCAAATGGGACAGCCCTGAAGAAGGAAAGACGGTCCGGTCTCTTGTTGAGGAGATTCGTGCGAAGAAGTATCATGTACCGGAACTGGAACTGATCATGGTAAATGAGGACGATCTTATTCTCGGATATGCTATGTTTTCAAGATTCCATATCGAGGGACGGTATGAAGATGAACTGCTGATCCTGACGCCGGTCGCTGTCCGGACGGAGTATCAGCGGCAGCATATCTCAAAGGAATTGATTGAATACGGTTTTAGGAGAGCTGTTGAACTCGGATACAAAGCGGTCCTTGTAGAAGGTAACCCCAAGAACTACAATCCGAGAGGATTCGTCACTTCAGCCGATCACGGGATTATAGCCGGACCGAATATTCATCTTCCGCATGTTTCATGCCTGATGATTAAAGAGTTGGTCAGAGGAGCACTGGATCACATTCATGGAGAAGTTGATTATTCGTTCTACAACACACTTCATGAGGGGTGACAGAAGATGGCATCAAGCAAGGAATATCTGGATTTTATCCTGGAACAGCTTTCTGGGTTGGAAGGAATCACTTTTAAGCCGATGATGGGAGAATACATCCTATATATGCATGACCGGATTTTTGGTGGGATCTATGACGACCGGTTTTTGGTCAAACCGACAAAATCGGCAGTTGCCATGATGCCGGACGCGGACCGGGAACTGCCTTATGAAGGAGCGAAAGAGATGCTGCTGGTGGATAACGTCGACAGCCGCGAGTTCCTTATGGAACTGCTGACCGCGATGTATGACGAATTGCCTATGCCCAAGCAGAAGAAAAAAGCATCAGGAGGACAGCATGCTGGATATTCTCAGGGATAAAAAAGTCATCTTCTTTGATGTGGGATATACGCTGGACGCACCCGCTTCCGGTGATTGGATGTTTACCAACAGGTTTCTGGAATTGGCCGGTGACAAATTGAAACAGAGAACTGAAACTGAGATCCAGCAGGCGCGGGAAGCAGGGCTGCGCTTTCTGAGTCAGAATCACGTTATTCAGACTGTCGAAGCTGAGATCCGGAACTTCTTTGATTACTACTCCATGATTTCCGATCGGCTGGATCTCGGTCTGTCTGAAAAAGAAAGGGATCAGATTGCCCGGGACCGTGCCTGCAACATGAAAAACTATATTCCGTACCCCGGAATCGTGGAAGTGCTGAGCACACTCAGTACAACGCATAAGCTCGGGATCATCTCCGATACCTGGCCAAGTATTATGCCGCAGTTGGAGTATATCGGTGTTTCACAGTATCTGTCGTTCTGCACGTTCAGCTGTTTTGTGGGTGTGTTCAAACCTGATAAACGGATTTACCTCGACGCACTGAATAAATGCGGCGTTTCTGCTGAGGAAACCGTATTTATCGATGATGCCGTCGGTAACCTGGACGGCGCGACGGCATTGGGGATTACACCGATCCTGATCGCGGCCAATCCGGCTTCGAACGTGGAAACGAAGTATACGAAGATTCGGGATCTGAGGGAGCTGATTCGGTGAAAACAGCGCGGAACGGGGGTAGTTTGATGGAAATCTGGGATCTGTATGATGAGCAGGGAAACAAAACCGGGGAAACCTGGGAACGCTCCCGAGCAAAGGAGATTCCCGAAGGCAGGTACCATATTGTCTGTGATATTCTGATCCGCCATCAGGACGGGAGTTTTCTCCTGACACTTCGGGATTTGCGAAAAGAAATGTATCCTGGCTGTTGGGAGGCCAGCGCAGGCGGATCCGCCCTGGCCGGGGAGACGCCGGAAGATTGTGCCCGGAGAGAGATGCTGGAAGAAACAGGACTGAAAGCTGAAAAGCTTGAACTGATCAGCGTCAGTTACAGACCTCAGTCCCATTCCGTGCTTTACGCCTGGCTGAGTGTCGTGAACTGTCAGAAAGAAGCGGTCCGGCTTCAGGAGGGAGAGACCGTGGATTACCGGTGGATGGCTCCGGACTCATTTCTCAGTCTCATCAGTGAAGAACCGATTCTGAAAATACAATACCCGCGGTACAAACCGTACCTTGACCAGCTGAAGGGGGATTCTTATGGATAAGAACTGGTCCGAGATGAACAAAGAGATCCAGGCACTGCTGTCAAAGGAAGCGACCTTGAGCCAGGCGATTGAGAAGCTGATTTCTTTCCGGGCGGATATGTTTGAGCAGATCAGGCAGATTGTCATGAGTTACCCGGAAGAGGCATTCTGGCAGATGCCTTTTGCCGGCTCGGACGGTTATCACAGCAAAACGCTAGGCTATTCGATCTGGCATATCTTCCGGATAGAAGACATCGTGACCCATGAAATGATCGCAGATGATCCGCAGGTCCTCTTCGCGCAGGGCTTTGACAAGTCCGTACGTTCCCCGATTATTACGACGGGAAACGAACTGGCCGGAGAGGCGATCGCCGCGTTTTCCAAAGAACTGGATATCAGGGAACTGTACCGCTATGCACAGGAAGTAATGGAATCCACAAACCGGGTTTTGAAGCAGCTTACCTTGGCGGATATGAAGCGCAAATTCGGAGAGGATATGATAGCGAAACTGCAGGCGACCCGCTGCGTCAGCGAAAACGAGGCGGCTGCCTGGCTAATTCCCTACTGGTGTGGAAAGGATATCCGGGGCCTGATCAAAATGCCCTTCAGCAGGCACTGGCTCATGCATATCGAGGCAATGCGCCGCATTAAGAACAGGCTGTGCAAGATGGCGCGGAAGGGTGTGGATCCTGTTGCATACTGCGGACTCTCGTGCAGCCATTGCTTTCTTGGCGAGTGGTGCGGTTCCTGCAGGACAGTCTATAACACCTGCTCTTTTGCTACGGTCTCACCGGACGGTATATGCCCCAACGTCAGATGCTGCAGGGATCATGGATTTGACGGATGCTATGAATGCGACGGTCTGGAATCCTGCGAGAAAGGTTTTTATGTTTCGTCCAACGACGGTGCGAATGCGGCGAAGGCCCAGGCGCTGTATATCCGGAAGCATGGGAAAAAGGAGTTCCTGAAGGTACAGGAACGGCTTCACGCAAAGAATGATTTTGCAATGTCTCAGGAGATCCTGGGACAGGATTACAGGGAAGGCTTCCGCATCCTGGAAGAAAACTGAAGTGTCCGGGAGAGATCATGATGGACAATTACAGTATGATACAGGCAGCTGCTGACGATTTTGAAACCGTCCGGCAGATCACGCAGGAGACAATCCGTGCGGTCTATCCAGCGTACTACCCTGCCGGCGCGGTGGATTTCTTCTGCCGGCATCACTCGGATGAAAGCATCAGCGCGGATATTGCCTCCGGAAAAGTGTATCTGCTCTGTGACGATGAAACAATCGTCGGGACGGTAACCATCAGCGGAAACGGGATCAACCGTCTGTTTGTGCTTCCGCAGCATCAGCACCGGGGCTATGGCAGAGCCCTACTTGATTTTGCGGAGCAGAAGATCCTGTCACAGCATGATACGGTCCGGATTGACGCTTCCTTCCCCGCGAAGCAGATCTACCTGAAGCGCGGCTACCGGGAAACGGAGTATCATGTGATCCGCACAGAAAACGGCGATTGTCTGTGCTACGATGTGATGGTCCTCAGCAAAGGGGGGAAATGATCATATGGAATTCAGGAGACTGACGGCATCCGACCTGCCATCCCTGCTCGAATTGTACAGACAGCTGGACGCTGATGATGCTGAAAGCACCGCGGAGCACAGCATAGAGGTCTGGAAGGAGATTGAGAGAAACCCTGACATCCGGTACTTCGGCGCAGTGGACGGCGGCAGGGTCGTATCAAGCTGCTATGCGGTCTATATCCCGAATCTGACCCGTGGAAATCGGGGCATTTGCTTCATCGAGAATGTCATCACAGACAAGGAGTACCGAAAACAGGGTCTGGCTTCCCGGATGATCGACATGGCGGTCTCGTTCGCGAAGGAACGGCATTGCTACAAGGTGATCCTGCAGAGCGGAATGTCCCGGACGGAGGCACACCGCTTCTATGAAAGCAAAGGTTTCAACGGAACATCCAAGAAAGCGTTTGATATGCGGCTGGAAGACTGAGAATGCTGTTTGCTATGACAAGGCTCCCATAGACTGAGGATAAAGATGGAATACAGAATCAGAACCGCTGTTACGGCGGATGAGGCAAGAATCCGCGAATTGTTTCTGGAAATGCTGCGGACGATATACCATACGGATGATGTGAAAGGCTACGGAGACGAAGACCTGGACAGGTTCTGGAGAAAAAGCCTGGATCGGATCTATGTTGCGGAAGACGATCAGGTGGTCGCCTTCCTGTCCGTGGAGTTTCACCATGATCCGATAAATCATATCTATCTGGACGACTTTTCAGTCACGGCAGCATATCGGAACAAAGGAATCGGCTCAGCGCTGATCTGCGCTGCAGAAACATACGCAGAGCAGATCGGCAGCCGGGTGGTCATTCTGCATGTGGAGAAAACAAATACATCGGCGTTGCGCTTTTATGAGCGGTCGGGGTATTCTGTATTCAGGGACGACGGACAAAGATTTCTGCTGAAAAAGGACATTGTGGGTATGTTCTGCGAAGCACTGCGGGAGAAAGATACCGAAAAACTGCTGGCTATTCCCAAGAGTGACCTGCACAATCACTCGACAAAAGGCTGCAGGCGGGCATGGTTGGCCCAAAGGCTGAAAAGGAGCCTGCCGGATCCTCCTGTACCGCTGAACGGACTTGCCGGAATGCAGGAGTGGTTCAGGTCTGCCATCAAGCCTTTCTGCGACGGATATAAGGGGCTCCTTATCCGGTGGGAAGGCGCGTTCGCGGAGGCGCAGCGGAACCATATTGCCAGACTGTCCATGAACTTCGGTGCCGCGGAGATCGATGAGGCGGGCGGTCCTGATGCGTTTCAGGCCCTGATCGAAGGTTTGCACCGGACTTATTGTCCCGATACAGTCTTTGAACCGGAACTGACCTATCCGTCCAACTGCGATGTTGCCGCCGAAGCGGGAAAGATCGACAGATATCTTCAGTCCGGCTGGTTCAGGTCCATCGACGTCTGCGGATTTGAGAACTATCAGCCGGTTGAGGCTTTCCTGCCGCTGTACAGAATAGCGGAACAGTATCGCCTGGTCAAGAAGATGCATGCCGGGGAGACAGGCACAGCAGAGGACGTCAAACGGGCGGTGGAAACGCTGGGCCTTTCGGAAGTCCATCACGGCATCAGCGCATGCACATCAGCTGCAGTGATGCGGTTCCTGGCGGACAACCATATTCAGCTGAATGTCTGCCCGAGCAGCAATGTGATGCTGGGGTATGTGAAGGATTACAGGGATCATCCGATCCGGGTGCTGGTTGACAATGGCGTCCGTGTGACGATCAATACGGACGACCTGCTGATCTTTGACAGCTCCATTGAAAACGAATATCTGCGGCTGTACTGTGCGGGAACCCTGAGTGCGGAGCAGCTGGATGAAATCAGACGAGTCGGTCTGAAAATACCCGGGAGACTTTGATATCAAGACATGAAAGGCAATTGATAACGGACGATCGGTATTGTTCAGGAGGAACAAACGCTATGGCTTTTGATTTCAAGAAGGAATACCGGGAATTCTACCTGCCAAAGAATCGGCCAGGAATCGTGACCGTGCCGAAAGCCAACTATATCGCGGTCCGGGGAAGCGGCGATCCGAATGAAGCGGACGGCGCATATCAACAGGC
>JAEEGH010031132.1_pt1 | contig 10328 bp, 6 predicted proteins | sample 9134181 | NCBI WGS metagenome assembly JAEEGH01 (sample SAMN16246544, study PRJNA631951) | gut metagenome | biome: gut microbiome; feature: rumen; material: DP-attached | host: Bos | place: Iran: Karaj | collected 2018-10 | reverse complement strand
GGCGCTATACAACGAAATAAAATAAAAACAATCTGTAAAAAATCCAACTTATATGAATAGTAAAGACCACATACAGACCTTTGACAAGGAGAGCGAGTTTGAGAGTGCGCTCTGCGAAGTGCTGATACAGCATGGCTGGGAACCAGAAGTACTGATGCATCCCACAGAAGAGGAACTCATCAGCAACTGGGCGAAGATTCTCTTTGATATGAATCGCCAGCAGGAGAAGTTGGGCAGCTATCCCCTGACAGCCTCAGAGATGCAGCAGATTATCGATCAGGTGAATCAATGGCATACTCCTTACGAGATTAACAAGCGCATTAATAGCAAAGAGATCGTGATCAAACGCGATAATCAGGAGGACGTTCACAACTTTGGCAAGGAAGTATATCTGAAGCTGTTCGATCCTGAGGAAATCAGTGCAGGGCAGAGCCGCTATCAGATAGTGCGCCAGCCCCATTTCAGGACAGCACACCCACTGGCAGGTGATCGTCGTGGCGATCTGATGCTGCTGATCAATGGTATGCCCCTGTTCCATATCGAACTTAAACGCTCACGTAAGGATGTGGCAGAAGCCATCTTCCAGCAGAAACGCTATATGCACGAGGGCGTGTTCAGTCGTGGCATCTTCTCGATGGTGCAGATCTTCGTAGCCATGACACCAGAGAGCAGCCGCTACTTTGCCAACCCAGGAACTGAAGAGGGTTTTGTAAAGGAGACACAATTCCACTGGGCTGACTTTAATAACGACGAGATATTCGACTGGCAGCGCGTGGCCACAGAGTTGCTGATGATCCCCATGGCTCACCAGCTCATTGGCTACTATACCATCGCTGATGATAAGGACCAAACCCTAAAGGTGCTACGTTCTTACCAGTATTATGCAGTGAACAGCATCTGCGACACCACAGCAAAGGCTAACTGGGAGCAGAAAGGCAATAGGGGTGGCTACATCTGGCATACCACTGGCTCAGGTAAGACCATGACGAGCTTTAAGACTGCCCAGCTCATTGCTAATTCTGGCGATGCGGATAAGGTGGTATTCCTTTTGGATCGTATCGAACTGAGCATACAGTCGCTCGATGAATATCGTGGTTTCGCTGGTGAGGACGACACTATTCAGGACACTCAGAACACCTTGATACTGGTGAATAAACTGAAGAGCGAGGATAAGGACGAGAAGCTGATCGTGACCTCTATCCAGAAGATGTCGAACATCAAGGATAATGCGCAGGTAAGTGCTGAAACCATAGAGACAATTGGCAAGAAACGCCTGGTGTTTATCGTGGATGAGTGTCATCGCAGTGTGTGGGGTGAAATGCTGACCAATATTCAGCACACCTTCCCCAAAGCACTTTTCTTTGGCTTTACAGGTACACCTGTGTTTCAGGAGAATGCACGCAAGGATGCCACTACAGAAACGCTCTTTGGCAATATGCTGCATAAATACACCATCGCCCACGCCATACCTGATAAGAACGTGCTGGGCTTCGATGTGTATAAAGAGATCACCTATAGCAATGAGCGAGAACTGAGGGAGAAGGCTGCGTTCTACCATCTGGACGTACACTCAATAGAAGAGGTAGAGGCTGATGCAGAGAAGAAGAAGGTGTATGACCGCTTTATGAACGAGTTGCCAATGAAGGCTGACTATAAAGAGGGCGAGCAGCTGAAACATGGCATCGAATACTATCTGCCCAGAGGTAAGAAAGACATCTATCAGCAGCCTGTCCATCATCAGGCAGTGGCCCAGAATATCGCCAACAAGTTTGAGCGACTGAGCAGGAATTATAAGTTCCACGCCATGCTTGCTACGCAGAATATTCCTGAGGCCATCGCTTACTACAAGCTGTTTAAGGAGCAGTACAGCCATCTGAACGTCGTGACGGTGTTTGACAACAACATCGACAACAACGATGAGGGAATAGCCAAGGAAGATGCCATCTTGGAGATGCTGGCAGACTATAATACAAAGTATCACACGAACTTCGGACTTCCCAATTATGCCAAGTATAAGAAGGATGTGGCGAAGCGATTAGCACATAAGAAACCCTATACGAACATTGAGCACGACCATTCGCAGCAGATAGACCTGCTGATCGTGGTGACGCAGATGCTGACTGGCTACGATTCAAAGTGGGTGAATACGCTGTATGTGGATAAGCTGTTGACGTATGTGGATATCATCCAGGCCTTCTCACGTACCAATCGTATCTTCAACGAGCATGAGAAGCCCTGGGGTACCATCATCTATTATGCCTTCCCCTACACGATGGAACAGAACATCGAGGATGCGCTGGAACTTTACGTGGATCAACCTCTGGGTGTGTTTGTGGATAAGTTGGAGCAGAACCTGAAAACGATTAACGGGCTGTTCCTGCATATTCGTGACATCTTCCATGGCAACCATATCATGAACTTTGAACGCCTGCCTGAAAGTAGTGTCGATAGGAATATGTTTGCCAAGGACTTTAGTGTGATGACCCGCATGATAGAGTCTGCCAAACTGCAGGGCTTTACTTGGGAGAAGAGCGAATATGAGTTTAATCATGAAACCTGCATCACTACTGTAAAGATGGCGTTTGATGAGCGAACCTATCAGATACTGTTGGCACGCTATCGTGAACTCTTTGGACCAGTAGAGCGTGGAAAGGAGCGAGATTTCGACTATCCTGAAGATACTTACATCACAGAGATTGGTACTGGTAAGATTGATGCAGAGTATATCAACTCGAAATTCCAGAAGTTTATCAAGCAGCTCTATGCAGAAGGCCCTGGTAGCGAACAGACAAAAGCTGCCTTGAAGGAGCTGCACAAGACATTCGCCACCCTGTCGCAGAAGGATCAGCGTACAGCCATCTTGATTCTGCATGATATCCAGCGAGGTGATCTGCGCCCAGAGCCTGGTAAGACGCTTCAGGATTATATCAACGAGTATCAGCTGAAGGAACTCTATAAGCAGATGAAGCTTCTGCATGAGGCGACAGGCGTTGACTATGAGAAGTTGAAGGATATCATGACCTCAGGCGTGACAGAGGAGAATCTGAATGATTACGAACGCTTTGCAGAACTGCGTAAAACGGTGGATAAGGCCAAGACGATTACCTTTATAGAAATGGTAGAGGGCAATCCCGTTTTGCCACCATTCATGATGGTGAAATGGAGCTATCTGCTGAAGGAGTTTATTCTGAGTGCTGAGAGTAGGGAGAAGATCTTATATGCTTATCTGCATGACGGCGTGACCATATTCACAGCAGAGATGGAAGAGACAGATGTTGAGGAGGGCTTTGATGATCTGGAGAATCCTCAGCAGACTGAAACCAATGAGCCACATATCAACTATATCAAAGCAAAGATCAATGATGTCATCTCGTTTACATTGAGTGGCGTTAGCCAGAATATGCGTCCGCTGAATGAAATCGTTGATGCGCTGATGTATGTGATTGACAAACCATCGCTCGAAAAACTGGACGGTGTTGGCGTGTTCTTGCATCGTGCATTTGTGAATCTGTATAAAGAGAACTCCAATATCGTGGATAAGCATGTGGCCTTTAGCTTGCTGGCTACCAAGTATGAAGCCTATTTGAAGAAGCTCTTCTATCTCTATGCAGGTCATGAGGTAAGTCCACAACATGAGGGCGAGGATGTGACTTGGAGTAATGTGATCCATGATGTACGTCCTCTTTGGCAGTTGAAATTCAATCCAGACGAAGCCCACCAGCGACTCTATCAGTATCTGCAGATGGTGAAGGAGTGGAGAAATGCGGAATCGCACATCTCACCCACAGCCTCTGAGCAGGAACTGAATGGTGCCATAAACATCATTCTGACCATGTATTGCTACGCCACAGGGTCATGTATTACAGACCTTGAAATGGCTGGGCATGACATCGAGGGAGAAGCAGAGATGCCTAATGCTGCAGAAGGTGATTGATTCGGAAAATGAAAAGGTATAATACCTCATCACAAAAAAGTAAGTAGATGAAAATCCTCTCCTATAACATCAATAAGTTCACTCAGGAGAAGCTGGATAAGGTGCTCCAATATGATGCAGATGTGTTTATATTGCCTGAGGTGGCGTGCCCTTCAATGGTGCAGTTGCCAGAGGGCTTTGAGATGGTATGGACGGGAGATATAGATTTCAAGGGACTTGGCGTCGTTTGGAAATCGGAACTAAAAGCTGTGGTGCCAGGATGGTTCAACCCTGAGAACCGTTATTTTATTCCGTTGCAATTTGACGAAATACTGATCCTGGCATCTTGGCCCACAATGATAGAACAAAATGCCCCCAAACGCTATCCGCAGATTCTGATTGAGGCTCTGCAAGAGTATGAGCCATATTTAAAGAACCATCCTACGATTATCTCAGGAGATATGAATATCTACAAAGGGCAGTCTGGCGCTACGAAACAGTATTCCGTCGAAGTCGTTTTTGAATATCTTCAAAGTCTGGGATATACAAGCATCTATCATCAGAAAACAGGTGAAGAGCTTGGGAATGAGTCGAAACCAACGTTTTATTACCTATTCAAGGAAAGCGCACCCTTCTTTTTGGACTATACCTTCGCCAATATCGAGGTTCAGCGATATGAACTCTTGGCATGGGACAAAGCCTTCAGTGATCATGTGGGGCAGATGATGGAAATAAAAGTGGGGCTCCTTTTGAAGCCCCACTAACCAATAATAATAAACTTAAAAATTCGATGAAAAACCGTCATCACGACGGCCAATCAAAACAATACCGAAATTTTTAAAGAGGCGAGCATCACTGCTGGCTTGACTCTACTATTAATTAACGAGGCGCAAAATTACTGCAAAATCTTGAGACTACCAAGGATTTTTGTCTTTTTTAGCAGAAGATTATTTGGGGGGGCTGATAGCAAAAGGACTCGCTGTCTCAGCGAACCCTGTATGGTTCTTGTCGGAGTTGTTGCGACAGGGGGAGGAGATTGCGACAGAGTAGGGGAAAATAGAGTTAATGTGTGTCGTAAAGAGCACAAAAAAGCCCCGTCCTTCGCAGGAGGGGGCGCGTCCTAATTGTTAACTAAATTTAAAACTATGATTTCTAAGACAAATCCAAGAGTATGACGCTTAATTATTGTTAAAGAGCCTCATTTTCTTTATTTTGAGGTTTGAAGATATAGTTTTAGCTGTAACGGAAGAGGTATTATTTCCTTTTTCGTTACAAAATGATGCGGTCTGTTTCTTTTAATAAATAGTACTGATCTTGATTTCTAATTAGTGAACCGCATCCACCTACTGAGCGAGACCTACAATGACAGAAGGCACTCCTGCCTTAGTTCACCCGCTTGTCAGTGCTATGTATCTCAGCCTGCGTCTGAGTCTGCTCCAAAGGCTTAAAGCTCCTATGCTGCTTGGCTACAGAGAACATCTGCCTGATGAGCTTAAACTTGACTGCATTGAGGGCTTTTCTCTTTACGTCTTTGTCGTCTGGTCTGTTACCTAATTTACGTTCATAATACACGTTCATCTCAAAACTGAATTCAACAGCCCGCATGGCAGCCATTGACAGGTCGGCTTTCGCCTGAAGGTCAGCGTGCGGTGAGGGCCTGCCCCGCCATCGTACACTTGTGCCTGATGAGTGTTCCGATGGGGCTACGCCCACATACTTCGCATATTGCCTTGCGGTCTCAAACGCGGTAAAGTTCTGGGTATTGGCAATGGTGTTGATGGCATTGACAGAGCCTATTCCAGGGATGGACATCAGACGCATATATGTGAGATGGATTTCCTCATCGGATGTCACCACGTCTGCCATTTTCTGGTCTATCCGCTCAATCTCTTTGTCGTACAGGTCGATGATCTTCTGCAGGTTCTTCTGCTCATCTCTGGACTTGGCCACCTTCTGGCGGTTCTCACAGTCAGTGCGATGGTGCACATAAAACTTGCGCTCGCTCTTGAGAGCCTTCAGGTCCTGCATGGCCTTGGAGGGCAGCACGCGCAGCTTGATACATTCCGTATCATGGAAACGGAACAGATAGTCTGCAATCTTGGCAGAGTCCATTTTGTCATTCTTGTCACGTGTGCCTCTCTGATAGTGCTTCACCACAGTTGTTGGGAGCATGGCATAGCAGAGTTTCTTACTGGTCAGGAACTGTTCCAGGGCATCGGAGTAATAGCCAGTAAACTCCAGTCCGATAAGTGCGTCCTGAGGCCTAACGCCTTGTTCCTTTAACCACCTGAGCAGCTCCTTGAAGCCCTCCTTGTCGTTCCTCACCTGTGTGTGTGGAAACTTGTTAATCACTACGTCTGCGACAAAAATCGAGGCATCCAGCGTCTTTTTTGAGACATCAATGCCGATAAACCAATTTTTATTCATACCTTTGCGGCGTTTAAGTCACGGGAGAGGCGTATTGCAGGGCCGTAAGCCAGATCTTTTAAAGGCGTGTTTGGAGCACGTCAATTCTCTAATAGGTACTGCGGCCATGTACATGGGCAGAGGAGACTAAATCACACGTAAGAGCTACGTCTAAGAGTTGAAGAGTTCACTACCTCCGCTCTGCCTCTCTCCTTTTTATTGTTGAAGAGTTTGTGCAAAGGTAGTGAAAAATGACGGATGCAGACGTCCAAAACCAAAAATAGATATTGCCGAAGCATTCATTAAGCCGGGAATGGTTCACGCCTGTCTATAGATTACTTTCTATAGCCGTCGATCTCTATATAGGGCTTCTGCCGCTTGATGACAGCAAACATGCGCAAGATTATCTTAAATTTGATGGCGTTCAAGACGACACCGGTTTTCTTTCCTTCGGCCTTCCTGCGCTCCCAATAGGCTTTGATGTTCGGATCGCGTGTAAGAGCTGTCAGACATGCTATGGACAGATCAGCTTTGGCTTGTGTGAATCCTTTCTTGGACACATGCTCACCGCCTCGGACACTGATACCGGACTCTTTTTTGGCTGGCGCAATCCCAATATAGCAGGCGTACTTGCGTGGGTTGGTGATAGAAGTGAAGTTTTCTGTCAGGATGATGGTTTCCAAAGCCACCACAAGCCCAACACCCCTTACGGAGTATAACAGCTCATAGTTCCTATGCAGACAAGGATCTTCCTTTAATATTTGGTGGATTTCCGCATCAGTCTGTGCTATCATCTTCTTCAGGTGATCAAGTTCACTCTGCTTACGTTCTCGTGAGCCGTCTGTGTCATATGTTGAGATATCATGCAGTTGCTGTTTGTACAGGACAGTATGCTTGGCATATTGCTTACGCTCTGCCAGTAATCGTTTTAGTTTGAAGAATGCCTCTCCCGGTAGTTTTGAAGGTGAAGACCTTATCTTCCGGCAATGCTTTTCACAATACATCGCTATGCGATAAGAATCTGCCTCGTCAGTCTTGATACGGTCGAGTGCCCGTTCTTGTTCTCCAAGGTCTGGCTCAAAACGATGCATTTTACGTGGTTGGACCATGCCATATATATAATCCTCCTGTTCTAGCCAAAGACGGAAATCATGGCAGTAAAGCCCTGTATGCTCCATACAGAAAAGAACACTGCTTTTGTCTGTTCCAAGTCTTTTGAGCCATTTGCTAATTCTGTTATATCCAGATTGCTTGTTGTCTACTCGTATATGTCCGTGATTCCAATCTACACTCACCCCATCGTAGTAGGCCAGATCAAGCCAATTCTTCGATACATCCACTCCAATATACAACTCTCTGCTCATACGGTCTGTTCTTTACGTTTTATTTAACATATTCGAACAAGAGCAGAGTGTGATGAAGTAACGTCTAAATCAACTCTTAAGTTATATTCTAAACCACGTTATAGTTTCTTGTTAAACTTCCTTCACACTTACACAGCTCTTGTTTCATGGGTGCAAAGGTAAAAGTAAGCAGGGACACTGCTTGATGTTTTTATCGGCTGGCGCATTGAGAAAGTCTGATATATAATACCTTATTATAATCTATACCATTGTTCTTAAGACTCGCAAGCTCGAATAAGCGATTAGGAGCCGAGGCCGAGGAGGGGTTTGAGATCACCTTCTTTATGGAGACACCAGGCGGAGGTGGCGATGAAGGCAAGGAAGAGGAAGACCAGGAGGATCTTTTTGCGGCTGGGGCCAGACTTTTTGACGGGGACTGTGGCATTCTGGAGGGTAGTGAAGGCAGGAGTGGCTTCCTGAACCCTCATCTCGGCTTGCTGGACCTGACCGGCCAGCTGCTGATAGATAGAACGCTGAAGCTGCATCTCATCCTCCAGCTTGGACCGCTGCTGGCGGGCATTCTGCAGGAAGATCTTCTGATTGCCGTCGGCATAGCGGACATAGGCGTCACAGGCCTTCTCGTAACGCTCCTTGGCCTCTGCGAGCATCTTCTTGTTGTGCTCCAGGTCAACACGAACCTTACTGGTGCGATAATCGGTAATGGCTTTCTGAAGTCGCACCTTCACAGAATCGGCCATCGTGGCACAGATCACGGGATCCTGGTCGGTCACCTCGATACTGATGACCATGGTTTTCTTGTCAACGTCACAGGTAATCTTCTTTTCTAATGCCTTTACAACAGCAGCCTGCTTCTTGGTCAAGCGGAAAGGATCAACCTTTTTGTCTGGCTCCGGCACAGAATCCGTGAAAAGACTGAAAAACCACGTTGTAGCACCTCCTATAGCCGCACTCCACCATGTTCGTTTCTGCTCATTGGTCAGATATTCATAATAGGTCATCGTGCGGTCAGGCTCTCCTGTCTTCCTATTTCCCTCGATGGTCACCGGAATCTCGAAGAGACCTGTCATGAAATTCGTGGAGTTCATCAAGTCTGGATAGACTGTCGGGAAAAGGGCCTCAGTATTATTGCCCAACGCGCCCTTCAGGTTCACACCGAAGCTGGTGGCCAACGCAGACAGGCTACTGGAACTTCTGGTGGTGGACATCTCCGGGCTGAGGGTGACCTCACATTTGTAGTAACTGGGAAGGGACAGAACATAGACGCACGCCACGACAAAGGTTATGGCAAGCACCTTGCAAAAGAGCATCTTGTGTTTCAGCAGGTCCTTGAGGAGCTTGCCGTAATCGATGGAAGATTCCTGTTCTTCCATATTCTCTAACTGATTGACTGTTTCGTTCATTATTGTATTGTTTTTTTATTCGGGGAGTTTGGCGAGGTCTGAAATGGGCAGCTTAAAAGAAAACACGCCCAATGAATCCAAAAGGACGGTGGCATATTTGCGGCCAGAGACATCCTGAACCGTGCCACGGAGACCATGAAGGGGCCCGGTGAGAACCTGTATCTTGTCGTGGGGCCGGGGAAGGGTGTCGGTGTATTCGACGGGACCGTCAGCCAGGGTGAAAATGTCGCGGAGGCGCTGAATCTCCCAGTCGGGCACCCGGGCAAAAGGCGTGTGGCCACTGGCCGTGGGAGAGGAAGAGGGATCCTTGACGTAACGGGAGAGCAGGAGGCACTGCCTGAGCACGTCCTGACGGTTGTGCGGGTCTACGCGGATGAAGATCTTGCCGGGGATGACCACCCGTTCCTTGATGTGGCGTGTGCGGTTGGCCCGGTAGACCAATTCCTGCTGGGCTGCCACATAGGCCTCAACTTTATAGGGGAAACGATCTGGGTCGCTGAGAATCTTTCGGCACACAAGTTCGTTGTGTCGTTTGACCACTGCGATGTACCAGGCGGAGGGGTCTACAGGGCTCTCTTTGGGGCTTTCCGACATGCCTCCGGCGCAAGGCCTTAGCACGCTGTCGCAGGTCTCGGAGTTGCTTTGTGTTTCTACTGAATCAGTCATCACACCCATAAAAACGCGTGCAAAGGTACGAAAATAAATTGAATATTTATATATTATGTGGAAAAAGTTTTGTTAATTCGCTGTTTTTTTGTAATTTCGCCGCCGAAATGAAGAAGTTATATATTGAGACATACGGCTGCCAGATGAACGTGGCAGACTCGGAGGTAGTGGCCAGCGTGATGCAAATGGCCGGGTACGAGACAACGGATAGGCTGGAAGAGGCTGACGCCGTGTTCTTGAACACGTGTAGTGTGAGGGACAATGCAGAACAAAAGATATATCACCGCCTTACGGCGCTGAGTAATATAAAAAAACAACGAATTACACGAATTAAACGGATTAGCCAAGAGGCAGATCAGACCACCCCAACAGAAGATTGCTCCATGAAGACGCAATCGCCTACTCAGGAGGGGAAAGAGATTACCAATAATCCCTTGATTATAGGGGTGCTGGGATGTATGGCAGAGCGGGTGAAGGAGGAACTGATGGAGAAGTGGCACTGTGATCTGGTGGCGGGACCGGACGCGTATCTGAGTCTGCCGGACCTGGTGGCACAGGCGGAACTGGGACATAAGGCGA
>JAEEGH010031131.1_pt1 | contig 10329 bp, 9 predicted proteins | sample 9134181 | NCBI WGS metagenome assembly JAEEGH01 (sample SAMN16246544, study PRJNA631951) | gut metagenome | biome: gut microbiome; feature: rumen; material: DP-attached | host: Bos | place: Iran: Karaj | collected 2018-10 | reverse complement strand
GAAAAAGCAGGGAACAGAGTGAGCCGGTAAATGATACGGAATATACGTTCCGTTATATCAGGGACGGGAAGTCTCCAAGGACCGGCCGCAATATAAGGGACAGCTTATACGGTGATATAAAGCCGGAGGTCGCAAAGAGCGGAATGACCGGTGCCGCCAGACCCGGACGCATGATAAAGCTTTACAGACCTATTATATTCAGTGTTGCTATCGTTATGATAGCCACCCTGCTGTACAGAAGGGCGATAAAGCTTGATACATCAGCACATACTGACAGTGTTATAGTAAGTATAGAACAGGATGGAAGATCACAAAGTCCTGACGGTGATGCAGAAGCGGATAATGCTTCAGGCAAGGCGGAGGTAACATTAAAGGAGCTTGGTTACTATATCTGCAAAGCTGAAACAGAGGGCAATATAACGGCTCTGAATTATGACGCGGATGATCCGAAGGCCTACTGGAATCTGTATATGAACCAGGATGGCAGCAATTCGGGATATGTTTCCGACCTGGCTCGTGATGCAGCTCTTGACTACTGTATAAGGGACACACTGTATGGTATTGAGGCAGAAAAAAACGGCTTTACTCTTGGACGTGATGAACTTGCGGACGCTGAGTATGATGCTGAAAAAATGTATTCGGAATTAACAGAAAAGGCAAAAAAAAATACAGGACTAGATGAGAACCTGATGAAGGAAATGGTTGAAAGGGAGTATACGGCTCACGCTTATATGAGGTCCTTAGCTGAGAATGATGTGGAGAACGGTGATGCAGCAAACGTGCTTGAGGCGGTAACTAAATATTATGATATAGGCGGAAGCTATTATACAGACCTGCTGGGTAATTATTTCATAACGGTTAATGATGAATTGTGGAATAATGTCCGGGTGGGCTTTGTAACTATAAATAATGACTAAACGGAGGCACTATGAAAAAAGAGGAACTTAAGGGATTTTACGAGGGAATATGTACTGATGCTTATGAGTATCTGGGAGCGCATGCGGGCAAGTCGTGGACTGTATTCAGGACCTATGCACCGGCTGCTTCCGGAGTGAATATATTCGGCGAGTTCAATTCCTGGCAGGAAGAGCCTATGACAAGGGATGACAGAGGTATATGGAGCTTTGAGTCGAAAAAGGCAAAGCCGGGGATGATGTATAAGTATGTTATCTATGGTGCAAACGGTTATCGTATGGAACATGCTGATCCTTATGCCTTTGAGGCAGAGCTTCGTCCCGGAAGCGCATCAAAGATCAGTTCATCAAAGGGATTTGTTTTTGATGATGATGAGTGGATGAAAAAAAGGAGCCTCTGCATCGATGGCCCTATGGCTGTATATGAGATGCATATGGGAGCTTTTAAGAGGAATCCCAAGGATAAGGAAAACGGATGGTTTAACTACCGGGAACTTGCAAAGCCTGTTACGGAACATGTGAAAAAAAGCGGTTTTACGCATATTGAGCTTATGCCGCTTTGCGAGTATCCCTTTGACGGATCCTGGGGCTATCAGGTTACCGGCTTCTTTGCACCCACATGCAGGTATGGCAATTCCGATGACCTTAAGTATTTTATAAATGAATGCCATAAAGCCGGCATAGGTGTGATAATGGACTATGTGCCTGTACATTTTGCGGTGGATGATTTCGCACTGAAGAGATATGATTCCACGCCCCTTTACGAAAATGAACAGATGGGCAGCCAGTGGGGAACCTGCATATTCAATCATGCCAGGGGCGAAGTTTCCAGCTTCCTTATGTCTGCAGCAAATTACTGGATAAAGGAATTCCACTTTGACGGATTGCGGACAGATGCTGTGAGCTGTCTTATATATAACGGTGGCGAGGAGAATCGCGGTGAGAACGGATCAGGACGCCATTTTATCAGGACTTTGAATAAGAAGCTTAAGGAAATGTATCCTGATGTGATCCTTTTTGCAGAAGACTCCTCATCATGGCAGGGAGGCGTAACAAAGCCTATAGAGGACGGAGGTCTTGGTTTTGACTACAAATGGGATATGGGCTGGATGTATGACAGCTTGTATTTTATGGGGCTCGATCCTGAAGCAAGGACAAGGGAGTATCATAAGATGACTTTCTCAATGTGGTATTTCTATAATGAGCGTTTTATCCTTTCACTTTCACATGATGAAGTGGTGGGAGGACGCGGCACCATATTGAATAAGATCCCGGGAACCGAGGAAGAAAAGTTTGCACAGTTAAGGGCGTACTATGTTTATATGATGATGCATCCCGGTAAGAAGCTGCAGTTCATGGGAAATGAAGTCGGAGAAGAGACCGAGTGGAACGAAAGCCGGGAAGTAGAATTTGATCTTTTAAAAAATGCCAGGAATAAAGGACTGTATGCGCTGCTCTGTGAACTGAATAAATTATATACGGAAAATCCCGCCTTTTATGAGGATGAATATGAGCCGGGTCAGTTCGAATGGCTGCACTGCGAACAGGATGGCAGGGTATTGTTCGTAATGAAGAGGAATGACAAAAAGGGTGGATATGCGGCAGTGCTTAATTTCTCGGATAAGGCTGTTGAAGATTTTGAGTTTACCGCGGTAAAGCTTCCGGAAGAGAAGGATGAGGAAAAATCTGATGCTCCTGATGAAAAAACAAAGAAAGCTAAAAAGGCTCCGAAGATAAAAGATGAAAAGTGGGAGCTTGTGGCAGATACCAACTGGAAAGCCTACGGTGGTACAAAAGCAAAGAAAGTGCAGAAGCTTAATTCAAAAGAAGGTATCATAAAAACGGATATTGACGCCTTCGAAGCAAGGATATATAAGGTGACTGCAAAATAATCAGATTATGATTAATTTGCTAAAAGTATCGTTCTGATTTACATGGATTGTGATAAAATAGCACTATGAATTTTGCTGATATCTCGATGGGAACAAAAGTACAGATTACTGTGAATAATGGCGGCGATATGCAGGCCAAGTTTGTTTCACGTGTCATGCAGTCCGGTAATAAGGGGCTGCTTGTTATCCCTTTTATGCATAAAGGCGTCAGGGTGAATTTTGCGGGGGAAAACATACGTATCCATTTGCAGGCAACAGATGCTGAAGGGAATAACTGGACTTTTAAAAACTGTCACATTGCCACCGTCAGAAAAGACGGCCTGGTATATCACAGGATCGTAAGCTCTATGACTACCGGTATAGAGAACAGGCGTGGTGAGAAGCGTACCTATGTATGGCAGCCTGCAGTATTCAGCATTGAGGGTGTTGTGGATCAGGTGTTCACTACACTTAAGGATGTGAGTCCCAGCGGTTTTGCTTTTGTAATGGATCCCAAAAAGCGTGTGCAGATCACCATGGGAACCGGGGTGACATGTACGTTTAACGACAGGGGCGGGCAGCAGATCCGCATGAAGGGGAAGATAATCCGCAAGGAGCGGACTGACCAGTATGTACTTTATGGCTGTCGTTCGCCGGAACAGAACCAGGAGATTATGGAATACCTGACACGTCTTTCACTTAAGAGGGACGAAAATGATAATGAACAGTATATGCCTAAATAATATGATTAACCAGCCGAAAGTTCTTTCTCGCACGCAAGCTTGCTTGCAGTGGGAGAAAAGGATTGTGGGAGTGTGCAGCACGGAACAATCCGTGTGAATCAAAAAAGATATTTGGGCAAGTTAATCATAATATGCAGCAAAGTATGGAGGCTGAGCATGGCAGAATATCGTGAGAAAAAAAGGCTTATGTTTCTGGGACTGCCCTGGACATTTACTACTTATACGATAAAGGATGACCTTATCAGGATAGATGCAGGGGTTTTGAAGAAAACACAGAATGACTGCTATATGTACAAGGTGCAGGATGTGGAACTCATAAGATCCCTGGGGGAGAGAATGATGGGGCTCGGTACCGTGAAATGTTTTACGGGAGATACCACGGACAAGGAGCTGTATATCAGCCATGTAAAAAATGCCCAGGAGATAAAGGATTTTATCCTTGAGGCTTCCGAAAAAGCAAGGATAAAGAGACGTACCGTCAACATGCTGGATATCGGCAACGGCTTAGATATAGATGCTGATGGTATGATGGACTCATGAGATGAGTGAAGAGAAGATTCTGACGGAAAAGGAAGCTGCCCTTTATATGGATGAGATATCCGCATCCGGAATGGTGCTGGGGCTGGACAGCATAAAAGAACTTTTAAGGCGGCTGGATGATCCGGAAAAGTCGCTTAAGTTTGTGCATATAGCAGGAACCAACGGAAAGGGCTCCGTACTTGCATATACTTCAACAGTTCTGAAGACCGCCGGCTATAAGACCGGCAGGTTTTTTTCACCGCATATCGCATTCCCAAGAGAAAAGATACAGATAAACGGACGTCCTATATCAAAAAAGGACTTCTGCCGGATACTGACATCTGTTAAGAAGGCCTCTGATGAAATGGTTTCGGATGGCCTGGGAAGACCGACGCTTTTTGAAACGGAAACCGCAGTGGCAATGCTTTATTTCAGAGAAAAAGGCTGTGACATTGTTGTGGCTGAGTGCGGACTCGGCGGCAGGGATGATGCTACAAATGTTATTCCGGCGCCCCTGGTTGCTGCTTTTTCTCATATAGACCTGGACCACAAAAGGATACTGGGAGATTCCCTGGAGGCGATAGCCGGCTGCAAGAGTGCAATAATAAAAGAAGGAACTTCGGTAGTGAGCGGCATCCAGTATGATGCCGTAAAAAATGTGCTTTCCGAAAGATGCAGGAAAAAAGGAGCGGATATTTATTTTGCTGCGCCTGAAAAGATCCGGTATTCCATAAAAAAGCAGAGATTTGATGTTGCTGATCATAAAGGATTGGCCATAAGTCTTGCGGGAATCAATCAGCCTGAAAATGCAGCGGTTGCAGTGCGGGTTCTTGATGTCCTTTCCGAAAAAGGCTTTAAAATATCGGATAAAGCGCTGAGGTCAGGACTTGAATCAACAGAGTGGTTTGGCCGTTTTACCATACTGGGCAGGAAACCCTATGTGATAGTGGACGGTGCGCATAATCCGGACGCAGCCCAAAGATTTAAGGAATCGCTGGAGACGTATTTTCCCGGCGGGAAAGCCGTATTCATACTGGGGGTTCTTAAAGACAAGGAATATGATAAAATATTAAGGATTTTGTCGGAGTGTGCGGCAGGTATCATAACCGTGACACCGCCTGAAAATGAGAGGGCACTTCCGGCATATGAGCTGGCTAAGGAGGCGTGCAGCTATATCGGTAATGTGACTGCGGCAGACAGTATTGAGGAAGCACTCGAAACAGCCTGCCTTTTGTCGGAAATGAACGGCGGTTGTCCCATAGCTGCAACCGGGTCACTGTCCTGGCTTTGGAGATTTAAGACGGCTTACGAAAAATAGCTGTCACTTTGGAGGAATAAAATGGTAGATGAAAAGAAAGCTGCTGAGGCAGTGAAGCTTTTGCTGGAAGCGATAGGGGAGGATCCTGAAAGAGACGGATTAAAAGAAACCCCATGCCGTGTGGCGAGGATGTATACAGAACTGGTATCCGGGATGGATGATGATCCCCACGCTCATCTGAGCCGTGTCTTCGAATCGGATTCAAAAGGCGTGGTACTTGAGCGGGATATTCCCTTTTATTCCCTCTGCGAACACCATATGCTGCCTTTCTTCGGAACTGTGCATATAGCCTATATTCCGGATGGAAGGGTGACAGGTATCAGCAAACTTGCGCGTACCGTGGAGGTTTATGCAAAGCGCCTGCAGATACAGGAACATATGACGGCTCAGATTGCAGATGCGATAATGGGAGACGGTGAACTTGCACCGAAAGGCGTTATGGTCATTATAAGCGCAGAGCATATGTGCATGACCATGCGCGGCGTAAAAAAGCCCGGAACACGAACTGTTACTATCGAAAAGCGCGGGCTTTTTAAGGATGATGAAAAAATCTGCACAGAGGTAATGGAACTGTTAAAAGTCTGAGGTATAGTACGATGAAGATATGGGGCGTGCTGAATGTAACACCCGATTCCTTTTCGGACGGCGGGAAGTTTGCACTGACGGATGTGGCTGCAGACCATGCTGAAAAAATGCTTGAAGAGGGTGCGGATATAATAGATATCGGCGGTGAATCCACAAGGCCGGGGGCGGGAATTGTCTCTGCAGAAGAAGAGATAAAAAGAGTTGTGCCGGTAATAGAGACCATAAGAAAGAAAATCCCGTCTGCCGTTATTTCCATTGATACGTATAAAGCAAAAACCGCAAAGGCTGCTCTTGATGCCGGTGCGGATATAGTAAACGATATTTCTGCAGCTGCAGATCCGGAGATGATACCGTTAGTTGCTGAGAGGAAATGCAGGTATTGCCTTTCTCATAATCCTTCTGCTGTGTTTGACGGCGCTACAGGTCTTATTAAGAATCTTAATGAACGCAAAAAAGATGTGAATATACAGACTGTGTCTGAGGAACTGGCTGCTAAGGCAGGTGAATTGCTGGAGGCAGGGGTTCCTCGCAAAAATATCATACTTGATCCGGGTATTGGATTCGGCATGGATACAAATGAATGCCTGTCTTTGATAAAGCATACTGCTGAGCTGAAAAAAGAAGGGTTTCCTGTTCTGCTTGGCGTTTCCAGAAAATCGGTTATAGGAAATACGCTGGGACTTCCCGTGGACGAACGGCTGGAAGGTACTCTTGCTCTTACTGCATATGCATTTATGCAGAATATAGATTACGTCAGGGTTCATGACGTAAAGGAAAATTACAGGGTCATAAAGATGCTGGAAGCTGTAATGGCTGAACATATGCAGGAATAGTATCAAGAAGGATTTAAAAGCTTGGACGAGATAAGAATAGAAAATTTAAAAGTATTTGCAAACCATGGCGTTCTTCAGAGCGAAAAAAAGGAAGGCCAGTATTTTTATATCAATGCTGTAATTGAGATCCCTTTGGGGCAGGCCGGAAGAACAGATGATCTGAATGATACAGTGAGTTATGCGGAAATTTGTGAAGTCCTGGTAAAGGAAATGCAGGCACAGAGCTATGATCTTATAGAAGCGGCAACAATGCATCTGATAGTCCGGCTTCTGACTGACTACAGGATGATAAAACGCATTACCATAGAGATGAGAAAGCCTGATGCTCCGATCAATGCAAGCTTTGGATCGGTGTCTGTGAAAATGAGCCGTGGAAGGCATAAGATTTTCATAGCTTATGGTTCAAGCATGGAATATGAAAAAGATGGCCGGATTCTTGAAAGTCCGGAAATAATAGAAGGCGCTGTAAAGCAGCTTTCCGCTGATCCTGAGATAGAGATAATAAAAAAGTCTGCAGACATCGTTACGGAACCCTACGGCGGTGTGGCAAAGAATAAATTCTACAACGGAGTGCTTTTGGCTGAGACATTTTATGAGCCGGAGGAACTCCTTGACTGTCTGCATTCCGTTGAGAAGAGTTTTGGAAGAACCCGTGATATTCATTGGGGTGACAGAACCCTGGACCTGGATATCATATATTATGACCATGATGTGATCGATACGGACAGGCTGTTGGTTCCCCATCCGGATATGCAGAACAGGGAGTTTGTGCTGGAGCCGTTAAAGGAGCTGGCGCCGGATATGGTCCATCCAATCCTGCATATGACAACGGAACAGTTGTTGAAAATAATGAAAAAATGCAAATAAAATACATTTTTTTTGTGGAAAAATATTAAAAAATGTGGTAAAGTGACAATAGGTATCTGTTTTTTTATAGCATGAAGGCTGAAGCGGAAGTTTTCAGCTGTGCTGGGCGCAAATGTATCCATGGAAGGAGGAGCCGCTTATGAATATATCACCTATTAATGCCAGTTCGCCGGCTGTTACCCCGACTTTTATAAAAGGCGGTAATGCAGCTGAGCTTAATAAGCCGGTTACACAGGCTGAAAAGCCGGAAAGGAATCCCGAATCCGGCAGGGAGTTAAAGACCGATAAGTCAGCGGAAAGGGCTGCGGCACTGAACAAGGATGTGGTGTCTGTTTCCGAAGACGGTGATACCGTAGAGGTTGATAAGGCTGCGGCTGAGCTTTCTGTGGGGGGCATTGTAATTGACAAAGGCGCTAAGAATGATGCAGTGACTGAAACCGACGATAAAGAAAAGGATGATGAAACAGGTAAGACTGCTGAAATAAAGACTGCCGATGAAAATGCTGTTTCTGATGACTCAAAAGCCGAAATGCTTCGCAGGGCTAACGAGGAACGTGCCGAGAGACGTTCTGAGATCCGTGAAGAGATCAAAGAGAATGAGGAAGACAGAGAGGCTGCCGAAATATCAATGACCGGCTTAAGTGACAGCAAGCTGGAGCAGCTTTACAGGGACGGCATAGTATCAAAACAGGATTATGATAAGGCAGTTGAGTCCAGGGAAAGTGAGATAGGGGCGAAGCAGGATGAGAACGAAGCCTTTTCGAAAGATATGATGAATGGCGTAAAAGCTGCCAGGGAAAATGAAGAAACCGAGACTATGATAAACAGTGCCTTCGGTCCCGATTCAAAGGATTCAAAACTCCAGAAGGAATGGGTAGAGGGCATGATGAATGTGGAACAGGCAGAACAGAATGCCCGTGAAGGTTCCGTAGAAGTACAGATACAGGTGGCTGCCGGTAATTAAGTTGTCAGAATATGAACCTGATCATCATAATAATGAGTTAATGATATGTTACGAGTAGGGCGGCATTTCGCCCTACTCGATTTACGTGGGCGTGGATAATTACAGTCCGGTATGAGGATTTCGTTATGGGATGCATTGCAGTGATAACCGCAAGAGGCGGTTCAAAGAGAATAAAAGGAAAGAATATAAGGGATTTCTGCGGAAAACCAATAATCTGCTATTCCATAGAGGCTGCATTGGAGAGCGGGTTATTTGATGAAGTGATGGTCAGTACTGACAGTAAGGAGATAGCGGAAATTGCAAAAAATGCCGGTGCTCAGATTCCTTTTATGCGCAGTGAAGCAACTTCGGGAGACCATGCAACTACGGCTGATGTGCTGAAGGAAGTCCTGGCAAATTATGAAAAACAGGGCTCCTGTTTCAGTGAACTCTGCTGCATTTATCCCACGGCACCTTTTGTTACAGCAGGAAAACTGAAGGCGGCATATGAACTGCTGGTGTCCTCGGATGCGGATGGTGTCATGCCTGTTGTGAGGTTTTCATTCCCTCCCCAGAGAGCAAATGTCATAAGGGATGGAAAACTCGTATACCAGTATCCGGAATTCCGTACTGCAAGGTCTCAGGATCTGGAACCGGTTTATCACGACTGCGGTCAGTTTTATTTTTACAAAGTCAGAGGAACAGAGTTTAATGTTGAGACCTACGCGCCCCTTATTGTTTCGGAAACTGAGGTTCAGGATATAGATAATGAGGATGACTGGGTCATTGCCGAGATGAAATACAGAAGTATGCTGAGGGTGTAATGGTTCAGAACCCATAAGTTCTGAACTGTTACCTGGGGGATTTTATGGCACAGAAAAAAAGTAAAACCGAAAAAAAGCCGGTGGCAGAAAAGGTAGTTAAAGACAGGGACAAAAGCGCTGCCTCGATACTTGATGCGGCAAAAAATATGATATCAGTTCCTGCATCTGCATCCATATACGGGCACGTACATATGAGGCCCTATGATAGGATTTCGGGCTTTGATGTAAGGCCCGGTTTTTATGAGATAAACGGTGCGACAGCTATTCCCAGCGGTGTTAATTTCACTATTTTTTCTAATCAGGCAACATACTGTGAGCTGCTTCTGTATAAGCGGGAAGCAGATGAGCCCTATGCTGTTCTTCCCTTTCCGGAAAAATACCGTATAGGTAATGTATGGTCAATGATTGTTTTTGATCTCGATATTGAGGAATTTGAATATGCATACCGTTTTGACGGACCTTATGATCCGAAGAAAGGCCTGCTTTTTGATAAAAACAATGTGGTGTTGGATCCGTATGCCAGAGCTGTTACAGGCCAGAGCAAGTGGGGGTCCCATAATGTGGGATTATACAAGGGACGCGTTGTCAGGAATGATTTTGACTGGGGAGTGCAGGGTAACTCGGCTAACCAGATGGAGGATCTGATAATATATGAAATGCATGTAAGGGGATTTACCCAGGCGGGGTCGTCGGGGGTCGAGCATCACGGAACCTTTGAAGGCATAATGGAAAAGCTTCCGTACCTTGAGCGCTTGGGTGTTACTGCCCTTGAGCTGATGCCGGTGTTTGAATTTGACGAGACACTTCCCCACAGGGATTTCTACGGCAGGGAGCTTATAGACTACTGGGGATACAATACGGTCTGCTTCTTTGCACCTAATACCAGCTATGCGGCAGATACCGAGTACAACA
>JAEEGH010031130.1_pt1 | contig 10329 bp, 9 predicted proteins | sample 9134181 | NCBI WGS metagenome assembly JAEEGH01 (sample SAMN16246544, study PRJNA631951) | gut metagenome | biome: gut microbiome; feature: rumen; material: DP-attached | host: Bos | place: Iran: Karaj | collected 2018-10 | reverse complement strand
CTGCAAGTCCTGCAGTTACACAATCAGCACCGGCAACAGCACAGTCTACAAACTGCTTAGGTGAACGGATTGCTGCACAGATGATTTCTGTTTCTTCCAAGAAACCATAATTTGCATAGATGTCTACAATATCCTGGATGTACTGCTTGCAGTCTTCACCATTTTGCTCTTTCCAGCCAATGAAAGGTGATACAAACTTGCATCCGTATTTTCCTGCAAAAAGTGCCTGTGCAGGAGAGAATACCAATGTAAGGTTGGTACGGATTCCTTCTTTTTCCAACTTACGAGCTGCGGTACAACCAGCTTCTGTACAAGGGATCTTAATTACAAAACATTTGGAAAGAGCTGAAATCTCACGAGCCATCTTAATCATTTCATCAGCATCGTCCAAATGAGGATTTACCTCTACAGAAATCGGGAAATCATTGTAATCTTCAAATCCCTGTTCTTTTGCCCAATCAGCCATATCCTTAATAGCTGTCATAAAAGGCTTTCCGGATAACATAATATGTTTGGGATTTGTGGTAACACCATCAATACCAAATGTTTCATAAGCTTCCTTAATTTCATCCAATTTTGCACTGTCTAAAAAGTATTTCATTTTAACTTCCTCCATATAACTTTTTATATAATCTTATGTCGCACCTGCGACTGGTTTACATTTGTTTTATGCATTTGCCACCTGTAATAATTCCTCATATCGAGAAGAATTCTTACGAACAAATACCGGCGGCTTACCCATAGGTGCATTTACCTGGTAGGTTCCACCCTGATATTCTTTTTTGTCGAAAATATTTACCCAAGTATCTTCCGGTAGATAAACCTGACGACTTGTGCTGCCTTCTTCATAAATGGGAGCCACCAACAAGTCTCTTCCCAAAAGATATTCTGTCATTTCCGTATATGCCTTTGGTTCATCATAGTGATAAAACATAGGTCTCATCACCGGCGTTCCCTTATCGCTTTGTTCTTTTACCAAATCAATCAGATAAGGCTTCAATGCCATATGCATCTTTGAGCACTTGGCCATCTGAGCTAAAAGCTCTGCATCATCATCGAACTGAACATCGTTCACCGGCTGATTTCCTTCGTGGGTACGAAGCAGCGGTGTAAAGGCATTCATCTCTTCCCATCTCATTAAAAGCTCTTTACTTCTGGATAACAGCTTTCCGTAAGTTGTGTATCCACCGGCATCGGAATGGGTCACTCCATATCCGGACATTGCCAGAGATAAGGTCGCGGGAACGGTAGAAATCAATCCATCATCCACTGACCAATCCACATGCTGATCTCCTGTCCACATCATGGTAGAAGCTGCAATGGTTCCGGTGTGTCCCGCTCTGGTAAAGAAGAAGACCTCCCCTTCTTTTCCACATTCCTGAATGGCTTCTCGATTCATCTTTGCCCAAATCGCAGGCCACTGATTGTGAATCACTGCTGCATCTTCCCCGGAATACAGTACTGCATCCACCGGAAGATATTCTCCAAAGTCAGCCATCCAACCGCCAAGGCCAAGGCCAATCATGTTTTCTTTAATCAACCCTTTGTACCATTCATAGGCTTCCGGATTGGTAAAATCAATCATAGCTGCAGGGAAGGTGGTAATGGTCACCAAATAATCATTTCCCTCTTTATCCTTTACGCAATAGCCTTTCTTGGAAGCGTATTCGTAAAGACGTTTTTCAATGGCCATGAAAGGATTGATATAACCTAAGAATTTAACACCTTTAGCATCCCATTCTTTGATCTTTTTATCCAAGTCTACGTAGAGTTCTTTGTCCCATTCCCAGTTCCACATTACCTGGTAGCCAAAGCCGGTTCTTCTGCAACCGGACCAATCCTGAGACCAGATACCGCACACCTTTACACCGGCATCAAAGGCCTTTTGCAATTTACGATCGATTGCTTCGCAACCTTCCTGAACAGCAAGAATAGCACCGTCGTAAATCCAATCCGGTAATGCAGCTACTCTTCCCAAAAGCGCGGACTGTTTTTGAGAAACCTCCTCAAAGGTTTCCCCTCTTTCACTTACAAAGTGGGGTGGCTCCTGAAGATAAAAGGTAATCTTGTCAGGCTTTGAAAAATCAAACTCACTGTAAGCATTGGTAAATACATGGACATAATACTTGTCAGATGATGTAAAGGTAGGCTGTGCATAATAGGATTCGTACTTGGAAAACTTCAATGTCTTCTTCGGCTGTTTTCCAATGATTCGTCCAATGGTCGCACGCTTTATTACCTTTTTGGAAATGCGATTTACATTTTGATGTTCCGCAACCCAGATACGAACCTTTTCACCCTTCAAGTTGAATTTGGAATAGGTTTCACCACATCCGTAAATCTTTTCATCAGGATTAGTGGGAATGGTAAGCCAAAAACGATTGACGCCCTCCGGCACATCATCCATGTAATCTACCGATATTTTTCCATCTTCCTCTTTCACTGAGATTCGATGAATATTTGTTTTGTCAGAAAAATGAAGAATATATCCATTTTCCTGTTCTTCCGTCTTTTCCAGAGTACAATTTTTCTTATCAGAAAAACTTTGATTGTACACAAAGCTTCCCCTGCTCATGGTAAACTGGTTTTCACCCAATCCAACGGTTAGTTCCATTTTTTTTAAAGTTTCCAGGTTAATAACATTTCCCCCTCTCAAGCACATTATGCTACGCGTATTTCAGTCACGGTTTTTAATTAATTAAAACTTTTAATTAATTATAGTTTCCTTTATGAAGAATTGCAATATTAATTTTTTAATTCTTTTCATAAATATCTTATTTCTTTTGTTCTAAATGTAATTTTTATCATAAATATGCCGATAAAATGAGTATAGGATTGAGAAGACGGATTTTCTCAACTATAATGCATGGACGCACAGATTTCACAGGGAGAACTAGTTATGGTTGTTCAGCACAATTTGTCCGCCATGTATACCGCAAATCAATTAAATATTACGGTAACCGATCAGAGCAAATCCATGGAAAAACTATCCAGTGGATACCGTATCAACAAGGCCGCAGATGATGCTGCCGGTCTTTCTATTTCCGAAAAAATGCGTTGGCAGATTCGCGGACTCAATCGTGCATCTATGAACGCTACTGATGGAATTTCCCTTGTTCAAACTGCAGAAGGTGCGCTAAACGAGATTCATGCTGATTTACAAAGAATGCGTGAATTATATGTACAGAATTGTAACGATACGAATTGTACTTCAGATAGAGAAGCGATCTTACAAGAAGAAAAACAGTTATATGACAATATTATTGAAATTGCCAATAATACAACTTTTAACGGAAAGCATATTTTGGCAGGGGACTTAGCCCCTTATAGAAACGGAGAAGCATGCCAGCTTCAGGTTGGCGCATTGGAGCAACAGGGCATCAGTATTGAAATCCCCTGCTGTTCTCCGGAACCGCCGGATCGAAACACCTATGTAGGCTTAGACTTATTTGAAACAAGGGTTAACTGCTCCATTAGCGGCAGTTCACAAGACGACATAAATTTCAGTTTATCCAGTTTATTCCATTGGCCGAATGTCTCTACTGCTCACGAAGCGTTTTTAAACCCTTGGGGCGACGACTATATATCCAATCCCATTGACCTAAACAGAAACTGTGATGTATGGTTCAAAGTATTGGATGATTCCATCCAGTCTGTTTCAGAACTTCGTTCAAAACTGGGTGCGATACAAAATCGTCTGGAACACACGGTATTAAATCTGGACAACACATCAGAAAATACTCAATCAGCGGAATCCCGTCTGAGAGATACCGATATGGCAAAAGAAATGGTAACTCTTTCCAAAGACAATATATTAGCACAAGCCGGTCAGGCCATGCTTTCACAGACAAATCAAACACCTCAGGGTATCTTAAATCTTTTGGTTTAAGCTTTTTATTATGCCTACTTATTCTGTGAATCTTCTATATATTTCAGGAATGCATCCTCCGGAATGGGTTTGGAATAATAATATCCCTGCTCGTAATGGCATCCCATTTCTTCCAGCTTTTCTGCCATTTCTTTGGTTTCAACGCCTTCTACAATCAAATGTAAATTCTTATTTTCAAATGTTTGGATTACGCGAAGCAAAAAATCATTACCATCATTAAAATATGCCCAAACAATAGACTTATCAATTTTTACGACACTAAGAGGCAAACTCAAAATGTTAATGAGATTGGAATACCCTGTTCCATAATCATCCAAAGCCAACTTCACACCAACATCAACCAGATGATTCATATTATCCTTGATTACATCAATGTTTGAAGCTGCTGATTCTGTTATTTCCAATCCAATGTATTTAGGATCCACCCCATAATCTTCCATGATTTGCTCAAATTCAACAGAAAGCTTCTCTCTCATACACTGTAACGGAGAAAGGTTTACCTCGATAAATGATAACCCTAAAGCTTCCATATCGTGGCTCTGCACAAACGCACATACCTTTTTAAAGACCTGCTCTCCAAGGGTTAAAATACTGCCGTTTTTCTCCGCTTTTCCCACAAATTCATCCGGGAACAAAAGTCCCAATTCGTCATCCACAATACGAACCAGAGCCTCTGCTCCTGTAATTTTCATATCCTTTGTGGAGTAAATCGGCTGATAGTATACCTGTAAGCTATCCTCTTTTAAAGCCTTCTTTAATGCATTTTCCACTCTTCTATCACGCAGTGCCTGCTGATGCATGTCCTCTGTCAATCGAACAATAGAGCCTCTTCCCTTTTTCAACGACTTCTCAATTGCAATTTTCAGGCTGTCCCGCAACACTTCCTGATTTTCTACAGCAATATCCTCCAATATATATGCAAATACAGGAGATAAATAGAAACTGGTACTTTTAATATTAAAGGTTTTCGTACATCTCGACATCACCTCATCGCAATACATCTTTAACTTTTCTGTATCACCATCAAAAATCATGGCAAAACGTCCGTTATGAACATAAAACTGAATATGTGTCGGGAAAGATTCACGAAGAAACGTTGCAACAGAACGACATAGCTCACTGGCAAGCTCTTCGCCATATACTGCCCGAAGTTCTCCATAGTTTTCAAACGCCAATTCCACAACTGCGCGTTGAATGCCATAAATATAATCTTCTTCTTTTAGCTTACGTATGCTGCTTTCGCGGAACATTCCGGTTTTCCGTTCTCTATCGTAATCCGGATTTTGAAAAGCCAAAAAAATAATCAGAATGCCTATGGTACTTCCCAAAGATACTGTCTGCAAGTAGGGATTGAAATAAACCTGATAAATATGGCCCATCAATGTAAAGAGAATATATACAAAAATAGAATATCTCATAACCTTTCGGAACTTATTCTTTCTCGTTAAAACTACAATGGCACTCATAATCAGATATGACACTGTGGTATAAAACATCACCGGTCTCAAATCGCCATACAAAAACTCATGATTCTCCGTTATATAAAAAACCGCTTTTGACCATGGTGAAGAAAGCATAACCGCAACAGCAGCTACAAAAGGAAATGATAATACAATACCACCTTTATAACTGATTTTTCCTACCGGCAGTTTCGATAAAGAACATACATAGTAGCAGAAAATCATAGGCTTAAGCACCAGTAAAACATAATAAATCATGTTAACGAAATAAAGTAGAACAATGGGAAACCTCGCACCTTCCACGCTTATAACGGAAGCAATTACATCTGAAATCGCTACTGCCACTGAACTTCCCATTAATAAAAGAAATAACCGGTTGCTTAAGAGGGGCAACCACTTACGATAACCAAAATAAATAATTAATGTTGTTGTTATTAAAATCGCACTAATATCAAAGTCAAAATTCCAACCCATAACACTTCTCCAACAGTCAAATTTCCCACGTCGATTAACCCTATTTCATTCTAACATAGCTACATACTATTGTCGAAACAATTATAGATTGTTTCGTTAATTTTTCTGTTAATTTCAATTTCTCTGTCCGTAGGGGCTTCTTTTTTCTCGCCACAAACATCCACCCCCAGCAGTCTGTGTTCCTGTAATACTCTCATAATATCCAGAAGTTCCAATAATTTCATATCTCCTTGATCCCAGTCGGTAGCAGCTTCATCTTCAGATAAAACATCTTTATCCAGGGAGATATAAATCGGCAAATCAGCTGAGATTTTTCCCAACTCATCTTTCTTTAAAAGACAGATCTCCGGTGGAACATCTTTTAGCTGATAAAACAAATCTTTGTCCACATCCACCATATACACCTTTTTCAAGTGGTCAAACTCCTCAAAGGCATTTTTCACCCAGCCTCCACAGGAAAGAATATCGCCAAAGGATGGGGGTTGAAAATCCGGATGATGGTCCAACAGCACCAATGCAAAATCCTCTTGGATTCGCTCTAGGAAAAAATAAGAAAGATAATGATAGTTTCCGCTGTCAATAAAATGAACCCGTTCCAAAGAAACATCCTGTAATCGCTTTCGAAGTATTTCTTTGGCATAATCATCACAGTAACAGTTCGTTCCATTAATGTCTTTGCAATTCAATTCAGACGGAAATCCATCATAAATTCCGGAAAGATTTATATATATTTCCTCTTTCATCCCATTTTCCTTTCTTCTATAATAAAAATAATTTTGAAACGAGGTGTAATATGGCTGAAAAACATAAAGGAATCCTATATATCATAGCTGCAGGTTTTTGTTTTGCCTGTATGACGTTGTTTTTAAAACTTTCCGGAGATATTTCCTCTTTTGAAAAAAGTTTTTTCAGAAACCTTGTGGCAATCTTTTTTGCCTTAGGAATTATGGCAAAAGAAAAAATCTCTTTTCGATTGGAAAATAAAGAAAGCTTAAAATACTTAATTGCACGTTCCTTCTTTGGCACCATCGGTATCTTTTGTAATTTCTACGCGGTAGATCATTTGGTCATTGCCGATGCCAATATGTTAAACAAGCTTTCACCCTTTTTTGCACTGATTTTTTCCTTTTTCCTTTTAAAAGAAAAAGTAAAACCCTATCAATTATTCTGTATTATTATGGCATTTTGTGGTGCCCTTTTGATTTTAAAACCTGGCGGAGAAAGTCTGACTTCCTTCCCTGCCCTGATTGGATTGATTGGCGGAATGTGTGCAGGGCTTGCCTATACCAACGTTCGTCTGGCATCTTTACACGGAACACCGGGACCTTATATCGTCCTTTTCTTTTCCGTATTCTCCTGCCTTATGTCCATTCCCTTTAGTATCCCCACTTACACACCCCTTTCCCCGAAGCAGTTGGTGTGTCTGCTGTTGGCAGGGCTTTCCGCAACCGGTGGACAGTTCAGTATTACTGCCGCTTACTCCCATGCACCGGCTCGGGAGATTTCCGTATACGACTACACCCAGATTATCTTTGCTGCCATTTTAGGCATCCTGGTGTTAGGCGAATATCCTGACATTCTCAGCTTTTTCGGCTATGGTGTCATTATCCTTGCCGGTGTCATTATGTTTCTCATTCAAAAGAAAAAATCCGACCAGGAGGCTTAGCCCCTTGGTCGGAACTTTTATTTTATTGCTTTTTTACATTTTCAGCCATTGCACAAATGGCCTTCACACAATTCTCTTCCCCTAAAGTACCGCTATCTAAAGCCAAATCATAGTTTTGATACTCGCCCCAGTGCTGATCCGTATAATAGCGATAATAAGTACGACGCTGCTTGTCCTTTTTCAAAATACGCTTTTTAATGTCCACTTCTGGGTTTTCTCCGTATCTCTCCAACACTCTGGCAATTCTATGCTCCAAATCTGCATAAATCAAAACATGTACGGAAAAGATATCCTCATTTTTTAAAATGTAATCGGAGCAACGACCTACGATTACACAAGGACCTTTCTTTGCACAATCTAAAATAACTTTTCGCTGTGCCAAAAAAATCTCATCCTGAGGACTCTGAAAATACATAGCACTGGCTGTAGAAATATCAAACCACTTGTTGCTGGCTGAAGTATGTTCCCCCTGTTCTTCAATCAACTCCTTGGCATATCCACTTTCCAAAGCCACCTGGTTTACGATTTCCCCATCGTAAAAAGGAATCCCCAAAGTTTCCGCAACCTTTTTACCGATGCTGTGTCCACCGCTGCCAAATTCACGACTAATAGTAATTACCGGATACATAATCATCGCCCCCTTTACATGTCATCAATATCCGTATCTTCGTCTCCCATAAATTCACGAACGGAAACTCTCTTCTTTTCCCTTTGTGCTTCCACTTTGCGAGACAAGTCTTCTTTTACCTCCATTACATCCTTTAGATTGACTAACTGGAAGTTTCCAAGGGTCTTGTCCTTTGAAGAAATATGAATGGTTCCCATTCCAAAAATTCTTTGGATCAGGCTTCTGGTAACCGTCAGATCCTGAATACGATATAATCTCACTTCATCCTGACGGGTGTTTAAAATACCAGAGTCAATAAATAGTCTTTCATCATCAAAACTGTAAACCGTAAAGGTCCAGGGCAATCCACACCACAGTCTTTTTCTAGCTTTCCACATAAGCACGCCTCTCCTTCTTTTTGATAAAACAATTATACCACACACATAATTTGTTCACAAAAAATTAATAAATATTTAAGATTTGTTGTTACATTTTTCGTATATAATGAAGCTGTGATGTGAATACATACCTACGGAGGTTTTTATATGAGCGACATGAAAGCACAGGATATTATTACATCCATTAATACAGAAACACATAAAAAGATTAACTATAACAGTCACGCTGTTTTAGAAGACGGAAAGATGGATACACAGGTTGAAGTAGAGGAAAACCTTTCCGTTCACGAATTGGTTCCCATGACACTGGGGATTCAGGACGATATGTCCCATATTGTAGATATTGGCGAAGAGTTTTCCCACACTATGGACCCCATTCTTCGACTTTACAACGCAGCCATTAACGTTACCACATCCAGATTGGATATTATAAAAGACGAATTTCAATATCGAAGACTCCGTGTTCCCATCCATCATGTGGACACCCGCCTAAAATCCATCAAAAGTATTTTGGGCAAGCTTCAAAAGAAAGATTTAGACACCACCTTAACGGCAGCCATCAACAACCTTTATGATATTGCCGGAGTTCGTGTGGTTTGTCCCTACATCAAAGACGTTTATCTGATTCGTGATCGATTGATTGCCCAGGATGATTTGATGATTTTAGATATCAAAGACTACATCGAAAATCCAAAGAAAAACGGTTACCGAAGCTTACATATGATTATCCGAGTACCGGTTTATTTCATGAACAAAAAGCAAATGGTTCCCGTGGAGCTTCAAATTCGTACCCAGGCAATGGATATGTGGGCTTCTATGGAGCATGACATCAAATACAAATCCTTGTATGAAATTGATCCGGAGTTTGACTACAACAAAGAACTCTTAGAATGCGCAAAGCTGATTTATCAGGCCGAAGCCAAAATGGAACTTATGAACAATAAATTAGAGGGTGAATTTTAAGTCCCCTATCTTCCCTCTGCCCGGAATTTGATTCCTTCTGTTTTTAACCACTGCTTGTGTTCTTCAAACTTTGGATCAAAGTCTTGTACAATCTTCCAAAACGCTTTGGAATGGTTCATCTCTTTTCTGTGCGCCAACTCGTGAATCACCACATACTCCTGCACCTCTTTTGGTGCCAACATTAAAAAGCAGTTGAAATTCAGATTTCCCTGGGAAGAACAACTTCCCCATCTTGTCTTTTGGTTTCGAATGGTAATACGGCCGTAGGTCACACCCATTTTTTTCGCCCACGTTTCCACCATTTGAGGAAGTTCCAAAGCAGCCTGATTGGCCAAAGCTTTGATTTCATCTTTGGAAAGAACTCTTCCTCCGAACTTTTCATCCTTTGCCTTTGCAATTCGTTCCAGGTTTTCATAAATCCAAAGTTCTTTTTCTTCCAGAAACTTGTTGATTCGTTTTTCGGAAAGGTGCAACGGCGCCCGCACCGTAAGCAACCCCGGCTCTTTTATTTCCAGCCCCAAACTTCTTCTTTTGGAACGGATAATCTCTACTCTATAATTCATTCTTATTTTTCCAATATTTTTATAATCCTCGCAAAAATGCCCTTACATCATAGACCACTTTGTATATGTTATCAACAAACATTTTCCGCTATAATTTCCATAGTAATTACAAGGAGTTACCCATGGGAAATATTTTTACATTTGTATTTTTCAAACAGTTAATAGAAGCATATTTGTTCTTTGCTTTTTTACATACCATCTTTTGTCTGATTCGCATGTACTACATCCAGCATTTCGCCTGCAATCAGAAAAAGGGAAAACTGCGCCGCAAACAACTAATGGAAGAAGGCCGGCTCAAGATTTTTCCCC